>Ga0138256_10001488_pt1 | contig 25232 bp, 17 predicted proteins | sample KNB2016incub_MG_FD_105486 | JGI IMG/M metagenome (GOLD analysis project Ga0138256, IMG submission 105486) | Active sludge microbial communities from wastewater in Klosterneuburg, Austria - KNB2014incub_MG | ecosystem: Engineered > WWTP > Activated sludge > Unclassified | place: Austria...
CAAGGCCGCGCTCACCTTCTCGACGCTCGGCGAATACCACGACAGGTGGCAGCGCGAGGGCGACGCGTGGCGCATGACGCACCGCACCAAGTTGAACCGCGCGCACATCGGCGACATCGGCGTGCTCGGGCCGGGACCGAAGCGCTCGTGAGACCGGCTGCTCCAATCGCGCCGCACCCATGACTGTCGCGCAGACCGTACGCTGCGACGAGGCGGCACCGGGCTTCCGGCCGGCGCGGGGGCTCGGCAACGCGCACCTGCAGTCCTTCCTCGCGAGCACCGGTCCGCGCCGTGCGCTGACCTCGCGCCGGGCACACGCGCTGCAGGCCGCCGCGCGCGAGGAACTCCTCGACTGCGGCGAGGGCATCCGCCTGCACGGGGTGTATTCCCCGCATCCGCGCGCCGAGCGCGGCCTCGCGATACTGATCCACGGCTGGCACGGCACCGCGGACTCCGCGTACCTGCTGAGCGCCGCGACTTACCTGTTCGCGCGCGGCTTCTCGGTGTTCCGCCTGCACCTGCGCGATCACGGCCCGAGCCATCACCTGAACCGCGAGCTGTTCAACTCGGCGCGCCTGCCCGAGGTGGTCGCCGCGGTGCGGCGCATCACCGCGCTGCACCCCCACGGGCGCACGTTCCTCGGGGGCTTCTCGCTGGGCGGCAATTTCGCGCTGCGTGTCGCGCTCGCCGCGCCCGGGGCCGGCATCGCGCTGGATCGCGTGGTCGCGGTCTGCCCCGTGCTCGATCCTGCGCGCACCATGGCAGCGCTCGAGCGCAGCCCGGTCTACCACGGGTACTTCAGGCGCAAGTGGCGCCACGCCCTGCTGCAGAAGCTGCTGCACTTCCCCGACTACGGCTACGGCGAGGATCTGCGGCAGCTGCGCACGCTGGGCGCCATGAACGAGTTCTTCGTGCCGCGCTACACCGGTTTCGCGGACACGCCGAGCTACCTCGACGCCTACGCGATCACCGGCGAGCGACTGGCGGGCCTGACCGTGCCCAGCCACATCGTCACCAGCCGCGACGATCCGGTGATTCCCGCTGCCGATCTCGCGCGCCTCGCGCGTCCGCCCGCGCTCACGATCGAGCTGACCGAACGCGGCGGGCACTGTGGCTTCATCATGGACTGGCGCCTGCACAGCTGGATCGACGGGCGACTCGATCAACTGTTCCGTCCCGGGAGACTGCCGTGAAATTCCTCAAACGCGCCCTGCTGCTCGTCGCGATCCTCGCCGGCGCGCTCGCGCTGGCATGGAAGCTGAGCGAACCCGCACCACTGCCGCCCGGCAGCGCAGGGGCCGCCTTGCTGGCGCAACCGCCATGGGGCGTGGGCATGCGGGAATTCGAACTGGTGGACAGCGGCCGCCCGACCGGCGCCAACGGCGATTTCCCCGGCGCGCCCGAACGCAGCCTGCGCGGGCGTGCGTGGTATCCGCTGGACACGGACGGGCGCAGCATACCGGCGTACGCATTTCCGCTGATCGTCTACAGCCACGGCTTCTTCAGCAGCAGCGCCGAGCCGGCCTATCTCGCCAGGCACCTCGCCAGCCATGGCTACGTGGTCGTCGCGGCCGATTTCCCGCTCACCACCATGAAGTCGCCGGGAGGGGCGAACGTTTTCGACGTGGTCAACCAGCCGGGCGACGTGAGCTTCCTCATCGACACGCTGCTGGCGTGGAACGGCAATCCCGCGAACGACTTTCACCAACGCATCGATGCCACGCGCATCGGCATCGCGGGCACATCGCTCGGCGGCATGACGACCGAACTCACCGCCTATCATCCGCGCCTGCGCGACCCGCGCGTGAAGGCGGCCGTATCGATCGCCGGCCCCCTGCAGTTGTTCGGCCGCGCGTTCTTCACCGACTCCACGCTGCCGTTCATGATGGTCGCGGGCGACATCGACGCGATGGTGCCCTACGAGCAGAATGCGCGCCCCGTGCTCGAGCGGGTGAACAACGCCTGGCTGGTGAGCCTGGCGGGTGCCTCCCACACGGGCTTCGCCGACCAGGGCTCGGTGTTCCGCTGGATGGCCAACCCCGACAGCGTCGGCTGTTACTTCGTCCGTGGCAGGACGCCGCAGGCAAGCGAAGACACCAGTTTCTACGACCGCCTCGGTACCGTGGAGGAAGGGGTGCTACGCGGCATGGAGGACAGCCTGTGTCGCATGGACCCGCTGCCCGATGCGATGTCCCCGTTGCTGCAGCAGCGCATCACGACGCTCGCGGTGCGCAGCTTCTTCGAGAGCGTGTTCAATCCCGACGCCGCGCAGCAGGCGCGCTACCGCGACTACCTGCAGGCCGGCCTGGCGCGCGATTTTCCGGCGGTCACCGTCGAGCGCTCGACCCAGTAGGTCCGGATTTATCCGGACATCGCGCCGCAGGAGACAGTTGTCCGGATAAATCCGGACCTACGGGAGTTCGGTGGCGAGGAAATCGCGCGTGCGCGCCACCGCGCCATCGTCCAGCGCGATGATCGCGGCGTCGAAATCGGTGACACCCGCATCGCGCAGGCGCGCGAGCTGCGCGCGCAGCGCGGCCTCGTCACCCACCATCGCGATATCACCCGGCGCCGCGGCGCCTTCGCGATCGAGCATCGCGCGGTAGGACGGGAGCATGCCGTAGATCGCGAGCAATTCGGAGATCTTCCTGCGCGCCGCGTCCGCATCGGCGGTGAGCACGATCGGCATGCCCGCCACCACGCGCGGCGCGGGGCGTCCGGCGGCCGCGGCGGCGCGATGCAGCGTCGGCACGATGTGCTGCGCCAGCGTGCGCGGCCCGGTCATCCAGGTAATGGTGCCCTCGGCGAGCTCGCCGGCGATTCGCAGCATCACCGGACCGAGCGCGGCCACCAGCACCGGCACGGCGGTGGCGCCGGGCACCGCCAGGCGCATGTTCACGCTGAAGCGCTCGCCCTTGTGCTGCAGCTGTTCGCCGCGCAGCGCCGGCAGCAGCACCTCGAGGTACTCGCGCATGTGCGCCGCCGGATGCGCGTAGGGAATGCCGTACATATCCTCGATCAGCATCTTGTGCGAGAGCCCGATGCCGAGCTCGAAACGCCCGCCGCTGGCGGCAGCGACCGTCAAAGCCTGCTGCGCCATCGCCACCGGGTGACGCGGGAACGTGGGCACCACGGCGGTGCCCATGCGGATGCGCGTCGTCTGCGCACCGGTGAGAGCCAGCGCCGTCATCGCATCCACGCCCATCGTGTGCGCCAGCCACACGTGGGCGAAGCCCATCGCCTCGGCCTGCTGCGCGAACGCGACGATCCCGGGAAGGTCCTCACCGATCTCGCGCGAGGCGCCCATCATCAGTCCGATTCGCATAACGTGTGCTCCTGTGGGTGTTTTCAAGCTCAGAACGCGTAGCTGGCCGAGAGGTTCAGGTACTGCGCCTCGGCCTCGTTGTCGGCGTAGCGGTACGACAGCCCGAGACGCAGGCCGCTGCGCCAGCCGGCATCCACGCCGAGCACGGCGCGCAGGCCCGCGTCGTCGATGTCGTAACCGGGCATGCGAAACCACACGCCGTCGGCCACGCGCTTCACGACGGCGCGCACCTCGTCGCTGCGATCCTCGAACTCCTCCACCCACGCCGCGTCCCCGCGCAACTCGAGGTCTGCCGCCCCGATCCGGAACGGATAGCTCGCGAACACGCCGGCGCTGCCCGTGACGGAATCGCGTTCCAGATCGCCGAAGGCCATCGCGGTGCTGTTTGCGGATTTTTCCTGGTAGCCATCGACCTCGATGTCGAGGTAATCGGCCGCGAGGAACGGGCCGAAGCGCCACACCGACTCCTCGCCCATCATGTTCACGCCGATCGTGCCCGAAACGCCCAGCACGTCGGCCCGGGTGTCGCCGGATTCGCGGCGCAACTGCCAGGTGCCCACCTCGAACACGCGCTCGATATCGTCGAGATCCGTCTCGCCGGCGCTCAGCACCGCGTCTGCGAACCAGCCCTCGCAGCGATAGCCCGCGAACAGCGAGCCCATCAGCCCCGAGCCTTCGAAGCTGCTGTGCTCGATATCGGCATCGCCCTGCTGCGAGCCGAGTGCGCCGCCGGCGAACCAGCCGCCGCCGAGGCCGAGGCTGCCGCCGATCGTGAGGTCGGCAGCATCCGAGCTCGCCTCGGGCCTGGCGCGGGTGTCGGCCATGTCGAGGCGGCGCCCCTGCACCGCCACGAACAGCTGCGGTTCGAAGGCGCGATCGCCCCAGCGGTTCTGCGCCAGCTGATCCTGCACCGTGTTGAGATAGCCGCGCGCATCGGCCAGCACCGCCTCGGGCAGCAGCGCCGCGAAACCGGGCGCGCGCAGCACGGACTCGGTGTAGTCGGCGAGGATGCGCGTCATCCCCCCGGTGGGGTGCAGACCGTCGCTGGTGACGAAGTCCTTCGGCGTCCCGCCGCTCGATTTGCCCAGCCCCGGCGCCTCGGTGCAGTCGATGCCGGTCAGCGACCACTCGCTGGCCGAATAGCAGTAGCGGCTCTGGTCGATGCCGGCATTGAAGCCGAAGGCCGCGGGCGCGGCGAGCACCTCGCGAAACAGCGTGTCGAAGTCGACCACCACGATGTTGCCCCCCACGCCGGGGAGTCCCTCGGCCATCAGCGCATTGTAGGTGGCGGCACCGATGCCACGTGCCTCGGCCTTGGCGGTGCGGCTGCCGTCGGGATTGACGTTGGTGCTCTCGGCGAGCAGCCCCAGCGGCGCGAAGGTGGGAACCACAATGGTGCGCGCGCCGGCGCCGACCAGCTGGCGCATGATCTCCAGCGTGTTCGCGGCACCCACCGTGGCGGTGGCGGTCGGATCGTCGACCGCGGAATCACGCACGTCGTTGCCTGCCGGGTTGAGCACGAACAGCGTGTCGGGACCGATCTTCAGCGTACCCGCCTGCAGCCGCTGCAGGAAACCGGGGCTGCTTGCCGTGAGATCCGCCGCCACCAGCGCGTCGGTCGGGTGCGCAACGCGCGAAGTGCCGGTCACCGCCTCGAGCAGCTCCGCAGAGCGCGCGGTGACGAAGGCGAAGTCGATATTGTCGGTGTCCGGGATGTCGCTGCGTGCCCCCGGGTACAGCAGCGGGGTCGAGGGCACCAAGGGACCGGTACCGATGCGGTCGGCGAGCATCTCCACCCACACCTGCCCGCGCCGGCCGGTGGCCGGATCGATGTTGGTCACGCGCAGGCCGGTGCTGCCGTCCAGGCCCGCGCCCGGCGCAGCCACCAGCGACGGAAACGCCTCCGCGACGAAATCGTAATCGGGGAACTGACCGACGTCCTCGTAGCTCGCGCCGAACACGATCAACTGGTCGAAGGGCAGCTCCGCGTGCGCCGGCAACGCCAGCAGGCTCATGCCGGCGATGATCGCCCGTCTGAGATTCGTGGTCCCGTTCATGTTGCGTTCACTCCTGCGCCAGTCACGCAGGCACTGCGACAGCGCCCGCCGCTCGTCACCTTGACCGGTGTCACGACACCGTAACGTGTCGCGCATCAACACAATTGCCCGCTCAGAAGCGGTAAGCCGCCGAGAGATTCAGGGCGCGCGTCTCGACGTCGTTGTCGGTGTGACGGTACGACAGCCCGAGACGCATGCCGCCCGGCCAGCTGGCGTTCGCGCCCAGCGTGGCGCGCCAGCCGTCGTCGTCGATCGCGTAGCCGGGCATGCGGAACCACGGCCCCGCATCCAGCGACTTCACCACCGCGCGCACCTCGTCGGACTCGTCCTCGAATTCCCCGGCGTAACCGACGTCCGCGGCGAGCTCGACCTCGGCCGCGCCGAGGCGCAACGGATAGCTGGCGAACACGCCCGCGGTGCCGAGCAGCGAATCGCGCGCGATGTCGTCGAAACGCATCGTCGAGGAGCTCAACCCGCGCTCGGCATAGGCGTCGACGTCGATCTGCAGCGCATCGAGCGCCACGAAGGGACCGGCGCGCCAGGCCGCCGCCGCGCCGAGCAGGTTCACGCCCAGCGTGGCTTGCAGCCCGAGCAGGTCCGCATCGGTGTCACCCGACTCGCGCCGCCGCTGCACGCTGCCGACATCGAACACGCGCCGGATGTCGTCGAGCTCGCTGCGCCCGGCGCTCAGCACCGCATCGGCGAACCAGGCGCCGCAGCGGTAGCCGGCGAACAGCGAGCCGGTGAGGCCCGCGCTGTCGAAGCCGCCACCATCGACGTCTGTCTCGCCCTGCTGCGAACCCAGCGCCGCGCCGAGCAACCAGCGCTCGCCCACGCCCACGCTGGCGCCGAGGGTGAGGTCCACCGCATCCGAGCTCGCCGCCGGCGTGGACCACGCATCCGCGATGTCGATGTCGCGCCCCTGTACCGCGACGAACAGTTGCGCGGCCTGCGCGCCTTGCGCCCAGCGGTTCTGCGCGAGGTGCTCCTCGACGGTGCGCAGGTAGCCGCGCGTGTCGGCGAGCACCGCCTCGGGCAGCAGCGCGACCATGCCGGGCGCGCGGATCACGGACTCCATCAGGTCGGCCGCGGCGCGCGCGGCGGCCTGCGTCGGATGCAGCCCGTCCTGGAACACGAACTGGTCCGGGTCGCCGCCGCTCGCCTTGCCGCGTCCCGCCGGCTCCGCGCAGGCGATGCCGCCGGCCTCGCCCGCGCTGTAGCAGACCCGCGTCTGGTCGAGGTCGGCGGGGTAACCGAAGCCGAGCGGATCGGCCAGCACCTCGTCGAACAGGCGCAGCACGTCGATGCGGATGAAGTTGCCATCGATCGCGTTCAGTCGGGCCTCGAAGGCCGCGTTGTAGGCGATGGCCGCCGCGCTGCGGTCGGCGGCGAGTTGCGTGCGACCGTCGGCCGAGAGATTGGCGGCCTCCGAGAAATCCCCGAGCTTGGGCAGCGTCGGCAGCACGATGTAGCGCGCGCCGGCATCCACCAGCGCCTGCGCGATCGCGGCGCTGACATCGGCGGTCTGCCGAGGGTCATCGACATCGCGGATATCGTTGCCCGCGATCAGCGCGTAGTAGAGCGTGTCGGGTCCAACGGTGAGCGCCCCGGAGGCCACGCGCGCCAGGAAGCCCGGCTGTTCGACGCGAAAGCCTCCCGCGGACACCACCGAGTTGCCGGTCACGGAGGCGAGCACTTCCTCCGAGCGGTAACCGCCGACCGCGAAATTGAGGTTGTCCGTGGCCACCGTGTCGGTGCGCGCACCGAACACCAGCAGCGGTGTCGAGGGATTCATGCGCCCGAGGCCGAGGTCGAGCGCCAGCCATTCCGGCATCGAGAGGCCGCGCAGGCCCGTTGCCGGGTCGATATTGGTGAAGCGCAGCCCCGTGGTGCCGCCCAGCTCGAGGTCGGGAAACTGCCCGGAGTCGTCGTAGCTGGCGCCGAAGGCGACGAACTGGCCGAATGGCACCCCGGCCCAAGCGGCGGCGCTGGCCAGCGACGCCGCGGCGATCGCCGTCCTGATGAGTCCCCGCATCCCATGCTCCCCGTGTGCGTTGTTTGCGTGCCCGCTGCGCAACGAAGATCACGAACCGGGCGCGCGAACGGATGAACCGCATCATAGCCACAAGCCGGATGCCGCCACAACGCACGCTGCGCGGCGCGCGCCTGCTGCTGTACCATGCCGCGGTCTCCAGGAAGGTCATCGATGCGAAGCCCCACTGCCTGCACTCTCGCTTCATTGCTGTTCGCGCAGCGCGCACTCGCCGAAGCGCCCCGGGGCATCGACCAGCAGATCGCCCAGGGCTTCAAACCCTTTGCCGACGCGGTATCGGGCTTCGTGTTCGCCGCCATCCCGTTCGGTGATCACGCGGTGCCGTGGATCCTGTTCTGGCTGATCGTCGCCGGCATCTTCTGCACGCTGTACTTTCGCTTCATCAACCTGCGCGGCATGGCGCAGGGCATGCGCATCATCCGCGGCGACTACGACGCGCCGCACCACCACGGCGACACCAGCCATTTCCAGGCGCTGGCGACCGCGCTCTCCGGCACCGTGGGACTCGGCAACATCGCCGGCGTGGCAGTGGCGGTGACCGTCGGCGGCCCGGGAGCGGCGTTCTGGATGATCGTGGCCGCGCTGCTCGGCATGGCCACCAAGTTCTGCGAATGCACGCTGGCCGTGAAGTTCCGCCACCGCCGCCCCGACGGCACGGTCTCCGGCGGCCCGATGTACTACCTCGCGCAGGGCATCGCGGCCGAATACCCGCGCCTCGCGCCGCTCGGCCGTCTGCTCGGCGTAAGCTTCGCGGTATTCTGCGTGTTTGGCACACTGGGCTCGGGCAACTTCTTCCAGGTGAACCAGGCCTACCACCAGCTGCTGCTGATCACCGGCGGCGATGCCAGCGTGCTGGCGGGTCGCGCCTGGATGTTCGGCATCGCGATGGCCGTGGCGACCGGCATCGTGGTGCTGGGCGGCATCCAGCGCATCGCGAAAGTGACCGACAAGCTGGTGCCGCTGATGGCGCTGCTCTATCTCGGCGCCGGCCTCATCGTGATCGCGCATCACGTCGACCTGTTGCCGCAGGCGCTGGCAGCGATCGTCAACGGCGCGTTCTCGGCCGAAGGCGTGGCAGGCGGCGTGCTCGGCGTGATACTGCAGGGTTTCCGCCGCGCGGCCTTCTCCAACGAGGCCGGCATCGGCTCGGCGCCGATCGCGCACGCGAGCGTGCGCACCGACGAGCCCCTGACCGAAGGCCTGGTCGCACTCTGGGAGCCGTTCATCGACACCGTGATCATCTGCACGATGACGGCGCTGGTGATCACGATCTCCGGCGTCAGCGCCGCGTCGACCGGCGCGCAGGGCGTCGCTCTCACCTCGGCCGCCTTCGCGACGGTGATGCCCTGGTTCCCCTACGCGCTCGCCGTGGTGGTGCTGTTGTTCGCCTACTCGACGATGATCGCCTACTGCTACTACGGCACCAAGGCGGCGAACTACCTGTTCGGCGAGAGCGCCGCCGTGGACGTCTGCTACAAGCTGTTCTTTCTCGGCATGACGGTATTCGGTGTGACGATGGACCTGTCGCAGCTGGTGGACTTCGCCGACGCGATCTATTTCCTGATGGCGGTGCCGAACATCATCGGGCTGTACCTGCTGGCACCGGTGGTGAAACGCGAAATGGACAGTTACTTCGCACGCCTCGCACGCGGCGAGATCCGCCCCGGTCGCGAGGCGCCGGAGCACCTGATCGGATCACCCTGACTCAGTCGGCCAGCGCCGCGTAGACGTTCTGCACGTCGTCGTCGGCATCGAGCGCCTCGAGAAAGGCCTCGACCTCGGCGCGCGCTGCCGCGTCGAGCTGCACCGGGTTGTTGGGCCGGTAGCCCAGCACCGCAGACTGCACCGTGAAACCGAAGCCCGGCAGCGCGCGGGTCACCGCATCGAGATCCGTGGGATCGGTCAGGAACAGCGTGACGTTGTCTTCCAGGGGCTCGAGGTCCTGCGCACCGGCCTCGATGGCCGCGAGCTCGGGGTCCGCATCAGGCGCATTCGGCGTGGCCTCGATCATGCCGAGATACTTGAAGTCCCACGACACCGCGCCCGAGTTGCCGAGCTGGCCCTTGCGAAACAGCATGCGGATGCTCATCGCGGCGCGGTTCTTGTTGTCGGTGAGGCACTCGACGATCACCGGCACCTGGTGCGGCGCGAAACCCTCGAAGGTCAGGGATTCGTACTGCACGTGTTCGTCGAGCAGGCCGGCACCCTTCTTGATCGCGCGCTCCAGCGTGTCGCGCGGCATCGAGGCGCGCTTGGCCTGCTCGACGGCCTTGCGCAGCCGCGGGTTGGAATCCGGGTCCGCGCCGGTGCGCGCGGCCACCATGATTTCCTTGGCCAGCTTGGTGAAGATGCGGCCCTTCGTCGCCGCCGCGTCGGCGCGGCCCTTGGCTTTCCACTGAGCGCCCATGATCTGTTCCCCTGAAAAAACCGCGCAATTATAGAGCCCCCGGGGCGGCGCGCCACCCTTCGATCGCAAGGTCAGGCGCGGCGGTTCCCGGCCAGCGGCGGCCTGCAGAGGGTGTCGCAAAAGCCATTGCATTGCGAACGAGCGGGCGTGGTGCGTCGCTGGCCGTGCTGCCCGCCATTGTCCTGCGGGGCACGCACGAGTACGTCCCTGTAGCTCCGCGCCGCGTCCTGCGGCGCAAGGCCCCGCAAGCCAACAGCGGGCAGCACGGCCGCTCGGTCGACCGCGTGCCGCATCGGGCAGATCCGGTAATGCACGCCTTTTCGAGCGTTTCCACCACGGCGAGGGGCTCGAGCACCCATCGGTGCGGCGGACACTCTGTCGCCAGGACGGCGACAGGTAGCCTACACGGATGTATTTACGGCGTGTCCGCGGCACCGATGGGTGCTCGGGCGCCGATGACTCGCGATACGCGGGATTGTCGGGCTCGTTATCCCGATCACAGATGGTTTTGCGACACCCTCTACAGCTGCGCCTGCAGCGCCTGCACCGCGTCGGCCAGCGTCGGGAACTGGCGCACCTTGATGGGGCGCAGATGATCCATGCCGGTCCTCTCGCGCCACTCCATGAGCTCCGTTTCGCGCCCGGCGATCACGATCTGCACACCCTGCGCCAGCAGTTCCTGGTCCAGCTCGCGAAACGTGGCGCGTCCCGTCACGTCGTGGCCCGTGATCGGGATGGCGTCGATCACGAAGAAACGCAAATCCCGCCCCGCCGCTGCCACGGCGCGCCGCGCTTCCTGCCTGAAATAGGGCGCGTTGAAGAACACGAGCGGGGCGTTGAAGCGAAACAGGCACAGTCCCGGCACGGTGCGCGCCTCGGGGTGGCGCTCGATGCCGTGGAATCCCCTGCCCTCGATGGCGCCCAGCACCTCGCAGGTCGGGCGCGCCACCATGCGCACGAAACGCAGCATGGCGAGGATCACCGCGAACGCAATCGCGTCGATCGCGCCGACGGCGACCACACCGAGCGTCGCGATCACGCAGATCGCGAACTCGCCCTTCGACTCGTGCCACAGCATCCGCATGTCGGCGACGTTGACCAGCGAGAATGCCGCCACCACCAGCACCGCGCCCAGCGCGGCGTCGGGCACATACTGCAGCGGCCCGGTCAGGAACAGCAGCACCAGCGCGATCGCGGCCGCAGCGACCAGTCCGGCGAGCTGCGTGCGCCCGCCGGCGGCATCGTTCATGGCCGTGCGCGAGTCGGCGCCGCTCACCGCGAAGCCGCCCGATATCGAGGCAGCGATGTTGGCCGCACCGAGCGCCGCGAGGTCGCGGTCGGCATCGATCTCGTAGCCGTTCTTCGCGGCAAAGCTGCGCGCGGTGAGCATGAGGCTGGTGAAGGAGATCAGCGCGATGCCCGCCGCGTCGGCCAGCAGCGGTTGCAGCGCCGACAGCGGCACGCCGGGAAAAGTCAGCGCGGGAAGGCCCGGGGGCACCGCGCCGACGGTACGCACGCCCCGTGCATCCAGCCCCAGCAGCGCGACGGCCGCTGCGGCGAGCACCATGACCACCAGCGCGGCCGGCACGCGCCGCAACAGCTTCGGCACGAGCAGCAGCAACGCGAAGGAAGCGAGGCCGATGGCCAGCGTGGGCAGGTGCGTCTGCCCGATCTTGTCCGCGATCTCCAGCGCGCGCGGAATGATCCTGCCCGACACGATGTCGAAGCCGAGGATCTTGCCCAGTTGCCCCAGCGCGATGGTCAGCGCGATGCCGTTCATGAATCCGACCAGGATCGGGCGCGACAGGAAATCGGCCAGCACGCCGAGTTTCAGGAAGCTCGCGCCGATGCACAGCACGCCCGCCAGGAAAGCCAGCGTCAGCGACAGCGCCATGTACTGCTGCGCATCACCCGCGGCCAGCGGCGCCACCGAGGCCGCCACCAGCGCGCAGGTGGCCGCGTCCGGTCCGACCACGAGCGGGCGCGAGGAGCCGAACAGCGCGTAGGCGAACAGGGGCAGGATGCTCGCGTAGAGCCCGACCACCGGGCTGAAACCGGCGAGCGCGGCATAGGCAACGCCGACCGGCAGCGCCACCGCGGCCACCGACAGGCCGGCGCGCAGGTCATGCGGAAAATCCTGCCGCCGGTAACGCGCCAGCATCAGCAGGCCCGGCGCGATGCGCTCCAGTCGGCCGCTCATTCTGCGCGCAGCACTGCGAGCAGGTTGTCGAAATGCGCCGCGATCCAGCGCGGATCGTGATCGCCCCAGTCGCGGATCGCGTAGTGACCGTGGCGATGCTTCGGTCCGTTCTGCACGAACTCGCACACGATGCCGATGTCGGCGAGATCCGCGATGCAGTCCTGCAGCGTGCGCCGCGGCATGCCGGTGGCCGCCTCCAGCGCATGCAGGTCATGCGGCTCGCGCGCGAGCAGGTGCGCCACGCAGAGCTTGCGGCAGTAGGCCTTGCGCTGCTTGCTGACCGGCGGGCTCATGGGCGGGGTTCTCCACTGGAGGGTCGTGGCGCTGTCGTGATGCCGATTGGGCCATATCCGCGGCGCCGGGAAAAGACCCCCGAACCGGGCGTTGCTGTATTCCGCCGACCCGGCCGTTATACTCCGGCGCGTCACGCAAGCAACCAACGACAGGGAACCTGAACATGAAGCAAAAACCGCTTTCCTTCGCACTGACAGCGCTGGCCCTGCTGGGCCTCGGCGCGCAGCAGGCCGGCGCCGACATCGTCCTCCTGAAGGGCGGCGACCGCCTGAGCGGCACCATCGTCAGCAAGGACGACAAGCAGCTGACGTTGCAGACCGCCTACGCCAAGGAGCCGATAACGCTGCTGTGGGCCGAGGTCACGAACATCGAGACCGACCAGCCCGCGCGCTTCATGCTCAACGACAAGACGCTGGTGAACGCGCAGGCCTCGCGCGCCAGCGAGTCCACCGTGGTATTGAAGGGGGGCGATACCGTCACCACTACGCCGCTGGCGATGAGCGACATCGCCTATATCAACCCGCCGCCACACGTCAGCGGCGAGGGCGTGAGCACCAGCGGACGCCTGAATCTCGGGATGACCGCCAACCGCGGCAACACCGACAACGACCAGATCTTCTACGACGCCGAGGCCGTGGCGCGCAGCCTGAAGAACCGCTTCACGATCGGCGCGACCGGCGATACCAGGAACGAGGACGGCGAGGAAACCGCGCGCAGGAACCGCGCCTATTTCAAATACGATCATTTCCTCACCGACAAATGGTACACCTACGCCAACACCGACGTGCAGGAGGACAAGTTCAGGGACCTGAACCTGCGCACCACGCTCGGCGGCGGTGCGGGTTACCAGTTCTTCGACACCGAGCAGCGCAGCCTCTCACTGGAAGGCGGTCTCACCTACGTCAACGAGGACTACGACCTCGCGGACGACGAGAGCTTCGCGGCCGGACGCTGGGCGGTGCGCTACATGCAGTTCCTGTGGAACGACAGGGCCCAGTTCTTCCACGACGACGAGGGCATCGTCAGCGTCCAGGATCCGGATGACATGATCTTCCGCTCCCAGACCGGCCTGCGCTTCCCGCTGGTGAAGAACCTGAACGCGACGCTGCAGTACAACATCGACTGGCAGAACACCCCGCCGGAAGGCTTCGACAGCACCGACTCGGCCTACATCGTGAGCGTCGGGTATCTCTGGTAAGGACGAGCTCGCGGGACACTGGCTTGGATATTGCTTCAAGTTTGCGTCCCGCGCCCCGCGCGCGCCGTCCCCGAGGCTGCCCTCATGACCATTCGCGTTGCGATCCACCACAAGACGCGGTACGTCTTCGATCGGCTGGTGGCGGTTTCGCCCCACGTGGTGCGGCTGCGTCCCGCACCACATTCGCGCACGCGCATCCTCGGCTACGCGCTGAAGGTGCGGCCCGAGAACCATTTCATCAACTGGCAGCAGGATCCCTTCGCCAACTACCAGGCCCGCCTCGTGTTTCCCGACCGGATCCGGGAGCTGGCCTTCGAGGTCGAGGTGATCGCCGACATGACGGCATACAACCCCTTCGACTTCTTCGTCGAGGAGTATGCCGCCGAGTTTCCGTTCAGCTACGACGCGCAGCTGCGCCGGGAACTGATCCCCTATCTGGAGACGGTCGAGCCCACGCCGCTGCTGGCCGCCTGGATCGCCTCGGTGCCGCGCGAGCCGATGCGCATCATCGATTTCCTGGTATCGATCAACCAGCGCCTGCAGCAGGAGATCGCCTACGAGCTGCGCTTCGAGCCCGGCGTGCAGACGCCCGAGCAGACGCTGCGTGCCGCCAAGGGATCCTGCCGCGACAGCGGCTGGCTGCTGGTGCAGATCCTGCGCCACCTGGGCCTGGCGGCGCGCTTCGTCTCCGGCTACCTGGTGCAGCTGACATCTGACCTCGTGTCCCTGGACGGTCCCTCCGGACCGGCGAACGACTTCACCGACCTGCACGCCTGGTGCGAGGTGTTCATCCCGGGGGCCGGATGGGTCGGGCTGGATCCCACCTCGGGACTGTTTGCCAGCGAGGGACACATCCCGCTGGCCTGCACGCCGGACCCGGCCTCCGCCGCACCCATCACCGGCGCCACCGACCCCTGCGAGGTGCGCTTCGAGTACAGCAACGAAGTGACGCGCGTGCACGAGGACCCGCGCGTCACCAGGCCCTACACCGAGGCGCAGTGGGACTCGATCGATGCACTGGGCCGCCTGGTCGACGCGAACCTGGTGAAGAACGACGTGCGGCTCACGATGGGCGGCGAGCCCACCTTCGTGTCCATCGACGACATGGACTCGCCACAGTGGAACACCGAGGCACTGGGCGAGCACAAGCTGAAACTCGCCAAGGACCTGTTGCTCCGCCTGCGCGATCGCTTCGCGCCGGGGGGCCTGCTGCACTACGGCCAGGGCAAATGGTATCCGGGCGAGGAGGTGCCGCGCTGGGCGCTGGGATGCTTCTGGCGCACCGACGGCGAAGCCCTCTGGCACGACCCCGGGCTGCTCGCCCGGGTCGACCGCGACTACGGCCACGACGCGGTCGAGGCCGGGCGTTTCATGCAGCGATTGTGCGCGCAGGCGGGGCTCGCCCCCGGGTTCATCCATCCGGCCTGGGAGGACGCGGCGCACTACCGCGCCCGGGAACATGCGCTGCCGCTGGCCGTGGATCCGCGCAAGGCGACACCCGCGGACGGCCTCGATCGCATGCGGCTCGCGCGCGTGCTGAACCACGGACTGGACAACCCGGTCGGCTACGTGCTGCCGCTGGCATGGGATACGGTGGCCGGATGCTGGTACAGCACGCGCTGGGAAATGCGCGTCGGGCGCGTGGTGCTGATTCCCGGCGATTCGCCGATCGGCCTGCGCCTGCCGCTCGACTCCCTGCCGCAACCGACCGGGGAGGACAGCGAGCCCGAGCGCGACCCCTTCGAGGCCCGCGACGCGCTGCAGCCGCGCCACGACGTGCCGCAAGCCGATTTCTCGCGCAGTTGGGGCGCCGTGGCGCAACAGGCGCCGGCCGATCACGCGCCGGCACCGCCGGCCGCGCGCAAGAACCTGGTGCGCACGGCGATCTGCACCGAGGCGCGCCAGGGCAAGCTGCACGTGTTCCTGCCGCCGCTCGAACACCTCGAGCACTACGTGCAGTTGATCGGGCTGATCGAGCAGACCGCCGCCGGGCTCGCGATCCCGGTGATCATCGAGGGCTACGAGGCACCGCGCGACAGCCGGCTGCAGAAGCTGCTGGTGACGCCCGATCCCGGCGTGATCGAGGTCAACATCCATCCCGCCTCGAGCTGGCAGGCGCTGGTGGACAACACCACGGCGCTGTACGAGGACGCCCGCAACGCCCGGCTCGGCACGGAGAAGTTCCTGATCGACGGTCGCCACACCGGCACCGGCGGCGGCAACCACGTGACCCTGGGCGGCGCCACGCCCGCCGACAGCCCGCTGCTGCGCCGGCCCGACCTGATCCGCAGCCTGGTCACCTACTGGCAGCACCATCCGGGGCTGTCCTACCTGTTCTCGGGCATGTTCATCGGCCCCACGAGCCAGGCGCCACGGGTCGACGAGGGCCGCAACGAGACGCTCTACGAGCTGGAGATCGCGTTCCAGCAGATGCCCGAGGGGCTGGTGCAGCAGCCGTGGCTGGTGGACCGGCTGATGCGCAATCTCCTGGTGGACATCACCGGCAACACGCATCGCTCGGAGTTCTGCATCGACAAGCTCTACGCCCCCGGTTCGGCCAGCGGCCGCCAGGGCCTGCTGGAATTCCGCGGCTTCGAGATGCCGCCGCATGCGCGCATGTCGCTGGTGCAGATGCTGTTGCTGCGCGCGCTCGTGGCGCGCTTCTGGAACAAGCCCTACCACAAGCCGCTGGTGCGCTGGGGCACCGCGCTGCACGACCGCTTCATGCTGCCCCATTACGTCTGGAGCGATATCCGCGACGTGGTGCGCGAGCTGAACGACGAGGGCTACCCCTTCGACATCGAGTGGCTGTTGCCCTTCGAGGAATTCCGCTTTCCCCACTACGGCCGCCTGGAGCTCGACGATATCCATCTCGAACTGCGCTGGGCCATCGAGCCCTGGCACGTGCTGGGAGAGGAGATCGGCAGCTTCGGCACCGCGCGCTATGTCGATTCCTCGATCGAACGGCTGCAGGTCAAGGTCTCGGGGATGACCGACGGCCGTCACGTGCTGGCCTGCAACGGCCGGCAGGTGCCGCTGCGCTCCACCGCGCGCCACGGCGAATACGTGGCCGGCGTGCGCTACCGCGCCTGGCAGCCGCCCTCGGCGCTGCACCCCACGATCGGTGTCCATTCGCCGCTGGTGTTCGATATCATCGACACCTGGAACGGACGCTCCATTGGCGGTTGCACCTACCACGTGTCGCACCCCGGCGGGCGCAGCTATGACACCCTGCCGGTCAACGCCTTCGAGGCCGAGTGCCGCCGCGTCAGCCGTTTCTGGGAGCACGGGCACACGCCGGACATGGACCTGGCGCACCCGGGCGCCAGGGGGCTGCGAAGTTTCCGCACCCACGCGCAGCCACGGACCATGGCGCCGCCGCTGGCGGAGCCGACCGGCGAGTACCCCTGCACCCTCGATCTGCGCAGGCAGCCGGACTGACAGGGTGAGCGGATGAGCATATCGGCAAGGCCAGCGAAAGAGACCTCGTCCGGGGGCGTCCCATCGCCGACGGGCGCCTTCGACGAAATGCTCGCCCCCGACGGCAGCGTGCGCCCGGCGTGGCAGAACGTGCTCGGCAGCCTCGACGCACTCGGCACCCGCGAACTGCGGCAGCGCCACGACAAGGCGGTGCGCATCCTGCGCGACGACGGCGCCACCTACAACGCCTACGACGACGAGCGCAGCGACCGTACCTGGCTGCTCGACCTCGTCCCCTGGGTGATCGACAGCGAGGAGTGGAACCGGATCGAGGCCGGCCTGCTCGAGCGCGCCGAACTGTTCAACCTGGTGCTGCGCGACATCTACGGCGATCGCGAGCTCATCCGGCGCGGGATCCTGCCGCCCGAGGTGCTCTTCGCGCACCGGGGCTTCCTGCGCGCCTGCCACGGCATTCGCCTCCCCGGCGAGCACGAACTGATCACCCACTCCGTGGACCTGGTGCGCCGCGCCGACGGCAGCATGTGCGTGCTGGGCGACCGCGCGCAGTCACCGAGCGGCGCGGGCTATGCGCTGGAGAACCGCACGGTGTCGAGCCGCGTGCTGCCGAGCCTGTTCCGCGAGAGCCAGGTGCACGGACTGGCCGGCTTCTTCCACGCGCTGCGGCGCAAGCTGATCGACCTCGTACCCGAGGTCGCCACCCCGCGCATCGTGATCCTCACCCCCGGCGCCTACAGCGAGACCTATTTCGAACATTCCTATCTCGCGAACTACCTCGGGTTTCCCCTGGTGCAGAGCGGCGACCTGGTGGCGCGCGGCGGCCACATCTGGATGAAGTCGCTCGACGGCCTCAAGCGCGTCGACGTGATCATGCGCCGCGTGGACGACTATTTCTGCGATCCGGTGGAACTGAAGGGCGACTCGCAGCTCGGCGTGCCCGGCCTGCTCGAGGCCGTGCGCAACGGGCGCGTTGTGGTGGCCAACCCGCTCGGCTCGGGCATCCTGGAGACGCCGGCGCTGCTGCGCTACCTGCCGGCGATCAGCCAGCACTTCCTCGGGCGCGAGTTGCAGCTCGACAGCGTGCGCACGTGGTGGTGCGGCGATCCCGATGATCGCGCGCACGTGCTGGACAATCTCGACGCCCTGGTCGTGAAGCCGGTGTTCCGCGCCCCGGGAAAGCACAGCGTCGGCGTGGCCGAGCTCGGCGAGGAGCCGCGCCGGCTGCTGCTGGATGCCCTGCACCGCTGGCCGCAGCAATTCGTCGCCCAGGAACGGCTGACACCCTCGCGCCTGCCGGTATTCGGCGGCGAGGCCATGGTGTCGCGCCCGGCACTGCTGCGCACCTTCGCCGTGGCAGCCGAGGCCTCGTACCGGGTGCTCCCCGGGGGGCTCACGCGGGTGGGCGCGAGCGAAAATGCATCGATGATTTCCAACCAGGTCGGCGCGCTGAGCAAGGACACCTGGGTGCTGGCCACGGAGCCGGACACGCAGGCGCTGCCCGCGCCGCCGGCGCCGCGCGACGGCGCACGGGTACTCGAGAACACCACGCTGCCGAGCCGCGTGGTCGAGAACCTCTACTGGATGGGACGCTATGCCGAGCGCGCCGAGAACGGCCTGCGCCTGATGCGCACCGTGTTCCTCCAGCTCAACAGCGCCAGCGCGATGCCGCCGCAGGCGCGACGGATCCTGCTGCAGGCCGTGACCCGGCTCACGAGCACCTATCCGGGCTTCTTCGCCACGCCGGAGCTGCTGGAGCGGCCGGAACCCGAGCTGCTCGCGGTCACCGTGGACCGCGAGCGCGCCGGCAGCATCGGCAGCTGCATCCACGCGCTGCTGGCGAGCGCCGAGGAAACCAAGGAACTGCTGTCGGCGGACACGCAACGCACGATCAACGACATCAGGGACCACACCGAGCAGCTCGAGCGCACCCTCGCCGGCGCCCTGCTCTCGGCGCCGGAAGAGGCGCTCGACCCGCTCGTCTCGAGCCTGCTGTCGTTCTCGGGCATCGTGCACGAGAGCATGATCCGCGGCCTGGGCTGGCGCTTCATCGACATGGGCCGGCGCCTGGAGCGGGCCGTCCAGACGATCAACCTCTCGCGCGCGATCCTGATCGAGCAGCTCGAGGAATCCGACGAAGCGGCTGTGCTCGAATCGCTGCTGCTGACCATCGAGGCGCTGATCTCCTATCGCCGGCGCTACCGCGCGTCGCTGAACGTGCGCGACGTGCTGGAGCTCACCCTGATCGACACCACCAATCCGCGCTCGATCCTCTACCAGATCGAGCGCCTGCAGCAGCACATCGCCGAGCTGCCGGGCAGCGTGTCGCGCCAGCTCGAGCTCGAGGGCGAGCAGCGCCACCTGCTCGAGGCGGTGAGCCGCATCCGCCTGAGCGAGCTCGCGGCGCTCGCCGAAGCGGATGCGTCCAGCCACACCCGCGCCGAGCTGGACCAGTTGTTCAGCCGCGTGAACCACCTGCTGCGCGAGACCTCGGACCAGCTCACGGGCAAGTTCTTCGAGCACGCGCGCGGCGGCCAGCAGTTGATACGCCAGAACCGGGGATTCGAGTGATGCTCTACCGGGTCACGCACCGCACGCGCTACGACTACGAGGAGATCGTGGGCCAGTGCCACAACGTCGCCTTCATGATGCCGCGCAACACCTTGCGCCAGACCTGCCTGCAGGCCGACGTGCTCGTCGAGCCGCAGCCCGTGGCGCTCACCGAGCGGCGCGACTATTTCGGCAACCGGGTTTGTCACTTCGCCATCGAGGGCCCGCACCGCAGCCTGGAGGTCACGGCCCGTAGCCTGGTCGATGTGCGCGAGGGAGGCAGTGCCGGCTCGCAGCTCGATTTCGGCAATACCTGCGCCCAGGTGCTGGGCATGCTCACCGAGGACCGCGGCGGCGATACGCTGCTGGCGCGCGAATTCGTGCTGCCCTCGCCGCTGGTCGAGGACGGCGCGGAAATACGCGACTACGCGGGCCCTTTCTTCGCCGCCGACCGTCCGTTCCTGTCGGCCGTGAGGGCCCTGACGCAGTCGATCTTCCAGGAATTCCGCTACGACACCACGTTCAGCGATGTCAGCACGCCCGTTGGCGAGGTGCTGGAGCACCGCCGCGGCGTATGCCAGGACTTCGCCCACCTCGCGATCGCCTGCGTGCGCTCGATGGGCTTTGCCGCGCGCTATGTCTCGGGCTACCTCGAAACCCTGCCACCGCCGGGACGCGAGAAGCTCGTGGGCTCCGATGCCTCGCACGCCTGGTTCGCGGTGTACTCGCCCGGGGAGGGCTGGTTCGAATTCGACCCGACCAACGACCAGGTCGCCGGCCACCAGCACATCGTCACCGCGTGGGGACGCGATTACGCCGACGTCGCGCCGCTGCGCGGCGTGGTCTTCGGCGGCGGCGAGAAGCACCGGCTGCGGGTCAGCGTCGACGTCAGCCGCGTGTGAGCGGCGCCTTCAACCGCCCGGGGCGGGCGCGACGGCGCGCACGGCCCTGCGCCTGGGCTCGTGGCGGAACCAGGTCGCGGCGATCGCCTCGTGGATCCCGGCCATGCCGAGCTGCAGCGTGTCGATGTAGGCGTGCAGCGCGGCCTGGTCCAGCGCCTCGGGCTCGGCCTTTTCCAGCGCCAGATCGAGTTGCCGGACGATCTTCAGCGGCGCCTCGGCACGCGGCAGCTGCGCGATGCACTGCCCGGCCTGTCCCAGGCAGTGGCGCACCGCGCGCGGAAAATGCGGGTCCTGCAGCAGGAAGCGCAACACCATCGGGCGCTGCACCCGTACCTGCATCTCGCGGCGGTACATCTGGTAGCCCGTCAGCGATTTCAGCACGCTCATCCATTGCAGGTTGGCATAGGCGGCCAGCGCCTCGTCGCCCTCCATGCCGGGCAGCCCGGCCGAGCGCACGTCGATGATGCGCGTGGTCATGTCGGCTCGCTCGAGGTTGCGCCCGGCTTTCAGGAAGGCGTAGCCCGCATCGTGCGTCAGCGTGCCCGCGAGGATGCCGGTCAGCGTCTGCGCCCCGCGGATGATCCCGTGCAGGTAATCGAAGCGACGCTTCTGCACCAGCGCGTCAGCGGCGTGTTCCTGGCCGTACTGGTGCAGGCTGTTCAGCTGCTCCCAGGCCTCCTGCGGGATGATGTCGCGGATGGTGCGCGCGTTCTCGCGGGCGTATTGCAGCGAATTGATCATGGAGCCCGGGTTGCGCCGTTCGCTCACCAGGAACCCGGTCACGGCGCGCTCGTCGGAGCGACGGTGCAGATCGCGGAAGAGCTCCTCGCTGCCCATGATCTCGACTAGCTTGTCCCAGCCCGGGCGCACCGTGCGCGGCAGGTCGAGCATCACGTTCAGGTTCACGAGGACCAGGCGCGCGGTGTTCTCGGCGCGCTCGACGTAGCGCGCCATCCAGTAAATGCTCTCGGCAACGCGTGACAGCATGCTCAGTTGTCTCCCATGTCGACGATCCAGGTGTCCTTGCTGCCGCCGCCCTGCGAGGAGTTGACCACGGTGGAGCCCTTGCGCAAGGCCACGCGCGTAAGGCCGCCATTGGTCACGTGGATGTCCCTGCCCGAGAGTACAAACGGCCTGAGGTCCAGGTGTCGCGGCTCGACGTGCGAGTCGACCAGCGTCGGCGCGGTCGAGAGCGTGAGCATGGGCTGGGCGACGTAGTTGCGCGGATCCTTCGCGATGAGCTTCGCGAATTGCTCGCGCTCGCGCTTGCTCGCGTGCGGGCCGATCAGCATGCCGTAGCCGCCGGACTCGTTGGCCGGCTTGACCACCAGCTTGTCGAGGTTGGCGAGCACGTAGGCACGATCCGCGGCGTCCACGCACAGGTAGGTGGACACGTTGGGCAGGATCGCGTCCTCGCCGAGGTAGTAGCGGATCATCTTCGGCACGAAGGCGTAGACGACCTTGTCGTCGGCCACGCCGGCGCCCGGCGCGTTCGCCAGCGCGACCTTGCCCGCCTTCCAGGCGCGCAGCAGGCCGGGCACGCCCAGCATGGATTCGGGGTTGAACGCCTCGGGATCGAGGAACATGTCGTCGATGCGCCGATAGATCACGTCGACGCGCACCAGCCCCTCGACCGCGCGCATGTACACGCAATCGTCGTCGCCGACGACCAGGTCGCGGCCCTCGACCAGCTCCGCGCCCATCTGCTGCGCCAGGTAGGCGTGCTCGAAATAGGCCGAGTTGTAGATACCGGGCGTCAGCACCACGATCTGCGGTCGCGCGCGCTGGCGCGGTGACAGCGAGGCCAGCATGTCGTAGAGCTGCGAGGGATAGTCGTCGATCGGCAGGATGTTGTTGTCCTCGAACAGCTCCGGGAACACGCGCTTCATGACCTGGCGGTTCTCGAGCATGTAGGACACGCCCGAGGGCACGCGCAGGTTGTCCTCCAGCACGTATACCGTGCCGTCGCGGTCGCGCACCAGGTCCGAGCCGCAGATGTGTGCCCAGATGCCGAGCGGCGGATCGATGCCCACGCACTGCGGGCGGAAGTTCACCGAATCGGCCAGCACCTCGGCCGGGAACACGCCGTCCTTCACGATGCGCTGTTCGTGGTAGACATCGTCGATGAAGCGATTCAGCGCGCGCACGCGCTGGCGCAGCCCCGCCTCGATGCGCTGCCACTCCGCGCGCGCGATCACGCGCGGGATGATGTCGAAGGGCCAGGCGCGGTCGATCGAGCCCTCCTGCTCCGAATACACCGTGAAGGTGATGCCCATGACCTGGATCGCCGCCTCGGCGGCCGCACGGCGCTCGTGCAGGTCCGCGTCGTCGAGGTTGCGCAGGTGATGGCACAGGCGTCGCGCCGGCTCGCGCACACGCCCGCGCGCTCCGATCAGTTCGTCGTGCAGGCCCGCCACCGGGTAGTCGCGCCAGGAAATGCTCATGCTGCCTCCACCGTGGCACGCGGCGCCCGCGCGCGGGCGCCGAATGTGCTGGATTGATTCGCGATTCGCCGCCACAATCGGCGCCGGCCCGGCGGGCCCGCCCGGACCACGGCATCAAGGAACTGGTTCTGCATGACTTACTGTCTCGCGATCAAGGTCAAGGACGGACTGGTGTTCGCCTCGGATTCACGCACCAGTGCGGGCGTGGACTATGTCAGCGTATACAGCAAAATGCATACCTTCCAGCTCACAGAAGGGCGTGTCTTCGTCCTGCTGTCGGCCGGCAACCTCGCCACCAGCCAGGCGGTGGTGAACTCGCTGCGCCGCGACCTGGCCGATCCCGAGGCACCGATCAGCCTCAATTCGGTGCATTTCCCCTTCGACGCGGCGCACTACATCGGCGAGATCAGCGTGCGGGTGCAGAACGAGCACCCCGAGGCGATGAAAAAGAGCGGCGTGAACGTCGAGGCGAGCTTCATCCTGGGCGGGCAGATCGGGCTCGGCGAACACGAGATCTACCTCATTTACCCGCAGGGAAACTACATTTCCACCTCGGACGAGACGCCCTACCTGCAGGTCGGGGAGACCAAGTACGGCAAGCCCATCCTCGATCGCATCGTCACGCCGCAGACCTCGCTGGAAGACGCGGCGCGCTGCGCGCTGGTCTCGGAAGATTCGACGATGCGCTCGAACATCTCGGTGGGCCCGCCGCTGGAACTGCTGATCTACCGCGCCGACAGCCTGAGCATCGACACGCGGCTGCTGCTCAAACCCCAGTCACCCCTGTACAAGAAGCTGCAGAAGTCCTGGAACGAGGGCCTGCGTCACGTCTTCGACCGCCTGCCGCGCTTCGACTGGGAGTAGTGACTCATTCTGGTTCACGCGCGCACCGAACCAGTGCGTGCACGAAGCCGAGCTTGCGCGCGGCAGGCGGGTTCAGCGCGAACGGATAGGCGTCGCTGAGACCCATGCTGCGGTTGATCGCGTTCATCGCCGTCGTGAGCCGGACCCAGTCATCGAACAGGCGCTCGAAATCGTCCTCGCGCGGCTGGCCCGCGAGCGCCGGGGATCCGGAGCAACGCACAGGCTCGCCGTGAATGGTGAAGCCGAAGTCCTCCGCGGTCTCCAGCGTATCGATCATGTGCAGGTAGTGCGCCCAGGTCTCGGCCCAGTCCTCCCACGGGTGCGATGCCGCGTAGGCGCTGATCCAGCAGTCACGCCAGCGCTCGGGCGCGCCGCCAGCGTAATGACGCGACAGCGCCAGCGCGTAATCCGCGCGCTCGTCGCCGAACAGCGCGCGGAAGTCCGCGAGCAGGGCACTGTCGCGCAGCAGCCGATCCCAGAAGTAGTGCCCGCTCTCGTGGCGGAAATGCCCGAGCAACGTGCGGTATTCCTCGTTCATCCGCTCGCGCATCGCTTCGCGCGCGACCGTGTCGGCCTCGGCGAGGTTGATCGTGATCAGCCCGTCGTCGTGCCCGGTGAGGACACGCCCGCGCGGCGGGATGTGGAATGAATATTCGCTGTCGGCATCCGTATCGGCGAGGAAGCGGAAGCCGAGCCCGCCGTGCGCGTCGTGGTCGCGCCCCGTGAAGGGCAGCCCGAGGCGCAGCACGGTGTACATCAGGCGCCGCTTCGCCTCCTCGATGCGACGCCAGAGCTCCACATTGCGCGCCGAGGACAGGTCGGGAATCACGCGATTGAGGCGGCACGAGACGCAGTAGGCATCGGCGTCGTCGTCGCGCACCATCCAGTTGCAGACCTGGTAGTCGGTGTCGTTGCGGCACCGGCGGTAGCGCATGTCCCACTGCCAGGGCAGGAGCGCGCGCAACCCCCGGTCGCCCAGCGGTTCCAGCGCCGCGACGACCAGCGCATCGGGCAGGAACGCCACACCGCGCCCGCAGCCGAGGCAGCGCGTGTTCTCGAAGTGCAGCGTATTGCCACAGCAGCAGGTGAAAGTCTTCATGTGCGATGCAGAAAATCTCCGTGGGTCGGGCTTCAGAGGATGCCGCAAAACCATCTGTGCTTGGGATAACGAGCCCGACAATCCCGCGTATCGCGAGCCATCGGCGCTCGAGCATCCATCGGTGCCGCGGACACGCCGTAAATACATCCCTGTAGGCTACCTGTCGCCGTCCTGGCGACAGAGTGTCCGCCGCACCGATGGATGCTCGAGCCCCTCGCCGTGGTGGAACCCCTCGAAAAAGCGTGCATTTCCGGATGTGCCCGATGCCACACGCGGTCGACCGAGCGGCTGTGCTGCCCGCTGTTGGCTTGCGGGGCCTTGCGCCGCAGGACGCGGCGCGGAGCTACAGGGATGTACTCGTGCGTGCCCCGCAGGACAATGGCGGGCAGCACAGCCAGCGACGC
>Ga0138256_10001491_pt1 | contig 25200 bp, 25 predicted proteins | sample KNB2016incub_MG_FD_105486 | JGI IMG/M metagenome (GOLD analysis project Ga0138256, IMG submission 105486) | Active sludge microbial communities from wastewater in Klosterneuburg, Austria - KNB2014incub_MG | ecosystem: Engineered > WWTP > Activated sludge > Unclassified | place: Austria...
GTACTTGTGTACCGTGTCTACGTGGCTACGTTCATCACGCTATCTGCGGCGTGCCGCTTTTCTTCGGGAACGGCGGCGGGAAGATCTTTTCGAACTCGTCGCGCGTGAGTGATTCTGCTTCGAGAAGTTTATTCGCAACGGCGTCTAATTCCTTGCGATATTTGAGGAGTAGTTTCTTCGCCAGTTTGTACGAATCGTCCACGAGTTTACGAACTTCCTGGTCGATCTTCTCAGCGACTGCTTCTGAATAGTCGCGCTGTTCTGAAATCTCGCGCCCGAGGAAGATCAGTTCCTCTTTCTGCCCGTACATGATCGGACCCATTTCACTGCTCATGCCGAGGCGGGTAACCATTGTGCGAGCCATGCGCGTGACCTGCTCAATATCGCCGGATGCGCCGGAGGTAATATCGTCGAAGATCAACTCTTCGGCAACGCGCCCGCCCAAACCATACGCGAGGTTCGCAAGTAATTTTTTGCGCGAGTGAAGGATGCGGTCTTCATCCGGTCTGAACCAGGTGACTCCACCAGCCTGCCCGCGCCCGACGATGGTCACTTTTTGGACCGGGTCGGCTTCGGCGATGGCGTTGCCGACGACAGCGTGACCAGCCTCATGGTAGGCAATGATGCGCTTCTCTTCATCCGAGATCAAACGCGACTTGCGTTCGGGTCCCATCACCACGCGCTCGATTGCCTCTTCCAACTCCGGTTGCCCAATGGATTTTTTATTGCGGCGGGCGGCAAGAATCGCGCCTTCATTGACGAGGTTTTCGATGTCCGCGCCGACGAAGCCGGGCGTTCCGCGCGCGATGGAACCCAGGTCGACACTCGGGTCCAACGGCTTGCCCTTGACATGAACTTTGAGGATTGCCTCGCGCCCTTTCATATCCGGGCGGTCGAGCGTGACGCGACGGTCAAAACGGCCGGGTCGCAGAAGCGCCGGGTCGAGAATATCGGGACGGTTGGTGGCGGCAATGATGATGACGTTGGTGTCCGTGTCGAAGCCATCCATTTCGACGAGCATCTGGTTGAGAGTTTGTTCGCGCTCATCGTGCGAGCCGCCCAACCCCGCCCCGCGCTGACGACCGACGGCGTCAATTTCATCCACGAAGACGATGCAAGGAGAATGTCGCTTCGCCTGGTCGAACAAATCGCGCACGCGGCTTGCGCCCACGCCGACGAACATTTCAACGAATTCGGAGCCGGAGATCGAAAAGAACGGAACTCCCGCTTCGCCCGATACTGCTTTTGCCAACAGCGTTTTACCGGTGCCGGGAGGCCCAACGAGCAAAACGCCCTTGGGAATCCGCGCGCCCAACTGGATGAACTTCTGCGGTTCTTTCAGGAATTCGACAACTTCCGCCAGCTCCTGCTTGGACTCCTCCGCGCCAGCCACATCCTGAAATGTGACGGTGGGATGCTCTCCGCTGAACATGCGCGCGCGTGATTTACCGAACGACATGGCGGCATTGTTCGACCCTTGCGCCTGACGGAAGATGAACCACAACACGCCAGCCATGAAAATGACCGGCAAAATGTAGAGCGCGCCGCTCAACAGCCCAGCCCATTGGGATGGCGGCTTAACCTCGATCGTAACGTGACTCGATGCGAGTTGTTCCTGTGATACCCCAAGCGCGAGCAATTGCGTGACAAGGGGCGAATCGGATTCCTTGTAGGATTCGACGCCGTTTTCATCGCCATTTCTATAAATGACGCGCAGGAGATCGTCGGTGTCGATGACAACCCGGGACACCTTCCCTGCTTTAATATCGTCCGCCAGTTGGTTGATGGTCAGCGTGTTTTCCGACGGGGTATCCCGCTGGATCATCATGACGACCATCGCCACCACAGCGGCAATTACGATAAACGTGACCACAAAAGATTGACTTCTTTGATTCACTGTGCCTCCATTTTAGTAATCGAGCGGGATTATACCAACGAGAACAGGCGGGGAACAGCCTCGCTGGAATCTTTATATGGAACTCTAATAATGCCCTGTCAATTCAAAATCAGTTCAATCGGGCAATGGTCAGAACCGGGTATCCCATCGTGGATGACGGCATCTTTAACTCGCGCGGTGAGGGATGTAGTGATGAGGAAATAATCGAGTCGCCAGCCCACGCCTCGTTGGCGGGCATTCAGGATGTTCGTCCACCACGTATATTGGATTCGCTCCGGGTTTAAGTAACGATAAATATCGACAAACCCGCAATCGAGGAATTTCTGCACCCATGCCCGCTCCTCCGGCAGGAAACCCGACGATTTCTGGTTCGATTTTGGGTTCTTCAAGTCCAATGGTGTATGCGCCGTGTTGAAATCCCCCGTGAGAATCAGCGATTCCCCACTTTTATGAAGGCGGTTGCATAACGTAAACAGGCGCGAGTAAAAATCCAGTTTGAAATCCACGCGTTCCCTGCCGCGAGTCCCGCTGGGGATGTAGACATTCAACAGTCGGAAACCAGAATGAAGGGTGGAAATGACCCGTCCTTCCACATCGAAGCGACGCTGACCGATCCCCATCGTCGATTCCAGGGCGGGAGATTTCAGGAAAGTCGCCACCCCGCTATACCCGGCTCTTTCCGCAGGGTTCCACACCGCATGATAACCTGAGAAGCTCCGTTGCTCCTCTGTCAACTGATCGGGTCGCGCCTTGATCTCTTGCAGGCAAAGCGCGTCCGGTTTTTGTTTCCACACCCAATCCAAAGCGCCTTTTCTCAGCGCCGCCCGCAACCCATTGACGTTCCATGAAATTATCTTCATGACCAATGCTTTATGGTAAACTGCTTGAGAGATTTGTCAATGAACACAAAAGCAAAATCGATCCTTTGTATCGAAGACGAAGCGGAAATGATCGATCTGATGCGGCTGATCCTGGGCCGCAGGGGATATGATGTCCGAGGCGCCATCAGCGGCATGGAGGGGTTGAAGATGATCCGGGAGCATTCCCCCGACCTGATTCTGCTCGACTTGATGATGCCCGAGATGGATGGCTGGGAAGTATATCAGCAAATCAAAGCGGACGAAAAAATGAAGGAAACGCCGGTCATCGTGGTTACAGCGAAAGCGCAAAGCATCGACCGCGTGCTAGGGCTTCACATCGCCAAAGTGGACGATTACATCGCCAAGCCTTTCAGCCCCCAGGAACTGCTCAACAGCGTGGAAAAAGTTCTCAACAAACCTAAAAAGTGACCCAGCGCTCAGCGTTTGGAAATTCTTTACCATCACTTCATGCCCCGGGAAATTTACGTAATCAACAAAACAAAATTAGCGGATACCCACCCGCGCATTGCGTATTGCGACACCTTCCTTAAACAGCTGCGCGGATTCACCTTTCACTCCCGCCTCGCGCCCGACGCGGGGCTGATTCTCGTCGGCAACCGGGATTCCCGCCTCGACTCTTCCATCCACATGCTGTTTGTTTCCTTCGACCTGACAGTGGTCTGGATCAACTCAGACATGAAGGTCGTGGACAAGGTCCTTGCGCGATCATGGATGCCCGCCTATTTTTCCAAACGGCCAGCCAAATATGTGCTTGAAATCCATCCGGCACGTTGGGATGAATTCGCTATTGGAGATTTCGTGGAGTTTAAAGATGCTTAAGCGCTTGATTCGTTTTTTGCTTACCGCACTTTTTGTTTTGAACACCGCAGTTCACCCTGTTTTCGCTCAAACCGAGGGACCTGTTTACATCGTGCAACCCGGGGATACGCTATTTGCCATTGCGGGCAGGTTCAACTTAACGGTAAACGATCTCATCGAGGCGAATCCGTCCATCGACCCAGGCAGTCTCGCGGTTGGGCAGGAACTCCTCATTCCGGGGTTGGATGGATTAACCGGCAAGCTGGAAACCGAAGTGGTGACGTTTGGCGATTCACTGCGGAGTCTCCTCCGGAGAACACAAGTTTCGGAAGATCAACTGAGACGGCTCAACCGCCTCATCAGCCCGAGCGAGCTCTATGTGGGAATTAATTTGATCCTTCCGGTTCAGGAGGGGCAAACCTCTTTCACGGCAAGATTTTCACCGGCTCCTGCCGAGTCGCTTTTTGAAATAGCGATCAAACAAGGGAGTGATCCATGGGCGCTCGCGTCCATCAATAAATTGGATGGCGCGTGGGCGGCTCTGCCTGCCGATGTTCTCTATTCACCCAATACGAATGACGAATCGTCGAGCGCCAGCGGGCTTCCATCGGAGTTTGTCAGCGCAAGTATTTCTCCCCTCCCCATTCACCAAGGCTCAACTGAGGTCATCCGCGCGCGCACCGCGGGCGATACGCCCGTTTCCGCGATACTGGCGGATTCGACTTTACAGTTTTTTAGCGAAAACGGCGAACAGATCGCGTTGCAGGGCATCCATGCCCTGTTGGAACCGGGTCTATATCCTCTAAAGATTCAAACTACGTTGCCGGATGGCAGTGTGCAGTCGTTCGAACAAATGGTGGTTGTAACGTCGGGGAATTATCTTGAAGAGGAACTTGTCGTTGACCCCGCGACGATCGACCCTCTGGCGACAGAGCCTGAAAATATCACCATCCTGTCTGTGGTCTCCCCATCCACGCCAGTCAGATATTGGAACGGGCAATTCACATCCCCTGCCGTGTACCCGGATCAATTTACTTCATTTTTCGGCACCCGGCGTATTTATCACGGTTCGGGGACGGATCAGACGATCCAGGGATTTCACGGCGGGCTTGATTTCTCGGGCGGCGAGGGACTCGAGATCTTCGCGCCGGCGCCAGGGCGGGTGGTGTTTGCCGCGCCGTTGACGGTCCGTGGAAACGCGACGATCATCGACCATGGCTGGGGTGTCTATAGCGGCTTTTGGCATCAATCGGAGTTATTGGTTAGCGTGGGAGATTTTGTCGAGCAAGGACAGGTGATCGGCTTGGTGGGCGGGACCGGGCGCGTGACCGGCGCGCACTTGCATTGGGAGGTGTGGGTGAACGGCGCGCAGGTGAATCCGTTAGAGTGGTTGAATCAGATCTTCCCGTAGATGAAGCGTTGCACTCCCCTTCCGTTTATGCTACACTACCTCGCAGAGTATCATTGAGGCGCACATGTCCAATTCGACCATTGTCACGTTCTTGAAGCAAAGCGATATCTTCTTTCAACTCACGCCGACTCAATTGGAATTGGTTGCGAACCTTTGTCAGGAAGCCACATTCCAAAAGAACGACCTGGTCTTCAAGGAGAATTCGACCAGCAAGGAATTATATGTGATCGCCCAGGGCGAGGTGGATATCTTTGTGGACCCGGCGCTGGTTTCGGCGGAGGACGAGAGCCGCGAAAACCAGGTGATCGCAACATTGCGCCGAGGGCAATCGTTCGGTGAAGTGGCATTGGTGGATGAGGGATTGAGATCTGCCTCGGCGTGCGCCACGCAAAACGATACGCGCCTCTTGATCATTCCCCGCGATAAACTCATCATGTTATGTGAAACCTACCCGCAACTTGGGTATCGTTTGATGTACAACTTGTCTGCCGACCTGGCAATGAAAATTCGCAACACCGACTTGCGGATCCGCGAGCAGTTGTTGTATAAACCGCAAGACAAAAGTTAACCGCGAGCGCAACCCACACTTGACCCGATTCCGGAATTGTTTTACCATTAGAATACAATTAAGAAAAATAGTGATTACAGCCGCGAGAATCCGTTTCTCCGGCTTTATTCTAAACAGACGTTGAAGATCACTTGTGAGGAGGTGATGCCGACCTGCTAAAGAGAGCGTTGTCCGCCTGGTTGTCGTATCCGCCTGAGGATACAATCTTCAATACCTATAATTTTCGGAGGAGTAAGTAAAAATGAAACGCTTACAAGTTTTGCTTTCGGTGTTGGTGCTCTCAAGCCTGCTCTTTGTGGCTTGTACGCCCAAAGCCCCCGCGTTTGAATGTACCGACGCAATCGGCTGTGTGGATATCGCCCCCGGTGATCCCATTCACTTCGCCTATATTCAGTCCGTCTCCGGCGCGACAGCCTCGTTGGGCGTGACCAATATGAATGGCGCCCAGTTGGCGATCGATGACAAGGGCGGCCAATTGCTCGGTCACCCGATTCAGTTCGACGGTGAAGATTCCCTCTGCAGCGCAGAAGGTGGTCAAGCCGCCGGCACCAAAATCGCTTCCGATCCGACCGTGGTCGCCATCCTCGGAACAACCTGCTCGAGCGAAGCCCGCTCGGCAATGCCGCTCATTGCAGACGCCGGCATGGTGATGAGTTCCTCATCCAACACCAACCCCGATCTCACCAACCCCGATCACCCCGATCACCACGCTGGTTACTTCCGCACCGCTCACAACGACTTGTTCCAGGGTCGCATCGCGGCGGAATTTGCCTTCAATGAACTCGGCCTCAAGAAAGCCGCAACCGTTCATGACGGTTCCCCCTACGCCGATGGTTTGCGCAAGGTTTTCGAGTCGGTATTCACTGAGCTCGGCGGCGCCATTACATCGTCTGAAGCGGTGAACGTTGGCGATACCGATTTCAAACCGGTATTGACAACCATTGCGGCCGGCGGCGCGGAGATCATTTACTTCCCGATCTTCGAACCTGAGGGCAACTTGCTCGCTTCACAGAAGTGCGAAGTTTCGGGCCTCGAAAACACCGCATTGATGGGCGCTGACGGCTTGTTCACCTCCGGCTTCGCCGGCACCGCCGGTTCGTGCTCGGTTGGCATGTATTTGTCCAGCCCGTATGTCGCTGGCGACGCTGGTCTCAAGTTCCTCGAGAAGTACAAGGCGAAATTCGGCGAAGATCCCGCTTCTGGCTTCGGTCCTCACTCCTACGACGCGATGAACATCTTCTTCGCCGCGATCGAAAAAGTGGCTGTTGTCGATGAAGACGGCACCGTTCACATCGGACGTCAGGCTCTGCGCGACGCTCTTTATGCAACCAAGGCGTTCCCCGGTTTGACGGGCACTCTCAGCTGCGATGCCAATGGTGACTGCGCCACTGGCGAAGCGCTTGCGGTGTACCAGATTTCGCAAGCCATGGTCGACGGTAGCGAAAACCTCACCACCTCCACGCCGATCTGGCAACCGTAATTCGGCTGTGTAGGCTGTAAGAAGTAATTTTGAGTCGGGCGCGTTTCGATGCGCCCGACTCATTTTTTATAGATCGCACATGCGACATATTCTTTTCGTTCTTCTTTTTATTTTCATTTTAGGTTGCTCCGTTAAAACTCCCCTGCCCGGCGACATGCAAACGTCAAAACGAGATGGCATGGTATTGGTTTTTATCCCTGCCGGGAAATTTGTGATGGGTAGCGAAGCAGGCGATCCCGCTGTCGATCGTGATGAAACGCCATCACACATCGTACGTATTGACTCGTTTTGGATGGACAAGACCGAAGTCACGAATGCCATGTATGGGCAATGTATTTTCACCGGCGTATGCGCGCCGCCTGCTCAAACAAAGTTTTACACAATGACGGAGTATTCGCAGCACCCGATACTTGGGGTAAGTTGGGAGCAGGCAGTCGCTTACTGCGCCTGGGCAGGGAGGAGATTGCCAACCGAAGCGGAGTGGGAGAGGGCCGCGCGAGGCGACGATGGGCGCGCGTACCCGTGGGGTAATGAAAATCCATCTTCCGAGTTGGTAAACTTCAATCAAGAGGTCAACAAGACTTCGCCCGTTGGGTCATACCCGCAAGGCGCCAGTTATTACGGCGTTTTGGATATGGCAGGAAACGTGTGGGAATGGGTGGCGGATGGTTACTCCGCAGAATATTACGCGGCTTCGCCGGGAAACAACCCTCTCAGCCCATCGCCGGTTAACCAACGGGTTTTGCGCGGCGGAAATTGGGATAGCAACGCGGCGGGAATCCGTTCGGCAAACCGCTTTTGGGCGTTCCCTGGCAGGAACGATACCGATGGTTTTCGGTGCTCCAAATCCTATTGATTTTTGACAAATGCACTATAATTGCGCATCAATTAGCCAGAAGAGAGACCATCTTTTTTTGAGGAGAAGAGCATATGAGGCAGAGATTCTTAAACCGTATCAATTTTACGGATATTGCTCTCGGTATCATCGGCGCGGCGTTAGTTGGCTTGATCGTGATCGGCTCGTTCAAAACGCTGGTGGAAGGAAATTACACAACAAGGCAATGGCTTGATTTTGTTGTGTTCGGCATCGCGCAGGGGAGCATCTATGCGCTCATCGCCCTGGGGTATACATTGGTGTACGGTATCTTGCGCATGATCAACTTTGCCCATAGCGAAGTGTTCATGGCAGGTTCGTTTACCGCGTATTTTGCCGCCGTCTCAATGGCAAAGTCGGGATTCCTGGAATCAAATACGATCATCGCCGTTTTGATCTTGTTTGCCATTGCCATGCTCACATCCACCGCCATCGGTGTGCTGGTGGAACGTGTGGCTTACCGCCCTCTGCGTCGAGCGCCCCGCCTGGTTCCGTTAATCACAGCCATCGGGGCGTCGTTTGTTTTACAGTACACGTTCAAGGGTTTGTATGGCGACCAGTTCAAAGCCTACCCCGAGATCGATACGCTTAAGGGAAGTTATACATGGGGCGATATTAACATCACAAAAGTTCAGGTTGTGGTGATCCTCTCCGCCGCGTTTCTTATGTTGTTGCTATATCTCTATGTTCAATTCACGAAAACCGGCAAAGCGATGCGCGCCGTCGCTGAAGATAAGGATGTAGCCGCGCTGATGGGCATCGATGTGGATGCGATCATTGTCCGCACGTTCGCGTTGGGCGCGGCTTTGGCAGGCGCCGCCGGCATCCTGTATGCCATCACATTCCGCCAGGTCAACTTCTTCATGGGCTTTATCCCCGGCATCAAGGCATTTACCGCCGCCGTTCTAGGCGGTATTGGCAACATTCCGGGCGCAATGCTTGGCGGGATCTTCCTGGGCTTATTTGAGTCAATTGGACCAATCCTCTTCCTGGATGGATTGAATGTTCCCGCGCCGTACCAGTTGAAGGATGTGATCGCCTTCTCAATGTTGGTGTTAGTGCTTCTCTTCCGCCCGAGCGGTATTTTGGGCGAACGACTTTCCCGCACCAAGGCATAAGGCAGGAATTCCATGGAACAAGAAAATACAACCTCGTGGTGGCGCAAAGCCATACAGTCTGGCGTGATCGGAGGCATCATTGCGATTCTCGCCGGGTTAATCGGAATGATCGAATCGTTTCACGCGCGAGACATCATCGCCGGGCGAATATCGATGGGCGAAACGCTTTTACTACTCATCGTCATCGGTTTTGCTTATTCATCGTCTCGCAATGAACAATTGCCAATATCCACTCGGGTTACATCGGGCGTTATCACCGGCGTTGTAACCAGCCTTATGATCGTTCTCTTCCTCATGCTGGGCGCCGCCGTCAACCTGCGCTCGATCTTTGTAAATGCCAGCCCCGCGCTTTACAAGATTCTGACGTTGGAAATTGCAAACACCAGCCTTGCTTACATCGCCATCATCGTCATTGGCGCCGTCGTGAGCCTTGCCGCTTCCCTCGTTCACGCCGCCACGCCATTCTGGAAACGAATTATCTCCTCCGGGTTTGCCATCGTGCTCTTGCTGGCGCTCTTGCAAGACTTGATCCGCATCTCATTGACTCCCTTCCCATTCATTACATCGGTATTAAGTTGGATGTTCGGGCGGCGCGGGCAGGAAGGTCTTTCCATCCTCGGCGCCATCGTGGTATTTCTCATTGTGGCAGGCGCGATCTATAACGACGCAAAGAACGGCGCGGCGCGGCGCGCGCGGCGCGAGGCTTTACCAGAGGCGGCAAAAAGAACGCGCCGCTGGGTCAATTGGGGATTGCTTGGGGTATTTCTGTTGATCTGGCCCCAAATTGCAGGCCCCGTGTTGAGCGACGTAACCAACTCGGTTGGGCTTTACATCCTCATGGGGCTGGGTTTGAACATCGTGGTTGGCTACGCCGGCTTGCTCGACCTTGGCTACGTTGCCTTCTACGCGTTGGGCGCATTTACCATGGGCGTGCTCACCACAACCGGCGGCGAAATTTTCTTCGATGTTCGCTGGACATTTTGGGAAGCGCTCCCCTTTGCGGTGATCGTCGCCGTGCTCGCGGGTATTATGCTCGGCATTCCTGTGCTCAAAATCCGCGGGGATTACCTTGCCATCATCACGCTTGGTTTCGGTGAGATCATCCGCATCATGTTCCTTTCGGATTTCCTCAAACCATACTTCGGCGGATCCTTCGGCATCGTCTCGATCGCTTCGCCGACCATAGGCGGAATTGTCTTAGACTCGCCGCAAACATTGTATTATGTCATTTTGGCGGCGTGTTTTGTCGCTTTGTTTGTGGCGCACCGACTGCGCGACTCGCGCATCGGTCGCGCATGGAAGGCGATCCGCGAGGATGAAGACGTGGCGCAAGCCATGGGCATCAACCTCACTGCCACAAAACTCCTTGCTTTTGCCACCGGCGCCGCATTCGGCGGTTTGAGCGGCGCGATTTTCGCGGCAAAACTTTCCACGGTGTACCCGCACAGCTTCACGCTCATCACCTCGATCAACGTGCTGGCGCTCATCATCGTCGGCGGAATGGGAAGCCTGCCCGGCGTGATCGTCGGCGGGTTACTGCTGGCGGGTCTCCCGGAACTGTTGCGCGAATTTTCAGAATACCGCCTCTTGATCTTCGGCATCCTGCTCATTGTCATGATGCTCAACAAACCAGAGGGCTTCGTGCCTGAAGCGGTGCACAAGCGCGAGTTCCACGAAGATGAAAATCTCAGTCACGCCGCAGGCGGCTAGGCAGGTACACGAATATGGCTAACATTCTTACAACAGAAACAGTTACAAAACGCTTTGGCGGTCTTACCGCGGTCAACACTCTATCCATCGAGATCCCCGAAAAGTCCATCTACAGCGTGATCGGACCCAACGGCGCCGGCAAGACAACCTTCTTCAACTGCATCACCGGCTTCTACAAACCGGAAGAAGGCGAAATCGTTTTCAACGGACGATCGATCCTGGGTCTTTCCTCCGACCAGATCAACCACCGAGGCATCTCGCGCACGTATCAAAACATCCGCCTGTTCTCGAACTTGACCGCGATCGAAAACCTGCTGGTAGGTCAACACCCGCTGATGAAAGCGACCTTGTTCGGTCCCATTTTCGGCACGGCGGCAACAAAACGCGAAGAGAAAGCCGCCCTCGAAGAGTCATTGCGCCTGCTGAACTTCATCGGGCTAGCAAAAAAAGGCGACCTACTGGCGCGCAACCTCCCCTACGGCGATCAGAGACGTCTCGAGATCGGACGCGCGCTTGCCAGCAAACCCAAAATGCTCCTGCTCGATGAACCCACCGCGGGCATGAATCCAAATGAAACCGAAGAGATGACGAAGTTCATCCGCCACCTGCGCGACGAACTGGGAATCACCATCCTGTTGATCGAACACGATATGCGCGTGGTGATGGGCATCTCGGAAAAGATCACCGTGCTCGATTACGGCGAAAAAATCGCCGAAGGCACGCCGAAAGACATTCAAGGCAACCAACGCGTAATCGAAGCCTATCTCGGTCGCGGCACAGCCGGGCAAGTTAATCACTAAGCCGCGAGGAGACCTCACCATGGCAATGCTTGACCTCACAGATATTCACACCTATTACGGCAATATCCACGCGCTCAAAGGGATTTCGATCACCGTGAACAAAGGCGAGATCGTCACGCTCATCGGCGCGAACGGAGCAGGAAAGACCACCACCCTGCGCACGATCACCGGCTTGCTCAAACCGCGCGTGGGAACGGTCAAACTCGACGGCGAAGATATTGCCCGGCACAAGGCGAACGACATCGTCTACAAAGGGATCGCGATGGTCCCCGAAGGGCGCGGCATCTTCGCCCGCCTCACCGTCACTGAAAACCTCGACATGGGCGCGTACAGCCGCAACTCGAAAACGGAATACGATAGCGATATCCAGCGCATCTTCAGCTTATTCCCCCGCCTCAAGGAACGCCGCAACCAGATCGCCGGCACCCTCTCGGGCGGCGAACAACAAATGCTCGCCACCGGGCGCGCCCTCATGGCGCACCCCACGCTCCTGCTCATGGACGAACCCTCGATGGGTCTCGCGCCAGTGCTGGTCGAGTTGATCTTTGAAACCATCCAACAGATCAACAAAGAAGGCGTGACCGTTTTGCTCGTGGAACAAAACGCCCTAATGGCGCTCTCCATCGCCAATCGCGGCTACGTTTTACAATCGGGCGCGATCGTGCTACAAGACTCTGCCGAAGCCCTCAAAAAAGACCCCACCGTGCAAAAGGCATATCTGGGGATGGAGTAATCGCACAACACGAAATCAAAGCGCAGAGGCGAATCCATTCCCTCTGCGCTTTTTGATACCACACGACGATGTCATTGCGGGTCCTTCGACAAACTCAGGATAAACTTCACGAAGCAATCCCCTGCTATGATAGGAAAACCCTATGCTCATCCTCAACGCGACTGAAGTTAGACAAGCCCTGCCGATGAAATCCGCGATCGCCGCCATGAAAGCCGCCTACGCCTCTCTCTCCGACGGGACGGCTGTTGCCCCCCTGCGGACACGTCTCCCCATCCCCAGCCACGACGCGATCAGCCTGTTCATGCCCGCTTACATGAAAAACGATTCCACCGAAGCGCTCGCCGTCAAAGTCGTATCGCTATATCCCTCCAACCCCCCGCGCGGACTCGCCTACATCCAAGCCGCGGTGTTAGTCTTCGATGTGGAAACAGGACGCGCGATTGCATTGCTCGAGGGAAGCGCGCTCACCGCCATCCGCACCGGCGCGGGGAGCGGCGCGGCAATTGACCTGCTCGCTCGCAAAGACAGTAAAATAGTCGCCATCTTCGGCGCGGGACCGCAAGGGAAGACTCAACTTGAAGCCGCGTGCTCCGCGCGAAATATCCAAACCGCGTTCATCTATAATCCAACCATTGCCAAAGCCGAATTGTTCGCAAAAGAAATGGCTGGGCAGGAAAATATCCCAACAGATATTCGCGTGGCAAAGACGCCCAAAGAAGCCATCCAAAGCGCGGACATTATTTGCACGGCGACAGGTTCGACGAAACCCATCTTTGAAGATAAAGATGTAAAAGCAGGTACGCACATCTCCGCCATCGGCGCCTACACGCCGGAGATGCAGGAACTCCCCATCGAAACGGTCGCGCGTTCACGCATCGTTGTTGATTCGCGCGCCACCATCATGGACGAAGCGGGCGACATCGTCAAAGCCATGCAAGCCGGGCTAATCACCGAAGCGAACATCCACGCTGAGCTTGGCGAGATCGTTCTGGGAATACACTCAGGCAGGCAGTCTGATGACGAGATCACCTTCTTCAAATCCGTTGGCAACGCGGTACAAGACGCCGTCGCGGCGCAAGTCGCCTTAGAGAATGCTCATGTCATGAATCTTGGCGTTGAAGTAGAATTTTGATAACCACTCGCGCTGAGCGGAGGTCTGAGCGAAGCGACAGCGGAAACGAAGACCGAAGTCGAAGCGCAATTGACCACTACAAACACATATCCTTTTGAAACTGTCCTTCGACTGCGTGGGAACGAACACCCCACTCCGCTCAGGACGGAATATCTATTATGCCCTCTGCAGAAATCATCACCATCGGAACGGAAATCCTCCTCGGCGAGATCGTGGACACGAACACGCGTTACATCGCGCGCGTTTTGCGCGGCATGGGCGTGGACTTATTCCGCACCATTACCATCGGCGACAACGTCGAACGGATCGCGGAATCCATCCGCAACTCGATGAGCCGCGCCGAGATCGTCATCACAACGGGCGGGTTAGGTCCAACCATCGACGATCCCACTCGTGAAGCCGTCGCGCGCGCCGCAGGCGTGGAACTGGAATTCCGCGAAGACCTGTGGGAACAAGTCGTTGAGTCCATTTCGCGTTACGGGCGCAAACCCTCTGAAAACCAAAAGCGACAGGCATATGCGCCCAAAGGCGCGTTGGGAATCAAAAACCCCGTCGGCACCGCGCCGTGTTTTATTGTTGAATCATCTCTTGATCGTCCCGCAGTTCAACTGCGGGACGATCAGGCAGTTGAAGTTGCGTCCGCAGTTGAACTGCGGACGCAACAAGTTAGACGGGAGAGCGTCGTCATCTCCCTCCCCGGCGTTCCCAACGAAATGGAACACATCCTGCACGAATCGGTGATCCCATATTTACAAAAACGGTTCAACCTCAACGAACTCATCAAAATAAAAATTCTGCACTGCGCGGGTCTCGGCGAAGGGATGATCGACGAAAAGATCGCCGACCTCGAAACATTGAGCAACCCAACGGTGGGTCTTGCGGCGCACACCGGCGTTGTGGATATTCGCATTGCGGCGAAGGCAAAAGATGAAACGCAAGCGGATGAAATGATCGCGAAGATCGAACACGATGTCCGCGCGCGACTCGGGGACGTGGTCTTCGGAGCGGATGAAGAAACACTGGAAAATGTCGCTCTCAAAGCCGTGGCAAGCCGGGGCTGGAGTCTGATCGGGTTGGAATCCGATCTAAACGGCTTGCTCGCGCTCAAACTTCCGCGCACCACCTCAGTCTCCAGCCTCCAGTCGTCCAGCCTCCTGGATTCTTTACGAGCCGCGCGCGCCGAATCGAACGCCGATGTGGCGCTGGGCGTCATCGTCAACATCGACGACCGCTCGGCAGACATGGCGCTCATCACGCCAGTATTCGAAAAGACTCACCATGTCACCTATGGCGGACCCCCGCGCAGTCTGCCGATGTGGTCGGTCAATCTCGCGCTCGATTGGATGCGCCGCCGGGCAATGGAAAACGCCTGATGCAACGACGCACTTCGGCGCATACCTGGGTGTATTCAATTTGGATCGTGAATGGGGTTGTGTTGTTGTGCCTGCTCGCCGGCGCGGCATTTTATTTCTCCAGCCAACGCGTGGAAGCAGTGGCTCCCAGCCAGCCGACCTCTTCCGTCTCCGCGCTGAACGTCGCGCCGACAACCTTTTTTTTGCCGACGCTGACGGCATTTCCAAATTTTACGCCCTATGTTTTTGAAACTTCGACTCCGTTCGTGCTCAACAACGGACCTGCGCCAACTGCGATCGGCTATTCGGTTGCGGGCTACCCCATCGAAGTATACAAATTTGGAAAGGGCGAGCGCGAATACCTGATCGTCGCGGGCATCCATGGCGGATACGAATGGAATACAATTGCGCTTGCCAACGAATTGATCGAATACCTCAGCAAAGACCCGGGCGCGATTCCCTCAGACGCGACGCTATACATCATCCGCAACATGAACCCCGATGGCGAGGCGCGCGCTCACGGCGTCGACGGGCGGGTCAACGATAACGGCGTGGATTTGAACCGCAACTTTCCCAGTGAAAACTGGTCCGCCGACTGGGACCGCGACGGCTGTTGGATCTATCGCCCCACTACAGGCGGCGTGTACGGCGGCTCTGAGCCTGAAACCCGCTCGGTGATGAGTTTCATTGAAGGGCAAAACATCACCGCTTTAATTAGTTATCACAGCGCCGCGCTGGGAGTCTTCCCCGGCGGCGCGCCATGGACTCAAGAATCAAAACAACTTTCCAAAATATTAGCGAAAGCAACAAATTACCCCTACCCCCCCGTAGACACGGGTTGCGTCTACACAGGCACACTCGCCGATTGGGCAGTCGAGAACGGCGTCGGCGCGGCAGTGGATATGGAACTGCGCGATCATAAGAACACCGATTTCGCCGCGAATTTAAAGGCGTTGAAGGCGTTTTTGAATTTTGTGCCGTGATCATCTCCGCCTGAGCGGAGCGCCAGGCGCAAGTCGAGGCGCGCAGTCGAAGCGGCGCAGGGAAACCAACGGTTCGCAGTTTTGCTTTGGCAGTGATCCATCCACGAATGTCGGCATACCAATTCGTTTATTCGTGACCATTCGTGGACGGTCGTAAACTTATCAAAAGAATATTGGGTAATGGTTCGAAATCAATGATGAAGCCGTAGAGCGAGATAGTATCTCGCTCCTACATCATTTACGCAAACCCACTACCGAATATTGTCCAACCAGATGCAATTTTGCATAAGGCGAGCTAGGAGACATCATTCAAGTACAGGAAGATGTATAATTAGCGACAGCGAAAAATTTATGAAAATTACTTTCGATATGGATGTGGACGCCCTCTATCTTGAATTCCAGCGCCTAGAAGCAGGACAAGTTGAAACACGTCAATTAACCGAAGAAATCCTTGCCGATTACGGACCCGACGGCAAACTGGCAGGCTTGGAAATTCTTGACGCTCATCGTGTATTGTCACAGACATCGGGCCGCGTGATTTTCGAGATCGAGCCTGCGCTTGCGACAGCAAGCCCGCAATAAGAATCAATCGGGCGGCAGAAATGCCGCCCTTTGTGTATTTCCAGGAGACCTTATGCAAACCGTTGACACCCTCTTCCTCAACGCCCACGTCCTCACCATGGACGAAAAGATGAATCAATATCCTCGCGGCGCCGTCGCGGTGACGGGCGACAGCATCGTCGCGGCGGGACCCGAAGACGAGATCAAAAAAGAATATTCGGGCAAAGAGACGATTGACTGCAAAGGCAAAATCATCATGCCGGGTCTGGTCAACGCGCACACACACGTGCCGATGACCCTCCTGCGCGGCATCGCGGACGACTTGCGGCTCGACGTATGGCTGCAAGGATACATGTGGCCCGTCGAACGTCAATTCGCTTCGCCAGAATTTGTGCGTCTTGGAACATCCATCGCATGCGCCGAACTCATCAAGAGCGGCGTGACCACGTTCAACGACATGTACTTTTATGAAGATGATGTCGCAACCGCTACAGCCAATGCAGGAATGCGCGGCGTGTGCGGGCAATCCATCCTCAAATTCCCAACGCCCGACGCGGCGTCGTACGAAGACGCCATGGAAAAAGCGCGCGACTACATCAAAAAATGGAAGGGGCATCCGCTCATCGTCCCGTCCATTGCGCCGCACGCGCCCTACACAACCACCGCCGATATTTTGCGCGAGACCGCCGACCTCGCCAAAGAATTCGATGTTCCGCTTCACACACATCTCGCCGAAACTTCGTTTGAAGTCGACAACATGCGCAACGAACAAGGCATGCCTGTCATTCCGTACGTGAAAAAACAAGGACTGCTCGAAGCGAAAGTCATCGCCGCGCATTGCGTGCATCTCGACATCGGCGAGATCCGCACGCTTCATCACGCGGGCGCGGGCGTTTCTCACAATCCCTCGTCGAATCTCAAACTCGCTTCGGGTTTCGCGCCTGTGGTGAAAATGCTCGATGCGGGACTCAACGTCGGCATCGGCACAGACGGACCCGCGTCGAACAATGATCTGGATATGTTCGAGGAAGTGCGACTCGCCGCGTTCATCGCCAAAGCCGTGACGAACGATCCGACTTCGCTCCCCGCGCCGCAAGCCTTGCTCATGGCGACTCGCCTCGGCGCCCAAGCGCTTCATCTCGGACATCTAACTGGTTCGCTCACCCCCAGCCGTCGCGCCGACCTGATCCTCGTTGACCTCAGCCCCGTGCACAACTCCCCCTCCTTCCGCCGTTCGCCAGACAACACGTACGCGCAGATCGTCTACGCGAGCAAATCCACCGATGTGACCGACGTGATGATTAACGGCAAATGGGTGATGCGCGAACGTCAATTGCTCACCCTCAAAGAAGATGAACTTCTCGCTCAAGCCGCAGACCTCGCCAAGCAAATTGATTCGTTCCTCGTCGAACGCGAACAATCGGTATTATCGAAACTCATCGCGCTCGGCGGCTCGATGGAAGAGGAGTCGTTCGAGGTGCAGGTCAAGGTTAAACTCAATAATCCAGACCGCGTTCTCCGAGAATTAACACGGGACAATATAGAAATCATCTACGCGCGTCACTATCGCCAACACGACGCATACTTCTTCTTTGACGATGAGTCGCAGGGACGCCTGCGCTTCCGCGAAGACGACTTCGTGGATGACGCAAAGAACACCGTCACGCAAACTCGCGCGCGACTCACCTTGCTCGGTCAAAAGCGCGAGGGGAAGTTCGAGCATGAAGTATTACTGTCGCGCAGTCGCTTCCTTGCGCCTGCAACCAACTCTCTGCGTTTTTACCGCGAATACTTCAAACCAAAATCGGAAGTGCTGATCGAGAAAGATCGCTTGCGCTGGTTCATCAAATACAAAGAGACCGAGTTCTACATCAACCTCGATCACATGACCGCGCCCCCGCTCGGACATTTCCTTGAAGTCAAATCGCGCACGTGGAGCCGCAAAGACGCGGACAACAAAGCCGACCTGCTGAGCGAACTGCTCGACCTGCTCGGCGCGGCAAACAGCGAAGCAGTGACAGAAGATTACATTGACATCGTAGCCAATAAATAAATTTGGCTCTACCGTTTTTAACGGGAAAACCCAAACCTCAGCCACGAATTTCACGGATTACACGGATGGGAAGAATAAAAATCGGTGAAAATCCGTGAAATCTGTGGCAAAGAAATGGCTTACCATCTCCTGTCCCATCAGAAACGGGAGAGCCATAAATTTTTATAGCGCGGGATGCCTGTCCTATTGATTTTTGAATAAAGTAAGTCTCAAAATATGGCTAATTTTACTCGTAGTTTCGGGTAACTACTCAGGCATGTCGTTGCGAGGAGGCTCTTGCTCGCCTGCCCCGATGTTTTTTCGGGGTCCTGACGCCTGTCCTGAGCCTGTCGAAGGGAAGCAATCTCCCGGCATTGGGGGACTGCTTCGGCAAAACCAAGAGCGCCTCGCAGCGACATGTTCCCAGGCTGAGTAGTTACAGTTTCGGCAAAAAATCGGACTTTCAATTTTCAAAAGTCAATAAGTCTATCGAAGGGGCATCCCGCGCCAATCCTCGGCGCGCTTGTTCCCTGGATTCCTTCGCGCAGTTTCAGGCGGGTAATCACTGCAACTTTTCGGAGTTCAATTCTGTATCTCATACAATCAAACTTGGTGGTTGAGTAGCCCGAAGCGATAGCGAAGGGCGTATCGAAACCACAAGCATTCATGCAGCAACTTATTTGCAGGTTATCTGCTAATTTCGACTGCTTGCGCTCAACCAGCGGAAGTATGAAAAAATGCGCCGACTCTTCCTCTCCCTCTCCGTCCTCCTCCTCGCCTCCCTCGCCTGCAACGGCGGAGGCGTTCCCGCTTATCCTAAAGATTCTATTTTTGATTCGGGCAGAACCGCCTACGGATTCTTCCCCTCCCCGCCCGAAGCGACACTCGAAAGCATCTTCCAACAATACAAAGACATGAGTCAGCATGGCGACTTTGTTTTGATTCAACAAAACACAGCATGGGAAGATTTCGCCGAAGGCGAGACGGAAAGTGAATCGCAAACGCGCACCGATCTCATCAATCAAGTTAAACTTGCAAGCCAAAACAATCTCGAATATATTTTTGTGATTGACGCGCTCAATGGACTTAACCGCAAAGAGTTCATCGGTCTGCCCGCGGGCTGGGAGGCGAGTTTTGCAAATCCCGACGTGCGTAGCGCGTATCGAAATTACGCGCTGTGGGTCGTGCAAACTTTTCATCCGCGTTATCTCGGTCTCGCCTCCGAGATCAACACCTACATGGACGCGCATCCCGACGACGCGCCGAACTTCATCAGTCTCTACAATGAAATTTACGCGCTCGTCAAAGCCGAAGCGCCCGACACGCAAATCTTCGTCTCGTTTCAATGGGACGACCTCAACAACATGTTCCCCCAGCCCGAGGAAGGCAACCGCGCGCGACTCAGCCCGAATTGGGAACAGATCGAAGCGTTCGAACCGAATTTGGATGTGTGGGTGATCTCAACGTATCCCTATTTTGTTTTCACTAACGGGACTCAAATCCCCGCCGACTATTACACCCCGCTTCTCTCGCGGACCTCGAAGCCGCTCGCCATTGCAGAGGGCGGATTCTCCTCCCGAGCCGTCGGCTTCGCGCAAGGCTCGCCCGAAGATCAGGTTGTTTTCCTCAACGCAGTTCACGACCAACTTGGTTCGCGCCTCGCGTTCTGGGTCAACACAATTCTCACCGATTTCAACATAGACTCGTACGCGGCGGAATTTGCAAAACAGGGACGCAACCCGAAAGACGCCGAAGGACTCGCAAATTTTGCCTTCATCGGCTTTTTGAATCCCGACCGCTCCCCCAAACCTGCAATGGAGGTTTGGGCTGGGTTTAGGATTCCGTAAAAAAGTGACAGTCATCTTCGAGATGACTGTCACTTGACTCAGGATGAGTGTATCTTCTCAATCAACGCTTGAATGATCTTCTCTTCTTCGGGCGAGAGATTTTCTTTTTGAACTTTGTCGTAAATCGTAAGAAGCCACACGGTATTTTCAAGAACGAAATAATACACCACGCGATAGCCTCCCCGCTTGCCGCGTCCCTTGGCAGACATTCTCGCCTTTCGGGCGCCACCTGTGCGCGGGATGATGGGATGCGCTTCGGCATCGAAAATTTGCAGGAAAGAGTCAAAATCGCCGCGCAGGCTGGGATTATGCTTGCGCAGCGATTTCAGGTTTCGGTCGAACCAGTTGGTGAAGATGAAGCGATACTTCATCAAGCGTCTTCCAACACGGCATCAAGATGGGAGGACAACTCCTTGGCAGATTCAGCGTGTGTGACCTTTCCAAGAAGAATATCCTGCAATCCAGCCGCGAGGTGTTCTCCGAGGGTCAACGACTCCAGAGGCGCTTCATCCATGATCGTGACTAATATTTCCGCGTTCTCAGGCAGTTCGATTTTATCCAATAATTCGATCCTGCCATTGTGAACTGTAGCGCGTAAAGTTGGGTAAATCATCACGAGACTCCTTTTATGCAAAGGCGATTATATCTCGTTTCAAGAATTCAGACCGCTCGCCCAAACCCGCAATGGAGGTGTGGGATGGGTTTAGAATTCCGTAAAAAAGTGACAATCATCTTCGAGATGACTGTCACTTGGCTCGGCGTTAATCACAAAACAGAGTAACATCAAATTTGTTTTCAACTCCCGAATTAATTTCGAAATTGGAAAGCACGACGTAAAAACCTGTCGCTTTCAAGCCCGACGCCTTTAAACCATCTACAAGAAACAACGCTTTCGAAAGATAAGCGTTTTCCATCGTCAATCCTTTGCCATCCTCAAATTTGACTCCTATTTTCCACTCCGCATCGGGCGGACGAACATCATTACAACCCGACAGCATGGCTGATTTGGCTGTGATCAACACCCACAATTCGTATTTTCCAGGTTGTATTTCTTCAAGTTTGTATTCCCCCTTCGAGTTCGTTTTTGCGCCGACAACCAAATCGAACGATTCGGCCATTCGCAATTCAACAGCGCTGGCAAACGGCTTTACATTGCCATTTGAAATGAATATCGTCCCAACGAGAGATGCAGGGAGAGGATTCGGGGTATCGGAAGGAACTGGCGTGAGAGTCGCAGTTGGGCTTGGAAGTGGTGTTGGCGTTAAAGTTATTGTCGCCGTGGGCAAAGGAGTGGACGTTGGCGCATCTGTGGGCATGGCTGTAGCCTGTACTCCACAAGCGGTCAACAAGAGCAGAAAGGACAATGCTATAAACTGGGATTTGAATATCTGTTTAACGGGGCGAAAACTGGATTTGTTCCAATTTCATCAGTTATTGGACAAGAACTCCAATACAACGCGATTAAATTCTTCGGGCTTTTCAACAGGCACGGCATGGCGCGAATCTTCAATGACAGTCAATTCTGCATTTCCCATTTTAGGAAGATACGCTTCTTTGGATGACACGGGCGTGTAATCGTTGTCTGCGGCTACCACCAAAACAGGCATCTTGATATTTTGAATTTTATCCGCCACACTCCAACCGACAATGGCGCGCATCGTATCCAAATAAGCGCGGATATCATTTTCCGCCCAACGCGAAACAAATGTCTCCCGCAACATCTCTTGTTCATCTTTGGGGAACAACCGCTTGCTTAACACCGCTCCCATCTTACGCATCCCCATCAAACGGACAATCGCAAAACGCATAATCACCTGCCAGCGTTCTTTGAGCGCGCGAACGACAAGTTCGGGGCCAGAATTAACGATCACCATGCGCTTGATCAATTCTGGATGATCCACCGCTAGTTGAAAAGCGATCATCCCGCCTAAAGAAATTCCAATAACATGAACAGGGTCAACTCCCAGCGATCTAATTAATTCGGCAGTGTCTTTCGCAAACAGCGACATGCTGTACGGGCCCTTCGGCTTTTGCGATTGTCCATGTCCGCGCAGATCAAAGGCTACCGTTTGGTAATGTTTGGCAAAGGCGGGGATTTGCATTTCCCAATCGCGCGCGCTTGAGCCAAGTCCGTGAATGAACAAAACCGTTTCCCCGCTTCCAGCAGTTTCATAATACAGTTCAATGTTGTTGACAGTTGCTTTTGACATATTGACATCCTCGTTTGTCGAGAGGTTGCGCAAACTAAAAACGCATTTGATGCCAATTATAGTCATCAACTCGAAACAGGGACGGGCTCTCTCCTTCGTAATTTATAAAGGCTAATAGCAAACAAAATAAAACCAAGCGGGGTCGTGAGGAGATACAAAACCCAATTGGTGTGCCACTGCAAATTCAGGGACGTGGCAAGCGCATAAAAAGAAACTCCCGCAACAGGGATTCCCAAGAGGGAGAGATATTTCCACATTGGCGCGGGAGGGTTGAAACTGGTTAGCATCGAGCCAACCTCTTCGCGTGAGCGATTCCAACGCAGCCCAAGGTACGCCAGCCCCAACAAGATGGGCAGGATAACGACCGCCAGCGGATTGGTTACGACCACGAAAATGAACATCAACGCGAACAGCCCCACAATGACGATGCTCACCCAACGGTTCGGGCGGAAGGATTCGGATGAACTCCAGTCCGCAAGCCAATAGGCGGGGATGGCGAGAATTGCCGCGCCAAATGAAAAGGCTGCGAATTCCGCGACCGTGGCAACTCCCCCATCTGGTTCGAGCCACCACATGATCGCCCACAAGCCGTAACAAAGCCCGATGGTTAGAGACAACTTCAAGGTCGAAAACTGATTCGTCGCGCGCAGGGATTTCCGAATCGCATACCATCCGATCCAGACTGTGATGAGCGCGTGCCATGCTAGCGCTGTAAACGAGATCGAGAGCGGCAGCATTTCATAAGTCGTTTGCACAACGACCCCTTCGCCAAGCCAGCCGAAAACCGCTCCCGCCAGAAACAACGCCCAGATATTCTTGACTCTGAAATAGGAAACGATCAGGAGAAAGACGAACGCCATTAACGAATACGCCAGCCAGGTGATCGCCCATTCGCCAAGTGAATCACCGGGACGTTTACGCGCCCAGAATAAAAGTTCGGAAAAGAAGAAGAAGATATAACCTGTGGAAAGCGTCAATACGATGTTCTTGAATGTTTTCATAGCGCTTATACAGGTCTTGGTTCAGAAATGTTGCAATGAATTACTCACACCCATTCGCCACATGCTCCTCGAACGTTTCTGCAAAGAAGTGATACCCCGACCCGTCACACTTCGCGCGGAAGAAGTAGTATGGCGTCTCCGCAGGAAACGCGACCGCTTGCAGTGAATCCAAATCGGGATTTGAAATCGGCGCAGGAGGCAAGCCCGCGTAAATGTATGTGTTGAACGGCGAGTCGAATTGCAGATCATTCAAACTGAGCGGATTCTTCCACCACGTCCCACTTCCGAAATCGTATCCTAGCGCATATTGCACGGTTGGGTCGGCTTCGAGTTTCATGCCGATGTTCAGGCGATTCAAATACACGGACGCGATCAACGGCTTCTCTTCGTCCTGCACGGCTTCGCGCTCCACAATGGAGGCGAGAGTCACGGCTTGATACACGGTCAATCCTTGTTCCTCAAACCCGTGTGTCAACTCGGAAGTGAGACGCAAAGAAAAGTTGCGGAGAAGTTCATCCATCAACTCATTGACAGATATATTGCGCGAAAGGATGTATGTATCGGGGAAAAAGAATCCTTCGGCAGAGTCCGCGCTGGTGAGGAAATCGAAATCGTCGCGCGGAGTCGTCGCGGCGGTGAGAAATTCGTCAGGTGTGATCGCCAAGCCCGAGGTCGGGAGAGACGCGGCGATCTCCTCCATCCGCCAGCCTGCGAGGACGGTGAACGTCACCTCGGTGGAACTCGCGTCTTGAATCTCACGCGCAATATCAATCGCGGACATCGCCGCGCTGAGTTTGTACTCGCCCGCTTGAATGGACGTGTCGAGACCCGAATAGATCAGATACGCGCGGAACGATTCGGCATCGCGAATCATACCCGCGTCATATAGACTTGACGCAATCGAATCCACCGATTGTCCCGATTCGATTTGGAAATTTCGCTCGCCCGCTTCAGAATTCAGCGGACGCGTGAGCAAGCCGTCGTACCACAACAATCTCGCTGAATATTGCGCGCGTTGAAACATCGTCAGCCACGGCGCGGGCGGACCGTAAATCCGCGCGGCTTCGGAGGGGATGGTGATGAAGGCGGCGAGAAAACAGAGAATTGTGAGAATTAAGAGAATTGGGAGGATGAGTTTGCGCATGGGGAAAAGGTAAACACGTATACACGGAAACAAGTAGACAGGTAATCACGTGTATACGTATCTACTTGTGTACCTGTTTACGTTCTTCGAGCCTCCAAATACGAACGCAGTATCACCACCGCCGCCAGCGAATCGTGATGACCCGCGCGTTTCTTGCGCGAGACGCCCATTTCGATGACAACCGCGCGCGCATCTTGTGTGCTGAACGATTCATCGAACAACTCCACAGGGATTTGAGTCTGCTCGCGCAACGCGTCGGCAAATTTCGCGGCGCGTCTGCCAGCAAGATTCGGTTTCCCTTCTTCATCAAACGATTGACCGACGACAATCAAGCCGACTTCATTTTCAGCCGCAATATTCGCAACCTGAGCCGCGTCAAGCAGACGCGATACATGCTCGATGACTTGCAACGGGCTGGCAATCGTCGCGGTCGGGTCGCTGAGCGCGAGACCGATCCGCTTTTCGCCGTGGTCAACTGCTAGGATACGCATTGGGTTAGATCACCGTAAAGAGGTAGACAGGTAAACAAGTAGACAAGTAGGCAAGTTGTAAGACACGGTAAACTCGTACCTGACGGAGAATCTGGAAAAGTCGTAACAGATTAGCACCTTAACAATTTCATACCAAAAGTACTTAATCCATAATGGGTGTGGATCGTTTTCGCCAGA
>Ga0138256_10001493_pt1 | contig 25187 bp, 15 predicted proteins | sample KNB2016incub_MG_FD_105486 | JGI IMG/M metagenome (GOLD analysis project Ga0138256, IMG submission 105486) | Active sludge microbial communities from wastewater in Klosterneuburg, Austria - KNB2014incub_MG | ecosystem: Engineered > WWTP > Activated sludge > Unclassified | place: Austria...
ACGGATGCATATTTTACATCTACTGTTCCGCCAAAAAATTCAATACCATCATCTAAATTAGAAACAACTTCTACGTGGTGAATAGTTGTTCCTTTACCTACAGAACATAAAGTAAGACCATTAATTTCGTTATTCGCTCCAATCACTTCACCACCATGACGGAATGAGCAATATGTAACTATTCCAGAATTGTCATTATCATCGAATGTAGTTGCGATTGGATCTCCTACTCCAGCACCAAAATAAATTCTAGATTCAACATTCGTAAATCCTTCAACAAATCCGATACCAGTAGTTCCAGTACCTAAAAAACCAAGTGTTCCAGTATATGTATTTCCTGGATGAACTAAATTATTAGATGCAATTCCACAAATAACTACACCACCCCATTTACCTTTGTTTGTAATACCGTAAGTACCATCCATAGGATCTAATGTAGTAGTAAATACAATTGGGCATGATTCTGTACCAGCAGCAAAAATTTTTGCTCCGCGAGAAATAACAAGAACACCACCATCGCGGCTAGTTCCTGGAACTGATTCAGGTTCTCCTTTAACTACAGTACCAGGTTGAATGGTTATGTCTTTACCATTTCCAACATAAAATTTTTGACTTAAAATCCATGTTTTATCACATGTTAAAATCGTGTGAGTAGCTGTTAAATTTTGTGAGCCATCAGCTAGTGTTGCAAAGTCTACAGTAGGTCTGCTAGCAACCGGAGGACAGCCGCAAGCTTCTCCTAAATTGTTTTGTGCATAAGTATTTGCAATGGTTAGCATTGCAATTACAGCTGTTGCGAAAAAATTTGAGATTGACATTTTTGTTTTCATTTTTTTTTGATTTTTTTAATTAAAATTTGAAACGATAATAAATAATTATTTATACGTCAAAGGTAGAATAGAATAAAATTGAAATGAGAAAATGCACATTATCAAACCTTTACTAAATTGTTATGTGCATTCCTATTATGCATTAAAAAAATAAACTAATTATGAATTTTATAAATACTTTGAATGTAAAGCAGGATGAATTAATATAACAGCCTTATGAAAGCATGGCTTAACAATAATTTAAAATAGAAATAAAATTCAAAAAATCAATTCGATTTTAAGTATAAAAAATATTCTATAAAGTAAATTCAAATATTAATCCTTAATACATCGAACACTAAATCCATAATTTTTGGATCCAAAATATCTAAAAATATTAGCCGTTTTGTAGTCAAGATGACGATACCAAGCCTCAGTTTTATTTTCGGAGGAAGACCACCAAAAACCATTATTATTAAGACCCGGATTTCCATAAACTCCATTAAAAAGTCTACATGAGCCGGCAAGAGCAGAAAAACCACTTTCATTAGTTCCCCAAATATTATTATAGACTATCCATCCTTGAGGTGCTTCAATTTTTAATTTATCACCTTGGCCTGAGCCTCGCCAATTAACAAGATCAGTTTCTGAAGAACTCATTCCCAAAAACGTCTCCAATGTCTTCCATTCCTCATCTGTAGGTATATGCCAACCCAGAGGTGCAAGTTGATTGCTATCATTTACGGCATAATAATTATATAAGTATCCAGGAGCAGTCTTATTATTTTCATAAATACAATATGCCGCTGTTTTATTTTGCCAGAGCATTGGATCTTGAGATTGATTAATTGTTGTACCATTGCGAAATTTAGACACTTTTAGATTTTCTGCCATCCACCATTGATTTCCAATTTTAACTGTTTTATAGGAATTTCCATCGACGTCACTTACAGTTCCAAATTCTTTGGTTACGGTAGGTTCTGTATGATCCTCACAACTGAAAATCAAAATCAATACACAAAACAAACAAATACAAGTATATATTTTATTAGACCAATACATTATTATTATTTTTGAAGAAAATCAATCAATATGCCATATTAGATTTTAACAAATTTCTTTTCAACATATCCGCCATTTGAAAATATTCTAATGAAATATAATCCATTTTCAAAATTCTTTACATCAATTACGTTTCTTGATGCAACTATTTTATTTTTCTTATTTACTATTCTACCATAAGAATCATAGATTTCAAAAAAAGTTTGATCATGAACGGCTGAAACAAATTGTATTTCAATTTGATCTTGAGCAGGATTTGGAAAAACTTCATATTGTAAGATTTCATAGGATTGATCGCGAATTTTCAAATCAGGACAAACTACTTTTAAATCCAAATCATTACAATAACCCACATAACAACATAAGGTAGAAATATTAAAATTAGCCTTTGAATTGTAATTGCAAGCTATGGTATCCATACAACCAAACACGATTAAGGTTTTGCAAGAATCCTTAGATTCACAAGCATAATTGGATTGCGCCTCAAGGTAATTCGGATCTTTGCACCCGCATACTTGTGGATATTTTAGAAATGGACTAAAGATTTCATCAGTCAGAAGGACTTGATTATTCGCAACATATTTAACAACTTTTTTATTCGCTCCATCTATTTGTTCCACTTCCAAATTCAGTTCAAAAGAAATGTCTCCCAAGGTAGTGAGCTGTGCGATCAATACATGGTTATTATTTGGTAAGACTCCAGCCACTCCAGAATTTTGTAATCCTATGTTATTACTGATTAAAAAAGAACGAGATATATTAGACCCGAAAATGGTAGTATCTTCCCCGGTTGAGATATCTTCAAATCCATAATTAGCCCAAGATGTAGGAACATTCGACATGGTATCCATTCCATCAGATACAAATAAAGGAATACCTATTGCATTAGACGTATTTTTAAGAAGCCCATTTTGAACGGAAGCACTTCCTCCATCATTGTTAAAACCTCCAATAAAAGAATGATCTCTATCCCATTCTTTCAAAACACCAAAATATGTTTTTGAACTAGACTTAGTGGTCTGACCTATGGTTATCCAACTATCAAGTCCAACCGTATTATTATAATATCTACTCTTGCTGAAATCCTTTGCAAAACTTTGACCATCTTCAGTATGATTAAAAAAAGGAGCTGTACTTAAAATTTTCAATGCATGATTGGCATCACCATATATCTTCTTAATTTTTGATCCGGGTTTCAATACCACAAAAATTCTGTAGGTCTTTGATCCTATGGCTAATGGACCTCCAATCGTATTTGTCGCATCTGCTGAATCAGAAATATAATAATTTTCCACGATCACATTTTCAATTTGAGCATAAAGCATATGCTGACAAATGACGAAAAATAAAAGGGAAGAGAACATTATTTTCATTGCATCCATTTATGAACGAATTTTAAATTTTATACGAAATTCCTAAAACATAATTTGTACCATATTGATATCTGTCAAAATCCAGAATAAATCCTTCCTTATATTTGTAAGATCTTCTTATCGGAGAATCCAAAATATCTTTGATTGAAATACTCAGGGATAAATGTTTTCCAAGGGATTTAGAAATTTTGAAATCTAATAAATGTCTGGGCAATTCATATACATCCGGTGCGGTACCAAATGAGGTCAGCACCAATCTTGGGCCCTGTATATTATAACCAATGGTACTCACCAAACCGATTTTTTCAAAATTATAACTTAAAATACCATTGATAACAAATGGTGCTTGACCATACATGGTTCGGGTAATGGTATCTTTGGGTGTCCATGTTCTAACGAAGTTATAAATCGTTAATTGATTAACTTCAATATTTGTTTTAGAGTCCACTAATGACACATTGGCCTTGAAATCACATCCTTTAAACAATTGAACTCTTCCATCCAATTCAAGACCAAAAACTCTGGATTCTAATGCATTGGTCCAGGTATAACCTTGAACCAATTCAATATGATTTTTAAAATTTTTATAAAATAAACTCAGCGATATATTATTTCCTGATTTGAAATAGGATTCAAATCGAATATCGTAATTATCAATTTCAACTATTTTCAATAAGGAATTTCCAATCACTTGTGAATTAAGCTCATAATCAAAAACTATTGCCTCAGAATATTCTCTTAGACTTGGTCGTGCTATGGATCTACCATAATTTAATCTTAGATTGATTGGGGCAATGTCATCTTGTTTGATTTTATAAATAACATTTATGCTTGGTAAGTAGTCCACGCTATTCAATGATCCTGGATTAAAAATAAATGATTGTCCAAGACCAACTCTTCTTGGATCATCTCTTTTATATTTCAACTTATCGTATTCTATTGCATCAGTCCGAAGATCTGTATGTTCTACTCGTAAACCTCCTGAAACTCGTAAAGATTTAAATAAAGTGTAATCTAATAAAACGAAACCTGACGAAATATTACTCAGTCCAAAAGTATGATTAGCCGCTACATCAGGTCTGCCGTAAAAAAAGTCCAAACTCTTATGATCTGTACCACCAGAACTGCTCGTGCCCACATCAAATCGATTAGAAGCAAAGTAGGTATCCAAATCATTATTAGTAATATAAGGACTTACATTATTAAAATTTAGATTATAATTGTACAGATCATAAATTTTATCAATTCTTTGAAAGGCTCCACCAAATTTTAATTTTCTTGCGATACCAGGTTGATTGCCTAAAGGCAAGTCAAATACTAATTTTGAATCGAAAATATCTTCGGACAAATATCGAAAATCTCTATTGATATATGATTTTGTTTTATCATAGAAATAAACAAAATCATCATTGGCAAAAAACTCTAATTTTTTAAAATCTGGTGCATTACTATTTCCTTGACTATAGGAAGCATTGATGTCCATTTTCAATTTAGTTTTTGGAAAATAGTGCTCCGATTTTAATTGATAGACTATCTGCTTTCTTTGTTCATAAAATTGACTTTTTGCGATTTCATATTTATATATGATATCCCCATAACCTATTCCATCTCGCAGACTGTTAATTCCTATGAAATTAGGCATATAGAGTAATGACAAACTATGATTAGAATTAAATTTATAGGCTAAGGAAAGTAATGCACTCCAACCATTAACATATTTTACATTATCAAAAACAACATCGCCATCTTTAAGTGGATTACCCAAACTATCCAATTCAGACAATATCGTCCTTTGAGATATAGCGTTGGGGTCAAATTGAATGGAACTACCATATCTAAAACCTCCATAGTAACCCAATTCCCGATTCCATAATCTGGTCAGATTACCAAGACTAAAACTTTGAGAAAAATTAAGGGGTGCTTTTTTAGTGAATGTATTCCAATTATTGGGAAATGATCTTCCAGATTGCCCTGCAGAACTATTTATGACTTCATAAGCTTTATCTTTATATCCTCCGGAGACATATAACTGTTTGGCCTTTTCAAAGGCTTGAGCATCATTAAAAAATGCCTTAGGCAACAAACCCAATTCCACCAGCCCCAATTTAAAATAGTTTTCTCCAACCGTAGTACCTTCTTTCCAACTACCAGTTACACCTAATGATTTATAAAAATTGGACAAACCCAAAGCAACAAATTCTTGATATCGCGTTGGGTCTGGATTGGCATTAACAAAAGAGGTATGATCATGATCTCTGAAATTATAATCATAGCCCAACCAATCCGTAGAACTCGTTTGATTAACTAATACATCTTTAAAACTAGTTTGTGCATTATATCCGACTTGCGTTTCCCATAAAAATGAAAATTTTTCTGGAAAATCTTTAGTTTCAACAGAAATGTAAGCACCAGTCCAAGCCCCCGATAATTCAGGACTCGCCGTTTTTGTTATCATGATGTTGTCAATCAAACTAGATGGAATCAAATCCAATTTAATATTATTTGTGAATGGATCAAGCGTAGGAATTTGCATGCCGTTAATTGAAGTTTTGACATATCGGTCTCCAATTCCCCGAACCGTAATAAAACTACCATTAGTAGAAACACCGGTTACACGCGCTAATGCTGAAGCAGCATTATTATCGCCGGTTAACTTCATAGATTGGGACGAAACATAATCTATCGTGTTAGCCGATTTTTTCTTAATGCTCTCCATGTAATAGGTCCGATCCTTTTCCTTCTTAGCTACAATTTCAACTTCTACAAGTGCGGTTGAAGTATCACTCATCACAAAATCTTTAACTAAAATTTGATTTTGTGATAAAGTAATTTGTTCTTCGATTGTAGCATAACCAATGTATTTAATTAGTAAAGTTTGTTGGTTATTCGAAGGGATTTTAAGCGAATAATTCCCATCGTAATCCGATACTGTTCCTATGGCAGGATTTGATTTTAATATCATAGTAACGCCAATGAGTGATTCACCATTTGCATCGGATATTCTCCCTTTTATTGTTCCTTGAGCACTACTTTGTTGCAGCACCAATATAGAAAATATGAAAATATAAAAATATTGCATAAGATGTTAAGCCGTCAATTATCGAGAGAAATATTATATAACTTAATCCTAATTCAATCTTACAACTTTTTTTACGATACGTTCACCATCCAAAGAAAGCACTAAAAAATAGAGTCCCATTGGAAGACTAGACATATCTATATTTTGCTTAATCTTTGATGATTCTGATTCGAGAACTCCTTGAGTAAGCAATGTTGATTTAGCATCATAAATTTGATATTGATTATGAACAGATTTAATATGATCCATTGAAATACTAATTAAATTAGCCGTTGGATTTGGATATACATGTATTGTTGGATTTGATACGGCAATATTTTTAGCATCAACAACATTCGGATAAATTAAGCTCGCAATTGATTTTTCATTTCCTTCAGGATTTCTAGCCACGTATCGCTCAAATCCTAATGAAGGTGTTGATATTTGAATATTTAATTCAAACTCAAATTTGCCATCAGTAGTTATCTGTGCGATCAATACTTTGTTATCCAAAGAATCAAATCCAGTGGACCCATTTAATGAAGCCCAAGATCCATTAGTAGTAGAAAATACAGGACCATTAGAACCATCATTTTGATTATCGAACATGGCCATTTCCTTAGTAATTCCGACAGTTGTAACTTGTTGTGTGATTCCGGATCTCATGCCATCCTGACTGGTTAAAGGAATTCCTGCCATTGGATCATTATTCTTAAGTAATCCGGCACTATTAACTATGGTTGAAACCCCATCATCGTCAGATTTTAGTACGCCAACTTGTCCTACACAAGCAGCACCAACTGATAACCAAGAATCCAACATAACAGTATTATTCTTTGCTTGATTTTTGGTGTATGAAGGTGTTGTAGAACCACGATCTTCATTATTAAAAAAAGTAGTACTGGTTGCAATCCTTAATTCATGTTTTTCAACGCCATAAGCTGCCTGGAATTTATAACCAGGAAGCATGTCTACATAGATTCTATAAGTAGTAGAATTCACAGGTAGAATTCCATCTGTTCCATTGGCAGATGCATCATTAGCATCAGTTATGTAATACTTTTCGACTATAATTTTTTCTAATCCATTTTGCGAATAAGACAAAAAAAAATTAAATAATAAGACCATTGTCATTGGAATTTTTTTCATAACAGTATTTTTTTATATTTTATACACTATTTTTTTGTTTCAACTGAAGTTACATTTTTACTAACTTACGAGTAGATACAATATTTTCATTGAATATTTTCACCAAATAATTTCCACTCATAAAATTCTGTATATCAATATCCAATTTTTGATTGGCATAAAGACATGAATTAAACAATATCGTCCTTCCATATCCATCATACAACTCAATGAAAGCGTTTTCAGGAACTTCGACTGAAACTATATGGGATGCAGGGTTCGGATACATTTTTGCAAAAATTTTCTTACCCATCATATTGTTTGTGCTACTAATTAATGTATCAGGCTCAGTAATCAAAGTGCTGCAATTTTCTCCATTCAAATAAGCCATAACAGAGTGCAAATCATCGATTTGTAATTTATCCTGAAAAAATTTAAACCGGATATAAATTAATTTAATGGTATCTTTAGGATACTGCTTAAAACTGTTGGAAGTAAACCTCAAAGTAGCATCGATGGGATTATAATAATCAGTCATTTGAATATTACCTGTGATGTCCAAGATAGAGTCGTACAATAAATGATCTGGATTAAACTGTAATGAAAAATCAAGAGAAAAAACATCTTCATCAGACTTAATGGACACTGGAATATCAATAAATTGGGTACCTACTAAGCGTGCTTTTGCCATATTGAAAATGACGGTATCCTTTTGATCAATGCTAATAGTTGCTTTATTTTGGATGTTCTTTTCAGGTAATAAATAAGGTGGTTGTTGTGATTTTACCATATAACAATACATTAATAATAGGCCCATTAATATAACTACTCTCATTTATAAAGCTTAAACTTTATGCAAAAGTGCGTCGAAATCAACCAATTCTGGTCCATTCGAACATTATGATATTGTTATCTAAATATTAAGGAATTGACGTATATTATTTTTCGTAATATAAAATAATATAAAATCTCTATGGTGTTTTGAAGTAATCCGCTGGATTGTGGCGGTGTATAAATAACACTATGTTTGAAATTATTTTAGCATAATTTTATTAATAAATTATGTAACAAACAATAGTACAATAACAATTATACATGAATACAAGAAAAGCGATCAGCATAAATGGGTCTAACATTTAAAGTCAATGTGAATCATTTAGTAAAAGTCAAATTGGTTCATAGTAAATTTTTACCTATTATTTCAGATGTTCATCATGGCACAAAATTTTCGTAATTCGTAATTTTCTTTTCGTAATTCGTAATCTTCCTTCCCATTTTATCCTTTAAACAATTTACCTACCGATAAAGATTTATTATCTGAAATCAATTTATAAATATAAATACCTTGTGGTAAATCTTCATCAAGTCTGATTGTATGATACTCTTGCTTTAGATCTTCTTTAACAATTAATCTTCCTTGAACATCACATATTTCAATTCTACTTTGATGATCAAAACTACTTTTAACTATAAGATATTCATTGAATGGATTTGGATAAATATAATTTAATTTGCTATCACTTATTTGATTTATAGATGTTTTTAATTCTAGGTCAGCTCCATCAATTAAAGCCCAATATGTCCATTTAGGCACAATCATGTTATTCTGCAACTTACGGCTAATATGAACAATATTAGTAAGTAAATCAAGTTTAGGACTTAAATAAATATTATTAGCAAATAAAAAGTCATCTTTATTTTCAGTTATTAGTTTCTTGACTAATTTAACTACACCTTGTCCGTCAGACTTATAAAAATACAATGCAGAATTACCTCCTTCTTCCTTAGTTAAGAATACAATCGACTTATGAGAATAAAGGTCTAATTCAGTAGTAAATGAACTCCAGCTTACTCTATCAAGTACAAAAGATTCTAGTAAATTTCCATTATAATTAAATGTGCTCACAGTTATACTCTGAGAGATATCGGCTTCTGAAGGGTAACTTATTACCTGAAAATATTTTGAATTATACTTCTTTAAGAGATAGTTTGATTGATTCTTAGGTAGGTATTGAGTTAAATTAAGCTTAGATTTAAAATTAAGTTTATAATCGAATAAATAAAAATTAATTTCTGCTATTTTTGTTCCACTTGAGGTATCAAAAGTATGAGAAATTGAGTATATGCTATCTTCATTAATTATTATTGTTGAAATGCCCCCATTTAGAAAAGTTGTATTTACAACTTTCTGAAAAGAATCTATTACATGACCTTCTTTATTAATAAGTTTTGAATTGTAAGTTGATGCGGTCTGCTGAAGTAAAATATAATTATCGCCTGATTGGAAAATATTATTATTAACACCAAAAATAATTCCAGGAACTAAAACACGTCTATTGTTTACATCATTAGTATCAGTTGTTATTGTTATAAGTTCCTTCCCATCTGAAATATCAAAGGTTTTCTTACTCAAATATGAACTTAGCCAAAATCCTTGCAATAATGGATTAGATCCAATTTCCTTTTGGATAATTACGGAATAATTATTATCTACTATTTTGTGACCCGTTGCAAGTTCTCTGGTATTAAATTTTGTATGAAACTTGTAATAATTCCAATCCAAATTTCCATCTATTGCATTGACCCTTTCTATTAAATATCCTTGATTGATACTCGTGTCTGAAATATTATGTAGAAAATAATAATTGTCATTATGGAGTATTGGAATTGAAGCTAATAGGTTTCCTTGAATAAATTTAGACAATCCATCAACCATTGAGTAGTGTGACCATTTGGGCTGATAAGATTTAAATTGTATTGGAGTGAATGTCTGAGCAGATATCTCATGGATTATTAAAATACAGAGTAAAATATTTTTTAACATAACATTATATTTATAGTTTATAAAAGTAGAGAGATTTTAATCTCTCTACTTGCTAAAATAATCTAACATTTAAGGCTGTGGAGGCCCACATATAACTCCACAAGATTGACTTAAAGGAATTGTATTTGGAGGACAAGAACCTCCAGAAGAGGTACAAGTAGGACCTTTAGTTGTAAATGTCGGAGCTAAAAAACTAATAGAGCCAGTTGAGGTAATACAAGCTGTTCTAATTCTTGAACAACATTGATCTCCACAAAGAGATTTTATTGCTCGCCAATAAGGAAAATTTGGAATTGGTGCTAAGCATCTACGATAACATAAATCAGATATAAACTCTGTAATAGCATAGAAATCTGGGCAAAGAACAGGAATTGTCGGTGCATTTGCAATAACAATTTGTTGTTCTAAGATTGAAGATAACTCATATTCCCATTTATCTTGTTGAATAGATTTATCCGCGTCAGACAACGAATTATACCATGTATCAAAAGCTGGACAATTTCCATAATCAGCACTAAAATTTGAAAAAGTAAAAGACCATTTCCCATTCGAAAGGAGACAAATTCTAACATCGCAATTAACTATCATGTCATTACAAGCTGGTCTTGGTGGGCTAGCACCTAATGACATCTGATAGTTAACAACTTGATTATATGAGCATTGTGACATTAAAGGAGGTGCTGTATAACATGGAGATGATACACCAGGACCATCATCTCTTGTCTTAAGTTTATTTGAAGCGAATATTCCAGGAAATGCTTTTTCAATTTGTTCTAATCCTTGTTTTAGCTTTAAATCTGAATCTACTCTAATACTTTCATTGTTAGAAGAACTAGAATTGTCCTTATTACATGAAGTGTAGAAAATGAGTTGAATAATAATTAGAAGAAGGCCAATTTTTTTAATTGTTTTCATTTTAAAAATTTTAATGATGAATAAAAATTGTTAACGAAACAGCTAAAGAGCAATTTTAAAAACCTATATTTGCGGCCTAATTTTTCGGATTAGATGGCCTGCGTCCCTATTTCGATGGGTGGTCGTGGGCTTTTTTATTTCTCATTAATTGTTTATATTTTTAGTTTTAACTTTTGTTAGTTGATTCAATTCTTAGATTTAATATAATTCTAATCCATTTTTTCAATTTCCCGTAAACAAATGAAACGTCTGTTCTCCTGATTGCACGAACACTTGACCTGAATAGGACAAATCATTCAAATTGTATTCAGTGACGCTTGATTTATGAATGAGTCTGCCAAAAAGATCGTAAATAAAAAACATGGCGTGTTCTGGATTTAGAATACTTAAATCATTGATTGCAAACGTTCGTTGATTCTTGTAAACAATCGTCTGTATAGGACTTTCAATGATGGTTTGATCTTTGCATGTAGCTTTGATTCTGTAATAATATTTTCCTTGTTGTGATAATTGATCCTGGAAAAAATGGGTCACTGTTTTTTGTTTGTTTTCAATGGTATTCAATTGAATCCAATCTGTAGCATTTGAACTTCTTTCTATGATCATTTTATTGACATCCAATTGAGCATTGAGACTCCAATTTAGATCAACGGATTTATTATTGAGATGTGCATCAAAATGAATAAAACCAAAAGCCATGGGTGGTTGGAAATTCGCTACACATGTTTGATTATCTAGAAAGTCCTGAATCACAACTATGCTAGGATTGTTCCATGGTCTGCTGGTATTGGAATTCATAATATTAACTTCCGTATTATAATGATTGGAACTGGCACTATGACCAATCCATTCATGACTGGATAAATCTACATTGGGATTTTTACTGTTTACAAAACCAACTAACGAACCACCTGGAAGGCACAATGTTCCTAAAAAGGAAACACCTCGATTGGTATAATTTCCAGTATAAAAAATATAGTTATCATCATTACCCGGATACCCCTGAGCATCCACCCAATCATAAAAATTAATTAATGATGCAGCGATATCTGCACCATAAGAAAAAGGTGTTGCCCCATCAAAGAATACAATTTCTGCTTCAGTGACCACATCCCAGCTTGCAGAGGCATTATTAAATAGAATCTGTGCGTCTGTAAACACACCATTTAAATAATTTCTTACACTGTCATTATTATTATATCCACCAGTTCGGCGTCGTTCGTAACTGGTATCCACATAAATATGTAATTCCAAATTGCCATTGTTAGAACGAGTTTGAAATCGATTCTGATTTTTTTTCTCCATGCTTGAATAATATGCATCTAGTGGCTGCTTATAACGATCATATTCACAGGTTACGTGTGTCGGTTCAGCCAATTTCATTTCTTCAACAACATGAACTTGACCAAACAGTGATGACATAATTAGAAAAGGAAATATTCTTAATGTCTGAATTAAATATAACTTTTTCATAGCAAGAAGGTTTTAGATGATTTACATAAATAATAATTTTTAATATCGTATTTTCATATTTTAATAACTTTCAAAAATTATAAATTTATTCATATCGAATAAAATAAATTTATAAATTATTTCTTTCATTCCTTTTTATACCCGAACAATTCTATTTATAACTTTAATAAATAGGAATCATTCGATAGCAAAAGATTCATCAATGATTTCCATAATAAAATGTTTTACTACATTTTTCATTTCCAACACGACCAACCATAATATAAATTTCTGGACTCAATAATGGTAAATCAAAAAAATTAGGGATGTTCTCATCAAATGGCATACTTTGGCGCAATATCAAACGCCCTGTAAGGTCATACAATTCAAATTCTGCGTTTAAAGGTGGCCTATTTACAATTTGTATTTGTTTGTTCACTATTTTAAAATCAATGACCTTGCTTTTCATGGTCTCTGATTTTGAGATGTTGTGTTGAGGATTATTATTAGTAAGGGATGGCATTAATAATGCATTCGCATCATCTCCGATTAATTCATCTGAAGCCATTGCATTGAAACCCTCATCTGAATAATTTCTTAAACCAACATCGCATAATAAATAATTTGTGTTAGGTGATATATACATGGTTGCACTCGTCCATCGGCCATTAGATCCGTCAATATCTGAATCCACATCTTCACTACCTACTCCAGGTATAGTAAAATAAAAAAGTAATGGTCTAGACACTTGAATATAATAAGATCCCGCAACCAAATTATTAAAATAATAGAATCCATTGGTTCCATCGTATGGATTTATCTTAGATACCGTCTCTGCAATTTTGTTACGGGACACTGCATCGTATAAAGAAATAACGACACCATTGACACCGGTTTCGTTTGGATCTTGCATTCCATTCAGGTTGATATCTCGCCAAACATAATTCCCTATTGCATTATTTAGAAAATAACCAGCATCGATCGAACTCAAATAAGCTCCAATTCCCAGTGTAAATATTGCCGTTGTATTATTCCCATTTTGATCCGTAATGTCAGAATCCAATTGATCATTTTTACCGACATAAGGATTGGAGTGTTTGTAGCCTTTGTTTGAACCAGGAAATATTTTTATGTAATATTCTCCGGGAAATACGGATTGAAATTCATACCAACCAGCTTCTCCAGTATTCAAATTATTAGAACTTATTACCTGATCAACAACTACATTATTTTTATTCAATAATTGAATGGTAAATCCATTAATTCCGGGTTCATTCTTATCCTGAATTCCATCCAGGTCCTGATCATTCCAAACAAAATCTCCAATTGTCCCTTTGGGAACTAATCCAAGATCAATCGATAAATCATTGGTTTGGGATATATAAAATATCGTTGAAGTATAACCGAGAGATTGCACGTCGGAATCAACCATAGCGTCACTTCCAGCTCTAAACACCGTAGGATAATATTGTTTTGAAAAAACAAATTGCAAAACATAATATCCTGTCTCTAAATTTTCGAAATGATAGTACCCACTGGTAGAATTATGAAAAGAACTTACAGTGCTCTGGATGACGACACCATCAGGAATACCATTCTGATCTTTGTCTGAAAATAAGTTAATACTGATTCCGTTAAGTCCAATTTCCTTAGGATCCTGAATTCCATTTCCATCCATATCCAACCACACGCGGTCGCCGATACCTGTGGTGTCATTTTGGCTGTAAACCTGTGTACAACACCAAAATCCTATTCCGATAAATAAAATAATACGTTCGATAGTTTTCATATATTTCGTAGTTAGTCGAGAACTTAGTATATCACTTAGCCCGTATTTCTTATAAAGTGGTCGTGTAATCAAGCTATTTTTCTGATAAGTCTGCAATTGATATCCGTGGATAAGGCTTTCAGATTCATTGGCTTGAGCTGATCTATTGCTCCTATCAAAATATTTTTCTAAGAATTTTCTAATAAATTGATAAAAATCACTTTGATTTTGAAAATCAAATACAACCAAATTAAATACATATATCATTATACTTTTTAAGTATAAATGACTGAAATCATGGGATAAATTGCTAAAACATTTCGTAATCAAAGCTATACCTTTTTTGAACATTATAAAATAATTCAAAAAACAGCTTCAGAAGAGAATAAAAAACCATATTTTTACAGCCTAATTTTGCGGTTAGGAGGCCTACTATCCCGTTTCGATGGGTGCTGTGGGCTTTTTTATTTCTATTCCTGACTGTTTAGTGATGGCTTTTTAAATTGCTCTACTACTTTTTATCAAAGCAAAGCAACCACCACATTAATAATCATTCACTTGTTTCTACTTAATTCTAGGTGAACTACTATTGTCTATCCTTCTAATTATTAAATAATCCTCTATTATTTAATTAAACCAGTACACATGATTGAAGCAATTCAAAGTCAATGATATGCATGTTTTTGCTTTATAGTATTTCGTCTAAAATGTCGTTATTGTTTACCATGTTGTTTGAATTTAAAAATGATTGATGTTGGATTAAGTGATTTTTCATAATTTAAATTTATTGGTTTAATGTATGATTTAAAGTTTAATTAAATTAATTCTTTGAGTCAAGCCTACTTGATCTGATTGAGCTTTTAGGAAATAGATACCAGAATAAGTAACATTTACAGTATTGAGCTGAACGGATGTGAAATGTTGACCCTTATCTAATGTATTAGACCAAATGATGTGACCCAAAACATCATACAGGTATAAGTTTGTTTTAGTATTCACACTGGGTATTTCAATATTCAATACATCACTAGCCGGATTTGGAAAAACTTTGAAATTGATATTTCCCCCAATAGAACTTGTTTGATCAAAATGTTGTGATAATATTACAGCATCCATCGATGAAACCGACTTATCCACATCATTACTTCCATTCGCGATCTGGTGTTGATCCGGATCTACGTTTTTAACTTGTGAGCCGGTATGAGATGTTATTTTATTTAAAGTACCACATCCTTCTAACGTTGCGGTTAGGATAGAATCGCCGGGATGGCCTTTAATTTGACGTAGTATCAATGTTACCTTACTATTTCCATCTAACTCTATGTCAATATGTTTTCCACTTTGTAAAAATACCTCACGATTATACCCTGGAAGAATATCGTCCTCAATGATTCCTAATTGAGTGGGAACTGACATGTCTTCCTCGCCAATATTGCTTATCCGAAATGTTGCAATCCCATCATTACACTTAGCCTTTATTTGAAGACTTGCCCCTATATAATCATCTGCATCAACATTCAATACTTTCAATTGATTGGAATTTTTAGCCTGATCGCTAACCCATATCTGATTCAATGTAGCATCCAAACCTTGAGCAGAAACTCCAAAAATAGTGACTAAATTCACCAGAATTCCTAATATTAAATTTTGATTTATCATTGTTTGTGCTTTATTTCTAAGGCAAAGATATTGCAAGATATTTTTCTCAAGTGTGATAAATATTGTAAATTGTAGCACCATAATTAAAAATATTTATTATAATATATTGAATATCAAATATTTATCAAATTTTTTGTAGGACACATTATGAAAAATTCTCAGTTTATTGAGCTATATTTAATATTAAATCAACGCCAAAGGAAGGATTTTAGAAATTATTTAGCCTCTCCACTATTCAATACCAACTCCAAATTAGTGATTTATCAGGAAAAAATTGACCAATTTCTGGATTTAGGTCTTGATCAATTGAAATCCCGCTTGTTTAAATATCTTTATCCTAATGAAATCTATAAAGATGTTAAACTTCGACTCCTGTTCTCAGAATTACTCAAACATTTAAAGAATTATATCTACATCGAAGAAAAACAAAATGAAGATCAGGACAGGGAACTTTCATTTATACGATTCCTAAGAAAGGGTCAGAAAATCAATTTATTCGAAAAACAAGCCAATGCCTTTCGCAAAGAAATATTAAGCAAAAAAAATAATTGGAATCCAGATCATTTCGAATTGAGATATCAGGTGGATTTGGAATTACTATCTTATGAATCTACTAAAAACCGATTTAGCTATTACGATTTCGCTGAAAGTTCAGAGACCATTGAAGTATCATCCATGCTCAAACGTCTCCGAATATATTTAGAACAATTATCCCACGAATCTATTGGTGCCACAAGTATGGAATATCCCTTTATTCAGCCTTGGGTCGATTATGCAGAAAGTAAAAATTGGTCTAAATATCCAGAAGTCCACATTTATTTATTAGCTCTGAAAATGTACAGAGAACCTGATGAAGAATCACATTTCAATGAGTATTTACTGCTCATTCGAAAATATGAAAATGATTTTGACTTCGAACGCGGCCGCGAAATATTCCTGACTGCACTCAACTATTGTATTCGAAAAATAAATAAAAACAATACTCAGTTTTTTAAACAAACGATGGACTTATTTCAACATTGTGTTCGAACTGGTTGGCTTTTGGACTATGGTGTCATGAGTTCGTTAACCTATAAAAATATCATTGCACTGTGCATCAGAATGAAAGACCTCGAATTGGCCATCAAATTATTAAATGAATATAAAAATCTCGTAAACCCAATCGGCAGAACAACCATTTACAATTTCAATCTCGCCAAAATTTATAAGGAACAAGGTAACTTCAACCAGGCCCTTTATTTATTGAATACCAGTGTATTCAAAGATCCACTAATAGAACTTAATGCACGGGTCGAAATGATTAAAATATACTTTGAAATCAAGGAAGAGCGATTAATGCATAATCAGATAATTGCCACCCAAAATTTAATCAAACGATCCAAAAAACTAGGTTACCACAAAGAGTATTACAATAACTTCCTGAATGCAGCTCATCGTCTGTATCTAACAAAAAAATTAACTCCTCTGGATAAAGAGGCCTGGTTGCAATCCATTAAAGGCAACAATCATTTAATCGAAAAAGGCTGGTTGTATAGCATGGTAGACAAAATTAAAAGTTCAAAAGAATGAATACTAATGATTCAAAATTCTTTTATAACAAATTAAATTCCCAGACTAAATAATAAGTTGTCAAGGTCAATAGACTCGGCCATAATAGTTAAAATTTATTTTAGCAAATTGCAATGCTTTATAGTTCCCCCAGCGCAAGACCTTTTGCAGATATATTATATCATCCCATTTTCCTTATACCACTGATAACAATCTTGCAAAGTCTCATTTAATGATCGTGGATGATAATCAAGTTCTATGGTAGCCTTCTGATGTGAAAAATGAACTTCACGATCCAATAAAGTACTTATAGATTCCAGCGTATAAATGGGCGCAGAACCAGAAATTTTAGCCCATACTTTTATAAATGGCAATCCAAATTTAGCCAATGACTTAGAAAATACCAGTCTTGGCTTTCTCCTTTTAGAAATCGTACTACATCGTATAGCGATGTCCTTTAATGTTGCAAAATGTCCGGATAAAATAAACCTTCGACTTAAAATGTTCGTAGTTTTATTTTCATCTAGCTTAAGGATATGCCCAGTAGCTATACATATATCTCTAACATCTACCCAATCGAATCCACCATTTAATAAAGCTGGTAATGTTCCAGAAAATAATTTTTTTAGAAAAATTCCACTTAGCGCATTAAAATAATCATGCGGGCCAATGACCCCTGTAGGATGTAAGATGTATGCATCCAAACCATTCCTTATGGCTTCAATAACGAAAGCTTCTCCCGCTGCTTTAGAATGATCATATGCCATACAGGTATTATCAGCTGACGGCATACTTTCATATATTACACCTCCAATTTGAATATCCAATTTAAATGCATGAATGGAGCTAAAGTGGATGAGCCTTTTAACTTTTTGAAATTTGCATGCATTCACTACATTCATCACTCCAATGGTATTTGTCTTGTGAACCATTCCATCCGGATCACCCGCTATGGATATTATACCAGCCAGATGGATGACTGCATCTGTATTATGGAATGCTTCTTTTACAAACTCCGCATCAAGGATATCTCCTATACAGTGCTCCAAAGTTAATGAATCAAAGATCCATGATTTATCACTATTTCTATATACAGCACGAACTTCAAAACCATCCTGCACCAAATGTCTGATCATATTATTTCCAATATGTCCGGTCGCTCCTGTTAATGTAATATGCATTTGGAAAAAAATATTTTATACTAAAAAATTCAAAATAAATTAAACTCACAACAATCCTGGAAAAATTGCCTTCCGCTTTTCAGGATAATCACTAAAAGTTTTTCTATACCATTTGTGATGACTCCAAGCCCTTGGGACTAAATTAGCAACAGTCCAAACAGCAAATCCCAATGCAGGTAAATTCCAACACATAATGGCAAAACCTATCCATTCTAATATTTCACCAAAATGATTGGGACATGATATATATTCGAAGAGCCCTCCCCTTGGAATTAGATATACATTGGGATTGCCATTTCGAAGATGTATTAAATAATTATCTGCAAAAAAATTAATTAGCATTCCCGTAATAAATAATATAATGCCAATAATAAATCTCAAATCAAAAAACCAATCATTCGTATAGGTCTCCAAATATCCCAAATAATATCCATTGGTCCCAGCATTAATAAGATTAAAAAATATAGCAGAAGCAACTATTCCAATGGGAATAAATTTATCTTTAGTTCGGGTCCTGAATGGGAAAATAAAACTTCTATTCACATAATGTAATGCCCACAATCCATAGGCAACCCATGCAAAAATTGATTTCTCTCCCGGAGCGCCAAGAAACAAAATACTCAATCCAATAATGGAAACCGCCTCCATGATAACCCATCCCCATCGATTGGACATGCTCTTACCCCAGGCAGTATTGTAATGCCTGCCATAAGGTGCCGTGATAAAAAATTGAATGGGTAGTATGACTATTGCCAATCCAATCCACGCATACATGAAGGTGTTAAGTTGTACTAAAGAAATATCCATGGATTCAGTATTTGAGGATTAGTGAAAGAAGTTTTAAATAAATCAAAACCCAAATGTATAGAAAATATAATAAAAGCCAAATTTCAAAAAATAAACGAGAATAATAATTATATTTAGTTTTCAAAAAACTTCAATTCCTTTACCCAAATAATAAATAGAAAAATCTTTCAATAAAAAAAAACTCATCCCCAAAGATAAAATCTTAAGGAATGAGTCTAAAATATTATTAATAAAGTAAGGAGCTCTCTTTAATTGATGATGAAATCAACAACGATCCTTGTACCAATGGATGATGTCGCAACCAATTGATATACCCCATTTTGTGTTTCTTCCAAATCAATTTGTTGAAGACTTCGCGGTCCAGTATAAGGGATGTTTTCTATTCCAAGTATTCGATCACCAGTTATGATATCCACGATTTGTAGATCTGTAATATAATTTTGATCGATTTGATGATCCATTACCACATTAATAATTCCACCAAATTTTATTGGATTGGGATAAACCTGAACATCAATTAGATCACCAGGCAAGGTTGCAGGTTTGCAAAATTTACAAATAACAATATCTTTTGAAATACAAGTACCACAAGCAAAATTAGGAAGTTTTTTAGATTCATCTTGTTTTAAATTTATTTGATTGCAAGGATTGTATTCATCCATTGCAGGATTTAAAATTGAAGCTGAATAAGCCCATAAAGCCACTTTTATTTTATACGTTCTGCATATATCCCACGGCGCACCACCTGTCCAACTATAACATTCACCTATCACAGCACCTTCAAAACAAGGATCATTAATTCCATCTTGTAAATAAACGTAACTATTCCAATCCTTGAATGGCTCTTCAATGGATCCATAATCCAAACAATCGTATTCCTGGAGCAATTGCGATATCAATCCTTTTCCAAAATCCCACGTGCCATCCACGATATTATTATAACCATTATGAGCAGGGTCAATAATCCGATAACAACCTATACTTTGATCGGAAAGTGGCCACAACGAATAATTAATCGCATGACCCGTAGTGTATTTAGGTAGTGGGCATGTATTGTATGGTTGAATGGCAATAATCTCCATATCATATGGCTTGATGTAAACTTGAGAACCGCTATTGATATCCAATGGGGTTAATAAGCCCGGTCCGTAAAATTCAACTTTAAATAAGTTGGATGAATTGAAAGTAAATTTAACCGGAAAAGTATAACCGGACATTGGAAGATAAGGTACATTGAATTGACTCAATACCAAAGTCCAATTACCTGGTGATGTTTCTTCAAAAATTCTAACATCAACATTATTATAAGCCCAAACACCCAATGAATGATTCCAATATACCAGATGTTCCATACCTTTGACGACATTTAAATAATGCGGACCCGCTGAAGTGTTGTACACTTTTTTAATTCCTCCATAACAATACTGTAATGCCAATCCATGAGGATTGGGAGTCCCATTTTGGTCTTGAGAAACAATTTTCGTAACGCTTAACGAAAACATGAATAGAAAGATTAGTAAATTTTTCATAATAATATATTTTATAAATAATGAATAAAAAGAAAAGTCTAAGAAATGTCCATGAAATAATACTACAGCCAGGTTAAATTATGTGTAGCATAAAAACTCTTAGTCACTACATGATGACCTGCTTGAAGATAATCTCTTTCAATTTTTTTATCATCGCCCCAAAAATTAGCATTATTCTGTAAGTAAGGTGCCCATAAAGTATAATAAGAATATTGATCAACATCATCGGTACAATTTTTTTCTAAAGTCTTTAGTTGTACAGGGATAGAAAGGGTCTGAACATCATGTATCCAACCTAAAACTCTTGATTTATGCCACACTTCCATATTTGTAAATGAATGTGATCCAATGATATCATAATTAAATCCATTTTTCCAGTAATATTTCTTGCGGTCATGATAATTCTCTGTGCCCCAATTCGCACGATTTGTAGTACAGCTTAAATCCAAATTATCGAATGGATCAAAACTGTGGTAATGACCATTCTTATCAATTGGAGGCCATTGTTTATCTTTTAATAATTTCAAACCCTTTCTAGCAGAAGTATTATTTAATTCATTATGAAATTCTTCGATATCACCATACATCTCAATACTCGCCACTTCAATATTGTGATTTCTATCATCTACACTTGCATTTAAGTAATGGTACAGTTTATCACCGATCATCATTTCGCCATTTTCATTCAACATTGCTTTCATAATATCATTAATCGCATATTGATTATCTGGATAGGTATCAAAATTATCTGCGCCTCGCAATAACCATTCTGAGTTTTCAGCATGAACTTTATTCCACAAAGAGTTATATGATTGATCTTTTGAAAAATCGGACAATGGAGACATTGCTGTTTCAAAGACCTGATTTGGAAGATCGGTATACTCTAATTCATACAGTGTAAATCCATTGGGATATTGTGCATAGGTAGCACGAATGGAAGCAGTTAGTTGTTCTTCCAGATTTGAATATGCTTCGATGAATGCATTGGGATCAGCATAAGTAGGAATAATATCTTGGGAATTAGTTCTACTTCCAATAGATTTTTCTGTAACCAAGTTAGTACTATCCGGAATTTCCTTATGACATGCAGTAATTAAAATAAAGACTGCACAGTAACAAAACATGTGTAACTTTTTCATAATAATATTTTTTATTTGTGAGTTAATACCAACAAAAATAATGTGGAGTCCATAGCACCAATGGATGTACTTAATTAAAACACTAAAAATCCTATAAATGAAAAAAATACTTTCACCAACGGCAGTATTCTTATACGAACGAAACAAGCCTATTGCAAAATAGTAATTGTCGATTCTGCTCCTTCTATCATTCCAGAAGCATTAATCATGGATTTTAATTCTAAACGAAACACCTTTCCATGTATGAGCTCTAACTGTTTCAATCGGGATTTAATATTACTAATACTCTGTTGAAGGCCTTTATGTGTGGATGACTTGTCTAATCCGACACCATTATCTAAAATACTTATTTTAATGAATTCACCCTGTTCAGAAATATTTATCTTTATGTTACCTGGTTTGTTATCATTAGGCAAAATACCATGTTTAATAGCATTCTCCACCAGTGGCTGTATCAATAAGGGGGGAACAAGAATGGAGCTAATATCTACATCATCAGATAATTCTATACTAAAATTTAGCCTTTCTTTAAATCGAAGTTTCTCCAATTGCAAATAATTTTCCACCAAATTCATCTCCTTGTCTAAACTGATCAAATCATTATTAATATTCTCCATGTTCTGTCGAATTAATTTAGAAAACACAGATAAATATTGATTGGCTAAAACTTTGTTGTCATCATTGATCAGATATTGAATATTATTTAAACTATTAAAAATAAAATGTGGATTCATGAGTGCGTTTAATGACTTAAATTCTGAGGTCAAAAATCTAAGTTCCTCCTGATGTTTTAATTCCTTTAATCGAGCATTTCGCTTTAGTAAATATTTACCAACCAGAAAGATTAATACAATCAATAAAAATACCATAGCCATATAAAACAAAACATGATTGTACCATGGTGGTGCTATTACAAAATCAATAACAGACGGATCACTAAAAGCACTACTATCACTCCTACAACGGATATTCACTTTGTATGTTCCAGGTCTCGGATCAACAAATAAAATTCTATTTTCTTCAACATCAATCCATGGACCCTCATTGATTGAATATTGATAGGAAATTTTTTTTCGATCAAAACCTACACCTGTAAATTCAATAACTATATTACTAGCAGCATTCTTTTTTAATTTAATAGGTAAATTAAAATTAAAGAAATTGCCATCAACCATGAATGATCTAACAATCATTTTTGGAGGATAAGGAATGGACAATACTTCAGCATTATGTATTCGGGTAATGGTATTATCCACAGATAAAAAATAAACATAAGGACTGTCACACACAATCTCCTGCGGAAAACTCGGCAATAATACATTTTCAGATGGTGTTAATGTGGCAGTGTCTTTTGAAATATTGAGTATGTAATAACCTTTATCACTGCGCAATAATACATTACTGTGAAAAATATAATTCATGTCCATCCAGGAGCAATCTTCAAGTATGGTTTGTATCCTAAATTGATTTTCATTTAGTGTTGGGAATCCCACGATTAATTGATAGTCATGCGTAATACCTACCAACACGCCTTGAAAAAACCGGAATTTCCTGAAGGGCGTATTGACAAAAGATTCAACAGGAATCAATGTATCTTGCTCCAATTTATAAACTGTTTTTAATGTAGATATATAAATTTGATTTCCATTTAAGGCTATTGCAAAAATCCGTTGCTGATCACTCGGTGCAAAACTGGTATGGTACGCTTCTTCTTTAAACCGAATAACTTTATTTAATTGTTTGTTATTACTGAAATAAAGGGTATCGGATAAGAATACCAAACTTTTTGCATAAACATGTTTTAGATTTCGAGGAATAACTATCTTAAGTTTCGGATTTAATTCCATTGCATTAAAATAAACTATATTATTACCTCCTAACATAATGGTGGTAGAATCAATATAAATGGGCCTTTTAACCGGACGTATTTTGTAATCTTCTAAAGTACTATATCCTGATATTTGAGTGATTTCACCTGATTGATCTGTCCGCCATAACTTGTTGTCTTCTGTAAATAAGATGGTTTGATCTCCATGAACACTAATGGTATTAATTTTATTCAATTGCGGGAATGCAGTGAATTTAATGTTTAAAAAACCTTTGGGAAGATAAAATACACCTTTGTTAAGTGTGCTGATCCAGTAATTTCCTTCTATATCCTTGTTAATACTGGAAACAATACAATCTTTAAATAATTGAATAATGGGAACTTCAGAAGTAGCATTGTATATAAATATACCTACTTGGGTGCCTTCAAATAAATCACCATTATCATCCAAAAAATAATTATTCGTATTCAACTGGTGCTTCATGATTCTTCTGACAAACTTGAGTTCCCCGTTTGTAACAACAAACAAACTATCCCCTTGCTTGGTGTAAACTTTGCGAGAATAATACAATCGTGATATAAATTGCTCCTGATCTATATGTGTAAGATTTGTATCTGTAAAAAAAAGTTTAGCCCTTGGGGTGTAACCGATATAATCCGTTGGACTTGTTTTGGAAACGTAAACTAAATTTCCTAGCAATTGATTATTGTAATTAAATGTCTTCCGGCTTAAATGATTATCCTTGATCTCAATAATAGATTTACTATCAAAATATAAAAACAGCAATGAAGAATCCCTTTGAGTTTCTATGATGGAAATAAAGGATAAATGATTATCATTGTTTAATGATGATGTGTTTGTTTGATTATAACATTTTCCCTGAAAGTAATATCCCAAATTCCCATTAAATGATGCAAACCAAATTCTTCCATCCAAATCTTCATAGAAATTAAAGATCTCATTATCCGGCAATCCGTCTTGGGTCGTAAATGTCTTAAATGTAGTTCCATCAAATTGTAATATACCATTATCGGTACCATACCACATCAATCCTTTACTATCCCTAAATACACTATAGATGTTATCTGTAATAAATCCATTTTTTA
>Ga0138256_10001495_pt1 | contig 25173 bp, 13 predicted proteins | sample KNB2016incub_MG_FD_105486 | JGI IMG/M metagenome (GOLD analysis project Ga0138256, IMG submission 105486) | Active sludge microbial communities from wastewater in Klosterneuburg, Austria - KNB2014incub_MG | ecosystem: Engineered > WWTP > Activated sludge > Unclassified | place: Austria...
CCGGGATCGAAGCTGCTTCCGGCCAGCGTGCTGGGCCCGCTCCACGCACCACCCGCATCGGGCGTGCCGCCGAGCAGGGTGAAGAGATCCGCGGGTGCATCGGTGCTGCAGAGCGTGATGCTGGCGTCCGTGCCGGGGTCGGGAAGGTCCACCACGATGACCGTGACGGTTGATTGATCGCTCCCCGGGCATGGCGAGCCAGTGGTCACCGTGTACGTGTAGATGCCGGCCGCGTCCGAGCCCGGCGTGAAGGTGGCCCCCACCGTCGCTCCTCCGGGGGCGGTCCACGTGCCGCCGGTCGTGGCGCCGGTCAGCAGAGCAAAGAGGTCGAACGGCGCCGCATCGCTACAGACGGTGATCGCACCATCCGCGCCTGCACCGTTGGATGTGGCCACGGTCACCGTCACCTGGTCGGTGCCGACGCACGCGGGCTGGCCGTTCTGCGTCACCGTCACCGTGTAGGTGGTGGTGGTGCCTGGGTTGGCGGTGGGGTTCGCGCTATTCGGGTCGCTCAGGCCCGTGGTCGGGCTCCAGCTATAGCTGTATGTCGCGGGCACGGTGCCACAGTCCACCACGCCGCTCCAGGCCTGCCCGATGGTGGGGGAGGGGCCATCCTGGAACACGATGGTGTTGGAGCCATTGCGCAGCCGGTATGTGATCTCGTTGTCGTAGGTGCCCGGGCTGAAGGAGATGCCGATCACATCGCCGGTCTGCACCGGCAGGTTCACCGTGCCGTTGGCCCCATTGTTCAGGGTGTAGATGGCCGGCACGCCGTTGATGGTGATCGTCACGGACGCTCCGTTCCATCCATCGCCGAAGCTGTCGAGCATCTGCAGCACGTAGGTGCACGCGGAGGTGGGCGCACCGCCGCTGGCCGTCGCACCGAGCTGCACAGGTCCCTGGCCGGCGCAGATGGTGGCGTCCGCACCGGCGTTCACCGTGGGCGGGGGATATACGGTCACCGACACCGTGGTGTCGTAGGTGCAGCCGAAGTTGTCCGTCGCGTGGTACACGTAATCGTACGTGCCCGGCGCGGGCGGCTGCACGCAGATCGCGTCGCAATCCCCGGTGCTGCTCACGATGTCCGGGCCGGTCCACCACGTGCTGTCACAGGCCGCGCCGTACGTGGGGGTGAACTCGGTGAGTGTGCCGAAGAGCCCCGGATCGAAGGCCATGCTCCATCCGCAGAGGAAGCCGTTGTCGAAGGTCCACAGGTCGCAGATCTCGATCGTCCACATCCCGTTCAACTGTGCGCCCAACAGACCCGCCAGGGGGTCGACGCTCTCGTAGGTGCCCGCTGGCAGGGTCGCACCCGCGTTCGCCGCCATGGTGCCGTTGGTGGCCGTGGGGCTGAAGCAGTACGTCCAGCAGGTGCCCACGGCGTTCGGCGTCAACTCGTTGTCCACCGGAACGCCGAGGTAGGTGTCCAGACCGCCCTGTTGGTGCAGCACCACCGTTTCACCGCTCGGACTGATGATGCTGATCACCAGGTCACCGAGGAAGGAGTGCTCGATGTCCAGGCAGATGGTCTGCAACTGGTTGACGTTCGTGAGCGTGGCGCCCGGAGCGAAGCCGCTGAACTGCACCTGCGAGGTGAAGCAGCTGCCCACATTGTCAGGAAGCGCCACCCCCCCGCCGAAGTCCACCGTCGGTTGAGCGTTCCAGGTGGTGGCGTTCACCACGCCATCGAGGCACACGGGTGTGCCCACGCAGGTGCCCGGGTCCGCCAGGGTGCCGGTGAAGGTCGGCTCGGTGCCCACCAGCACCTGCAGGTCCAACAGGTTCACGCTCGCACACCCGTTGTTGTCCTCCACCACCAGCTGCACCACGTATTCACCCGGTGCGTTGAAGGTGTGCGTGGCGTTCGGGCCGGCCGAAGTGGATGTGGTCCCATCGTCCCAGTCCCAGGTAAAGCTCGCGATGCTGAAACCCGCTGCTGCGGTGGACGCACTGCCGTTGAAGGTGACGCTCTCCCCGGGGCAGATCATCGCCGGCGCTGCGGGCACCATCGAGGCCGCCGCCACAGGCCGCACGCACGGCACATAGCAGGTGATGGATGCAGCGAAGACACCCGTGCCGGTGCCGTTGGAGGCCCACACGAAGGTCAGGCAGCCGCTGCTGTTGCCCGGGCTCGCCGACACCACCTGGCCCTGCAGTTGGGTGCCGGTGTATGTGCCGATCAGTGGGGCCGACGTGCTGTTCCCGTCATGGATCGTCAGGTTGTCGATCGGGGCCAGGCCTGCCGTCGACAGCTGGAAGGTGATGAAGTCCACCGAGATCGCATCCCCCGGATTGTCCGGACACAGCGTGTAGGTGTAGTTCTCGTTATTGCCATACCCCGTGCCGCCCTGCCCGCCGCTGTCCAATAAAGCACCGGCGCAGGTGTTGTCCGTGCCGTTGGAGATCTCGAAGACCTGTGAACGGACCTCTCCCGACCACGCCGCAGCAACCACGAGCAGCAGCGCAACGAACGCTCCGCGCACGCCGTGGAACGTGTGCTGCGCACGGCATAGGCTCGACTTCAGGAAGTCCGGTGGAGTAAGGATCAATGCATGCAGGTGGTTGCCGCGCCCCGGTGCGCCGGGTGAAGCTAACCGCCTGCATCACACGCCCATCAGGATCTGGACGAGCCCGCCATTGTCATCGACGAATGCACCGGACTTTGCCTTGTTGCCGTTGATCCAACGGCCTTTCGGCACCGGTGGGTCGGCCTTATTTCAACAGGTTCACCGAGCCGCGGTATTCGCGGGCCTCTGCACTGTAGAGCGACCGCACCCGCAGCAGGTAGGGGTACACACCGGTCACCAGCGGTCCGCCGCCATTGTTGGCCGTGCCGTTCCACGCCTCGGCCGGGTCGGTGGTGCTGAAGATCTCCGCTCCCCACCGGTCGAAGATGGTCAGCTCGAAGTCGTCCGGATCGATGTCGTTGCCGATCACCCGGAAGGTCTCGTTCAAGCCGTCACCATCGGGCGTGAAGGTGTTCGGTACGTACACGAGCAGCTCGTCACGCACTTCCACCCAGCGTGTGGTGCTGTCCGGGCATCCCAGGATGTTGGTCACCACCAGCGTCACCGGATAGGTGCCCCCGTACTCCCCGGGGAAGGTGAAGAGCGGATCGGGGTCCGCGGAACTCCCCAACCCACCGAAGTCCCAGTCGAAGGTGATGGCGTTGTCGGCGCTCTCCTCATGGAACTGCACATAGGGCCACAGCACCGTGGGGGGCTGCGGTGTCCAACTGAACAGCGCCTGCGGCAGGGCCAGCACGGTGATCATGTCCACGATGGTGGTGGTGTCCGTGCATCCGTTCGGCCAGGTCACGATCGCCGTCACGTCGAAACCGCCGGGGTCGCCGTACGCATGGCCCACCTGCGGCGGGCCGTCCACCGAGACCCCATCGCCGAAGTCCCACTCGACCTGTGCGCCGCCCGTGGTGTCCTCCACGGTGAACCACACGGCGAACGGCTCGCAGCCCAGGGTGCTGTCCGCCGAGAGCACCAACGGCGGGATCGGGGTCACCTCCACCACCGTGCACCGTGTCAGCGCCGGGGTCTCGCATCCATCGCGCAAGGTCATGCAGATGGTCTGCGAGGTGGTGGGGATCACCGTGTCCGTGGGAAGCGGACCCGGGCCGGCGCCCCAGTCGTAGGTGTAGGCTCCGTCGCCACCCACCACGCCTGCGGCCACCAGGCCCACAGGGACCTTCGGGCAGGTCACCACGGTGTCCGGCAGACTGAAATTCAGGAAGGGCAACAGGCTTACGGTCACCTCCAGGGTGTCCGAGCTGCATCCATTGCTGTCCAGGGCGTACACCGTGTAGGAGGTGTTCGCCCCCGGGCTCACGGAATGCGGGCCATCTCCGGCCAGGCCGTTCGTCCATTGCTGCTGCACCACCCCCGTACCGCCCCCCGTGACCACGTTCAGCACCGCCGTGCCCGTCCGGCAGATGGTGGTGTCGTTGCCGATCAGTGCGATCGTCACCGGTGGCGGCTCGGCGATCGTGGCTGCAAGCGTATCGGTGCAGCCGTTGCCGTTGGCGCCTTCGGCGATCACCACCGTGTAGGTGCCGGCCGGTCCGTTGAAGCTGCTCCCGTTCGCACCCAGGATGGACAGCACGGTATCGTTCGCCGCATCCGTCCATGTGTAGTCCCACGGTCCGCCGGTACCTGTGGTGATCACCTGGATCGTGCCGGCATCGCCGTTGCACACCGCATCGGTCACCACGCTGTCGTTCTGCAGCACCGTGATCGGGTTCACCAGAACGCTGTCGACCGCCGCGCACAGCGGATGGCCGTTGATGAAGACGTTCACCACGTACCAGGTGGGCACCGCCGGGGCGGCCAGCGGGTCGCGGATGTTGGGGTTGGTGAGACCCGCCGGGGGCGACCATTGGTACACCAGCACGCCTGGGGCCAACGGAGGCAACAGGTCCACGTCCAGCTGAACAGGATCGCTGCACGAAGCGCTCTGGGTGGCCGTGGCGTCGATGGTGGGTGAGGGGGTCACCACAAGCGTCAGCGTCGTGTCGTAGGTGCAGCCATGATCGTCGGTCACCGTGTACACGTAGTCGTAATTGCCGGGAATGCCGGGCGCCACCTCCACGGAATCACATCCCGGATCGTTCCACACGATGTCGGACCCTGACCAGTACGTGCTGTCGCACCCCGCCCCGTAGCTCGGGGTGAACTCCACCACTGCGGGGTACAGCGTTGGGTCCACATCGATCCACCAGCTGAAGATGAAGCCGTCATCCGCCAGCAGATTGTCCGTGATGGTCAAGGTCCAGGTGCCGTTCAGGTCGCAGCCCACGAAGTCGGTGAAGGGGTCCTCCGAGGTGTAGCTGCCCGGGGTCATGCTGTTGCCCGGGTTGATGGTGGAAAGCGTGTAGTTGCCGGAGGCGTTCTCGATCGAGAACGGGCCGAACACACCGGCCGTACTGAAGCAGTATTGCCAACCGTTGCCCGGGGTGCCCGTTCCCGGGTCGATCGGGTCGCCCAGAAAAGTGTTCCCGGGGCCGGTCCCCAGGTTGTACTCGTCGAACAGCGTGACCTGCGTGCCGTTGGGGCAGGTCAGCGTCACCGACAGGTCGCCGATGTAGGAGTGCTCCATCACCAGGCACACCTGGGTGATGTCCGTTCCGGTGGTGATCTGGGTGCCGGCGGGAAAGCCGCTGATGTTCACACCGGCCGAGTACGAGACCCCACTCCCGTCCGGAAGCACCGTGAGCCCGTCCACGAAGGGCTGCGGCACGTTCGTCCAAACCGTGCCTTGCGTGGCGCCCACCAGGGTGGCGGTCTCCCCATCGCAGATGGTGGCCGGGTTGAGGCTCACATCGAGGTCGGGCACCGTGCCCACGCGGATCCTGACATCCTCGTAGTTCACGCTCACGCAGCCGATATCGTCGGTCACGGTCAAGGTCACCGTGTACTCACCCGGGGCGGGGAACACATGCACTTCCTGCGCTGAACTGCCCGTGGAGCCATCGCCGAAGTTCCACAGGTAGGAGGTGATGAGCCGACCCGGCGCGGGAAAGGAGCCGGCGGCATCGAAGCTCACCGCATCGCCCGGGCAGATCTTCAACGGGTCGGCGGCCAGCGGAGCGATCACGGCCGTGGGCTCATCGCAGGGTTGGTCGCAGAGGATCTGCGCCACCCAGCCCAGGTCCACACCGAAACCGTCCGACGTGAACTCGAAGGTGAGGCAGCCGGAGCCCCCGGCGGCGGCCACCACGAGCCCCGATAGGGTGGTGCCCGTTCCGGAGGCCAGCAGAGGCGAGCCCGTGTTCGGACCATCATACACGTTCAATTGGTCCCCGGGGCCCAGTTGGAACTGCAGGAAGGCCACCTGGGACAAGGCTCCCGGGATCCCCGGGCAGAAGGTCAGCACGCTGTATTCCCCGTTGCCGTAGTCGCCGTTGTAGCCGCTGTCAAAGAACGAAGCGTTGCACAGGCTGTCCACGCCATCGTTCATCAGCACCACGGGCTGGGCTTGGGCCTCGGGAAGCCCGACCAGCAGCGAAACGAACAACACGAGCAACAGGTGAAAGGCCCGTTCCAGGGGAGGACGAAGAGTTGGCATCCGCGCAGGTGACGAAGGCGCCGGCCGGTCCGGTGCCCACGACGCCAAAGATCGCACACCGCAGCCTCACCTTCCGGCCCATGCCCCGGCACCCTTGGGTTCCAAGAAAAAGGCCCCGCCGGAGCGGGGCCTTTCATGACGGTCGTTCGGGTCAGCGCACCAGGCTCACCTTGCCATTGAAGACCACGTCGCCGAGATGCGCACCTTCCTTGATGGTGGCCATCCAGACATACTCGCCGGCGGCACACAGTTCGCCCCGGTTGTCCACGCGGCCGGTCCAAGGGCGGGTGGCGTCGGTGGTCTCATACACCTTGCGGCCGGTGCCGGCGTCCTGGATCACCAGATCGAACCGCACTCCCAGGCTTCGAAGGGCCTCCGGCATGAACAGGTCGTCGTTGCCGTCGCCGTTCGGCGAGAAGCTCAACGGTGCATCAAGGTTGTAGTCGCGCTCGATACGGATCTCGCGCTCCCGGGTGTCCACGCAGCCGCTCTCGTTGGTCACGGTGAGCTTCACGGAGTACACGCCTTTCTTCAGGTAGATGTGGTCGGGGTGGGCCACGGCCGACGTGCTGCCATCGCCGAAGTCCCAGCTGTACTGTTTGCCACCGATCGAGCGGTTCTCGAAGTGCACCGAGGGGATGTGGCCCTCGTATTCAACCTTCTGCGCATTGAACGAGGCTTCAGGCGCCTCGTGGATCACGATCAGGTCGCTGCTCGGTTTGCTGAGGATGGTACCGCCACCGGGGTTCGATACCGACAGCATCACTTCGAACTTGCCCGACTTGGCGAACGTATGGTCCGGCCGGGCCTGGTTGCTGAAGCTGCCATCCCCGAAGTTCCAGAGGTAGATGGCGTCGTCCGGTGTGCCGTTGGCGGTGAACTGGATGGCCGTGCCCGGGCAGCCCTCTGCAACGCTGGCGCTGAAGGCCATGGTACCGTCCTCCTTGGCACGAGGGGATACGGTCTCCGTGATCGAGGCCCCGGCCTCCGTGGACGGAACGCTGCGGTCCTTGCGCCCGGCCGCGCCGCTGGTCGTGCTCGTTGTGCGAGGGGCGGTGCTCGTCGCGGAGCCCCCCGCAGGACGGGCCGCTTCGGTGACGACCCCGTTGGTCTCCGTACCCTCGGCCACGCCGGCCATCGGTTCCGCACCCTTGGTATCGGCGATGCGGGGAGCTCCGGTGGTCACCGGTCCGGTCGGAGCAAGGTCGATCTCCGCGACATCATCATCGGTCATCGACCAATACGCCCCACCCGCAGCGACCAGACCACCAGCGAGCAGCAGTGCCAGCAGGCTGCCCTTGCTCCATCGCGAACGACCGGAACTTCCGGCCATCGCCCGTTGCAACTGCGCCCAATCCGCCGAGTTGTACGGGACCTCGAACTCCTCCAGGGAGTCCTTCAGCCGCCTCTCGAATGGGTCCAACGTGTTCTTGTTCATGTCCGTATGCTCCTCGCTCAGAGCAGCTTGCGCTCTTTTCTGAGCATCTTTTTCAGGTTGTTCTTCGCTTTCGCCAGATTGCTCTTGGAGGTGCCCACGTTGATCCCGAGCAGGTCGGCGATCTCCTTGTGGGTCATCTCCTCGAACACGTACAGGTTGAACACCGTCCGATAGGCGGGTGTCAGCTTCTGCATGGCATTGATCACATCCGCCGGCTTCAGGTCCATCTCCTCCTCACCGCTGCTGTCCTCCAGCACATCCTCCTCGTCCCGATCGCCGAAATCCTCGATGCTGCGTTCCTCGCCCAGTAGCAGATAGGCGTTCTTGGTCCGCCGGAAGTGGTCGATGGCGGTGTTCACCATGATCCGACGGATCCAGCCCTCGAAACTGCCGCTCCGGTTGAACCGGTCCATGCTGCGGAACACCTTGATGAACCCGTCCTGGAGGATGTCCTTGGCCTGGTCGGTGTTCTTGGTATACCGCAGGCAAACGGCCAGCATTTTCCCGTAGAACAGTTCGTAGACCCGCTGCTGGCTGCGGTGCTCACCCGCGATGCACCCATCGATGATGGGCTCGAAGCCGGGCTCAAGCCCTCCCTCCACGTGCTGCACGGTAGGCAGACGATGCTCGATCGGGTCGGTTGCCAGGCCGGGGGGCATGGAGGCTCGTTGGGTGTGTGCCAAGGTAGCCATGTACAGGTGGCAGACGCAAGGTGCCCGAAAAGGATGCCTCCACCGGATCCCGTTCGTCACTTTTCCCGGTCGGACCGGTGCTTCAGGATGTCCGGATGACGCTGCTCAACCGGCTCCCGGCCGACACGGTTAATTTCGCCCCCGCTCCGGCCCGGCCGGGCATTCACCTAACCGACCAAACCGTCATCACATGAAGATCACCGTCGTGGGGGCGGGCAACGTGGGCGCCACGTGCGCCGACGCCTGTGCCCGTTGGGAGCTCGCCAATGAAGTGGTGCTGCTCGACATCAAGGAAGGGTTCGCCGAAGGCAAGGCCCTCGACCTCTGGCAGACCGCGCCCATCAGCCTGTTCGACAGCCGCATCACCGGCAGCACCAACGATTATGGCAAGACCGCGGACAGCGACGTGGTGGTCATCACCAGTGGCCTGCCCCGCAAGCCCGGCATGAGCCGCGATGACCTCATCGCCACCAACGCCAACATCGTCAAAAGCGTCACCGAGCAGGTGGTGAAGCATAGCCCCAACGCCATCATCATCGTGGTGAGCAACCCGCTCGACGTGATGACCTATTGCGCCTTCCTCACCAGCAAGTTCCCCGCCCAGCGCGTGTTCGGTATGGCCGGCATCCTGGACACGGCCCGCTACCGCGCCTTCCTGGCCACCGAACTGAACGTGAGCCCCAAGGACATCCAGGCGGTGCTGATGGGCGGACACGGCGACACCATGGTGCCCCTGCCGCGCTACACCACCGTGGGCGGCATCCCCGTCACCGAGCTCATCGCCAAGGACAAGCTGGACGCCATCGTGGAGCGCACCAAGAAGGGCGGCGGCGAGATCGTGAACCTGCTCGGTACCAGCGCCTGGTACGCCCCTGGTACTGCTGCGGCCCAGATGGTGGAGGCCATCGTGCGGGATCAGAAGCGCGTGTTCCCGGTGTGCGCCTGGCTCACGGGCGAGTACGGCCTGAAGGACGTGTACATGGGCGTGCCCGTGGTGCTTGGCCGCAAGGGCATCGAACGCATCATCGAGCTGAAGCTCACCAAGGATGAACAGGAGCTCTGCACCTCCAGCGCCAAGGCGGTGAAGGAGGTGATGGATGTGTTGGACAAGATGAACAACGTGCCGGCCTGAGCCGGACGCGATCCCAAGGACGAGCGCCCGTCGTCACGCCGTTCGGCGGGATGGCGGGCGTTCCTCTTTCCGGGGGTGGGGCGGTGGCGCGCTAGCGCACCACCATCAACCGGCCGCGCTGCGTGCCGGCAGCGCCGTCCACCCACACCGCGTAGGCGCCCGGGCTCAGCCGGCTGATGTCGATGCCCTGGCGGGCCTGCTCCAACCGGCCGCTCAGCACCAGCTGGCCGGTGGGACCCACGACACGGTAGGTCATGCCGCCGGTGAAGCCGTCGCCGAGCAGCAGTTCCACGCGGTCGCCGGCCGGGTTGGGCCGCAGGGTGAGCGTGGCCGTGGCACCGGCCCATGGGCCAGCGATGCCCACGCCCACGTCGTTGCGCCAGAAGCCGATGCCGCCCCGGTAGTTGCCGGTGAACGCGTCCAGGTGCCCGTCGCCGTTGATGTCCACCAGGATCATGCTGCTGCGCATGCCCTCGCGGATCTCCTGGAAGGTGCTGTCCACCAAGGTGAACACCCCGTTCAGGTTGCCGTCGATGTTCTTGTACTGGTGGAACCAGCCCGACTCGGACCCCACCACCAGCTCGCGCTCGCCATCGCTGTTCAGGTACATCCACGGCACACTGTAGCCCGTCACGTTCCACCATTCGTTCACCACCACCCCGCCCAGCGAGTCCTCCGTCGCGGTCCAGATGGGTGCGGCGGCCGTGCCCGTGTTGCGGAAGTAGTTGATGTTGCCGTTGCGCTCCCCGACGATCAGGTCGAGCAGGGGGTCGTTGTCCACCTTCACCAGTTGTGGCGTGGCGAACTGGCCCACGTCCATGGCGTCCCCGTTGCTGTCCGTGATGTTCGGCGTCTCCAGGCTGAAGGTGGCCACCGGGCCCGTGGCCGTGTTGCGGAAGAAGTGCATGCGCCCCTGCAGGTCGCCGATGATCAGGTCCTCGTCCCCGTCCCCGTCCACGTCGCCGAAGGCCGGGTACATGGCGGCGCCGATGCCGCTCGTGCTCAAGCTCATGTAGTCGTCCGTCACCAGGGTGAACGCCGGAGCGGTGGCCGTGCCCGTGTTCTCCAGCAAGGCCAGCTTGCCGGGGTAGTCGCCGCCGGGGTTGTAGTAGCCGTAGTTGGCCACGATCAGGTCCATCAGCCCGTCGCCGTTGTGGTCGAACGGCACCGGGTAGGCGCCTTCCCCGAAGTCCAGCATCCCGCCCTGCCACAGCGTGTTGCTCGTCAGGTCGAACACCGGTGCGGCATCGGTGCCCGTGTTCAGGTAGTACCACACGCTTTGGAAGTTGTGGGTGAGGCTCGTGGCGTTCGGGCTCACCACCAGGTCGCGCTTGCCGTCGTTGTTCACATCCACGTGGTAGGCCCCGGGGAACACCGGCAGGTCCACCGGGACATCCTGGACGGGATAGGTGCTGTCCTGGGCGACCATCAGGGCATCGTTCAGGCCGCCGCCGTTGAACAGGGCGTTCAATGTGTTGAAGGAGATGTCGCCGAGGATGAGCTCCTTCACGGTGTCCCCATCCAGGTCGAGGGAGAGCAGGGTGCTGCCCACGTGCGCGGCGGACCGACCGTCAGCCACCTCGTCGCCCCGGGTGCGCGTCGCCTCATGCCCGCGTTGCTGCAGGGCCTCCACGGCCTCGGCGATCACGCCCGGCTCCAGGGGGAACTCCGGATCCGGCACGTTGAAGCCGCACGGGTGGTTCAGCTGGGTGGAGTTGTTGTTCACGTTCTCGCTGAAGTAGCCCCAGCACCGGTTGCGGACCTCGTACACCAGGCTGTCGCAGGTGCCGTAGAGCTCCATGCTCAGGTTCTTGTGGTACTCCACGTACGAGCCGAAGATGCTGAAGGTGAGCACGTCCAGGTCACCGTCCGCGTCGATGTCGTCGATGGCGGGCACGTCCACCTGCGTCACGTACAGATTGGGGCTCCAGGTGGGTACGTAGTTGCTGCCCACCAGGCTGAACGCCAGCTCGAACTCCAGCCCGTTGCCGTCGCTCACGTTCTTGTACACGCCGAAACCGCCCTGGCCCCGCACATAGGCGAACAGGTCCTCCTTGCCATCGCAGTTGTAGTCGCGCAGCAGGGCCCAACTGTCCACTTCATTGAAGGGCCAGGTGGTGCTCAGCACGGGGTCGTACGTGTAATTCGTGCTGCCCGGCACGCCGTCGTGCAGCAGCACCACCACCTCGTTGCCCGCTCGGTCCAGGATGAAGATATCCTTCGTGCCATCGAGGTCCAGGTCGGCCTGCGACACCTGGCACCAGTTCAGGCCACCCGCCCAGGCCATCGGCACAGCGGCGCCATTGCGCGTCACCGGAAGGCTGCCATCGTGGCGGAGGACGAACTGGGCGTGGGCCTGCGGACCGACCAGCAGAAGGCCGGCGGCGAAGGGGAGTAGCGTTCTGGTCATGGGGGGGAGCGCCCATCGGACGTGCGGGATCGACCCCGCGTTGCCCGGTCCGGCCCGGCAAAGCTAGGTGGGGGCTGAGCGGATCCGGCGCGTCAGGCCCCTTTCTATATTTGCCGCCCCATTGAAAGGCCGTACCGCATCCAGGCGCGGTCACCATCCCCCGAAACCCCCCGTCGGACATGCAGAACAGAGGCGCGTTGTGGATCTTCACCATCCTGCTGGCGCTCGCGTGCCTGTGGCAGCTTTCCTTCTCCCTCTTCACCTCGCGGGTGGAGCGTGAGGCCCGCGAGCAGGCCACCTTCCTCGCCGATTCGGTGATGGCCGTGCCAGGCAACGCCATGGCCGACCGCGACTCGGTGCTGATCGTCATGGAGAACCGCGTGCTGCGCGATCGGGCCGAGGAGAAGATCTATCCGGTGTTCGGCTACAGCTACCGCGAGTGCAAGGAGAAGGAGATCAACCTGGGCCTCGACCTCAAGGGCGGCATGGCCGTCACCCTTGAGGTGAGCATCCCCGAGCTGGTGGCCAACCTCAGCGAGAACAGCAACGACGCCACCTTCCAGGCGGTGATGACCGCCGCCCACGCCCGCCAGAGCAGCAGTACCGAGGACTTCATCACCCTCTTCGCCAATGAATGGAACAAGCAGGCCCCCAATGCGAAGATGGCCGCCGTGTTCCATTCGGCGGACAAGAAGGACATGTTCCCCCGCGAAGCCTCCAACGACGAGATCGTGGAGGCCCTGCGCCGCGAAGCCCAGACCGCCATCAACAACACCGAGAACATCCTCCGCAACCGCATCGACAAGTTCGGCGTGGCCCAGCCCGGCATCCAGAAGCAGCAGTTCAGCGGCCGGATCCAAGTGGAACTTCCCGGCGTGAAGGACAAGGAACGCGTGCGCAAAGTGCTGCAGAGCACCGCCAACCTGGAGTTCTGGGAGACCTACGACAACACCGAGGTCTATCCCCTTCTGGAGGAGGCCAACAAGCGCCTGCGCGATGCCAAGGGTGGTGCTTCCACGGCGGCCGACAAGGATGCCGCGTTCAACAAGGCCTTGTCCACCGGCGTCACCATCGATGGACTGGCCGGTGGGGTGGAGAGCGGTCTGCTCGGCTTCCTGGAGAGCGGTCGTCCCGCGGACAAGACCACCTGGTTCAACTTCGACCGCGTGGTGTTCCGCAGTGGCAGCGCCGCACTGGTGGCCGACAGCAGCGATGCCCAGCTGAACAACCTGGTGGAGATCCTGAGGGCCTACCCGGATGTGCGCCTGAAGATCGGCGGCTACACCGACAGCACCGGCAACGCTGCGGCCAACCAGAAGCTCAGCCAGCAGCGCGCCGAGGCCGTGGTGGCCGAGCTGGAGAAGAAGGGCGTGGCCAAGGGCCGCCTGGAGGCCGAGGGCTATGGCTCGCAGTACCCCGTGGCCAGCAACGCCACCGAGGAGGGCCGTGCCAAGAACCGTCGCATGGCCCTGCGCGTGCTGGAGGCCGGCGCCGCCGCCGTGGCCGCCGCGGACAGCAGCGCTGCGGACAGCGACAGCGGGGAGGACCTGCTGCAGGCCCTGAGCGCCGATAGCGACTCCGCCGCGGTGGACACCGCTGCCGGCCGCGCGGAGTTCCAGAAGGAGAACCCGCTCTTCGCCATCCTCACACCCAGCGTGTTCGGCACCCAGGCCGGCGGCTATCAGCTCTCCAAGGGCGCCGCCGTGGGCAACGCCCGCGCGATCGACACCGCCGCCGTCAACGCCACCCTGCGTGGTCCGGGCCTGACGGGCGTGTTCCCGGCCGACATGCGCTTCGCCTGGGGCGCCAAGCCCATCGAAGGCACCGACGTGCTCACCCTGTATGCCCTGCGCGTGCCGCGCGGAGGCAAGCCCAAGCTGGACGGCGCCTCCATCGTGAACGCCGCGCAGGACTTCGACATGAAGGGCGATGTGGAGGTGATGATGCAGATGGACGCCGAGGGGGCCCAGACCTGGAAGGTGATGACCGGGGACAACGTGGGCAAGTCGATCGCCATCGTGCTGGACGAGCTGGTGTACAGCGCGCCCACCGTCATCAGCGAGATCGCCGGCGGCCGCAGCAGCATCAGCATGGGCTCAGGCGACCTCAACCAGCAGATCCAGGAGGCCGACGACCTGGCCAACATCCTGAAGGCCGGCGCCCTGCCCGCCCCCGCCCGCATCATTGACGAGACCGTCGTGGGCCCCTCCCTGGGCGAGGAGAACATCTCCAGCGGCCTGATGTCCTTCGCCGTGGCCCTCGCCGGGGTGCTCCTCGTCATGGGCCTCTACTACGCCCGCGCCGGCTGGATCGCCGACATCGCCCTGCTGGCCAACGTCTTCTTCCTGGTGGGCACCATGGCCTCCATGCAGGCCACGCTCACCCTGCCCGGCATCGCCGGCATCGTGCTCACCGTGGGGATGGCGGTGGACGCCAACGTGCTGATCAACGAGCGGGTGCGCGAGGAGCTCCGCGCCGGCAAGATGCTGAAGTCCGCCATCCAGACCGCCTTCAGCAACCAGGGCGCGCTATCGGCCATCATCGACTCCAACGTCACCACCTTCGTCACGGCCGTCATCCTGTACATCTTCGGCTCGGGCCCCATCCGCGGTTTCGCCACCACCACGGGTCTCGGCATTCTCACCTCCATGTTCACGGCCATCTTCATCGCCCGCATGATCATGACCTGGCGCCTGGACAAGGGCCGGACGATCTCCTTCTGGAGCAATTGGTCCAAGGACATCTTCGTGAACGCCAATTACGAGTGGATGGGCAAGCGCAAGCTGTTCTATGGCGTCAGCGCGGTCCTCATCGGGATCGGCCTTTTCAGCATGGTCACCCGCGGCTTCAACTGGGGCGTCGACTTCAGCGGTGGCCGCACCTACGTGGTGAAGTTCGAGAACGAGGTGAGCGCCGAGGACGTGCGTGGCGTGCTTGAACCCCTGATGGTGGGCGAAGGCGGCCGCCAGTACTCCACCGGGGTGAAGACCTATGGCGGAAGCCGCCAGCTGAAGATCACCACCAACTACCTGATCGATGACCTGGGCCAGGACACCGACGGCCGGGTGGAGCAGCGCCTCGGCGAAGGCCTGGCCAAGGTGGGCGGTGGCTACGAGATCATCGAGACCCGCAAGGTGGACGCCACCATCAGTGACGACATCAAGACCAAGGCCATCACCTCGGTGCTCATCGCCCTGGTGTTCATGTTCATCTACATCGGCGTCCGGTTCAACAACTGGCAATACGGTGTCGGTGCCCTGCTCTCGCTGGTCCACGATACGTTGATCGTGCTCGGCCTGTACTCCCTGCTCTGGGGCGTGGTGGGCTTCAGCCTGGAGATCGACGAGGCGTTCATCGCCGTCATCCTCACCGTGATCGGCTACTCCATCAACGATACCGTGGTGGTGTTCGACCGCATCCGCGAGTACGTGCGTGAGCACAAGCGGGAGGACACGATGACCGTGTTCAACAAGGCCATCAACTCCACCTTGAGCCGGACGTTGAACACCGGCTTCAACACGATGTTGGTGCTGCTCATCATCTTCCTCTTCGGCGGGGTCAGCATCAAGGGCTTCGTGTTCGGCCTGTTCGTCGGTATCCTCGTGGGCACGTACAGTTCCATCTTCATCGCCAGCGCCATCGCGGCGGACCTGCTGAAGAACAAGGTCCGCAAGACCGTCCCGGCCGGGTTGGCCGCCTGATCGACCACACCCTCCACGAAGGTCCCGTAGCCCCTGCTGCGGGACCTTCCTACTTTTGGCCGGTCCATGGGCGTGCTCCTGTTCTTCGATGTCAGCGGCGGCGAGTTGATCGTCATCCTGCTCTTCGTGCTGCTGTTCTTCGGGGCCAAGGGCATCCCTGACATCGCTCGTACCGCCGGCCGCACCATGCGCCAGCTGCGCGACGCCACGGACGATGTGCAGCGCGAGATCCGCAAGGGCGCCAACGAGGTGCGGCGCGAGGTGGAGGCCCAGCAGCGCGCCTTCGAGGCACGCCCCGCCGAGGGCAGCACCCCGCAGGAGCCGGCGGCCCCGCCGCCGCCTGCGGTGGAGCCGCCCGCCGCGCCCCCCACAGGCCACTGATCGCCCTTGTTGAGCGCGATGCCTCCAGCCGGTCGGGCGGGAAGGGGTGGGGTGCGTTCACCGGGACTTCTGAAGGCTTGTTTTCAGTACCCCCCCCTGATGAACAGGGTGTTCGTAAGAAAGTGGGCTCGATCATGAGGGAGCACCCCCTCTTCGGAATACCTTCGCCGCCTGAAACACCCCCTTTTTCGATGTTCACCCCCCATTTGCGCTCGAAGGCCCAGGAGGATGTGCTGAACCGGGAGCCCCGCCCGGTGGAACCGCCCAGCATGCGCATCAGCGAGTACTTCGGTGCCAACGTCTTCGGCGAGGAGGCCATGCGCATGTTCCTCACCGAGGAGGCCTACTTCGCCGTGCGCCAGGCCATGACGCACGGCACGAGGATCGACCGCAAGCTGGCCGACCAGGTGGCCAGCGGCATGAAGGAGTGGGCCGCCAGCAAGGGGGCCACCCACTACACCCACTGGTTCCAGCCCCTCACCGGCACCAGCGCCGAGAAGCATGACGCCTTCTTCGAACCCATCGGCAACGGCCGCAGCATCGAGCGCTTCGACGGCAGCATGCTGGTGCAGCAGGAGCCCGACGCCAGCAGCTTTCCCAGCGGGGGCATCCGCAACACCTTCGAGGCCCGCGGCTACAGCGCCTGGGACCCCGGCAGCCCCGCCTTCCTCATCGGCCGCACGCTCTGCATCCCCAGCATCTTCATCAGCTACACCGGCGAGGCGCTCGACCACAAGATGCCCCTGCTCCGCGCCATCAAGGCCGTGGACGAGGCCGCCACGCCCATCTGTCAGTGGTTCGACAAGGACGTCACCAAGGTCACCTGCACCCTGGGCTGGGAACAGGAGTACTTCCTGATCGATGAGGCGCACTACTACGCACGACCGGACATCATGATGACCGGCCGTGCGCTCTTCGGCCATACCCCCGCCAAGGGCCAGCAGCTGGAGGACCACTACTTCGGCAGCATCCCCGAACGGGCACAGGCCTTCATGCGCGATTTCGAGACCGAATCCCTGAAACTGGGCATTCCGGTGAAGACCCGCCACAACGAGGTGGCCCCCAACCAGTTCGAGTGCGCCCCGGTGTTCGAGGAACTGAACCTGGCCGTGGACCACAACATGCTGCTGATGGACGTGATGGAGAAGACCGCGCGCAAGCACCGCTTCCGCGTGCTTTTCCACGAGAAGCCCTACGCCGGGGTGAACGGCAGCGGCAAGCACAACAACTGGAGCCTGGCCACCAACACCGGCAGGAACCTGCTGCGCCCGGCCAAGACGCCGAAGGAGAACATGCAGTTCCTCACCTTCTTCGTCAACACCATCGCGGCCATCAACACCCACGCCGACGTGCTGCGCGCCAGCATCGCCAGCGCCAGCAATGACCATCGCCTCGGTGCCAACGAGGCGCCGCCGGCCATCATCAGCGTCTTCATCGGCGACCACCTGAGCCGCCTGCTGGACGAACTGGAGCGCAACGTGAAGAGCACCATGAGCCCGGCGCTGAAGACCGAGCTGAAGCTGGACATCGGCCGGATCCCTCCCGTGATGCTGGACAACACGGACCGCAACCGCACCAGCCCCTTCGCCTTCACCGGCAACAAGTTCGAGTTCCGCGCCGTGGGCAGCAGCGCCAACTGCGCCGGGCCCATGACCGTGCTCAACACCATCGTGGCCCAGCAGCTCGTCACCTTCCGCAAGCGGGTGGACGCCCTGGTGGCGAAGGGCACCAAGCGCGACGAGGCCATCCTGCGCGAGCTGCGCGACCTCATCGTGGAGAGCAAACGCATCCGCTTCGAGGGCAACGGCTACAGCGACGAATGGAAGGCCGAAGCGAAGCGGCGCGGCCTGAGCAACCTGCCCGACACGCCCCGCGCGCTGGACGTCTGGAGCCGCAAGGAGACCAAGAAGCTCTTCGCCGACATGGGCGTGCTCTCCGAAGTGGAGCTGGATGCCCGCCACGAGATCGAGCTGCACAGCTACATGCTGAAGGTGCAGATCGAGAGCCGTGCGGTCGGTGATCTGGCGAGGAACCACATGGTGCCACCGGCCATCGCCTACCAGAACCGGCTCATTGAGAACGTCAAGGGGCTTCGGGACGTGCTCGGTCCGGAGAAGGCGGCGAAAGCCACGGCCGCCCCGCTGGCTCTCCTGGAGGAGATCAGCGAGCACATCAGCACGATCATCACCCTGGTGGACGAGATGGTGGAGGCCCGCAAGAAGGCCAACACCATCGAGGATGCCCGCGAGAAGGCCATTTCCTACTGCGATCATGTGCGGCCCTTCCTCGACCGGATCCGCTACCATACGGACAAACTGGAGCTGCTCGTGGACGACGGCATGTGGCCCCTGCCCAAGCTGCGCGAACTGCTCTTCACCCGCTGATCCTCCGGTGTTCCGGGGCCGGCGGTGCGCACCGCCGGCCCCGACCGCAGGCGGTGCCGGTGCCAACATTTGTTTACTTTCGCCCGGAACCAACCGGACTTATCCTGCACGATCCGATGCGTACACGCCTGTTCCTGGCCTGCCTCAGCGCCGGCATGCTGTTCTCCACCGTGGCGATGGGCCAGACCAAGCTCGCCGAGGAAGCGGATGCAGCCTTCAACAAGGGCTACTACTTCAACGCCATCGAGCTCTACAAGAAGGCTTACACCACCGAGAAGAAGGCCAGCGACAAGGCCGCCCTCATCTTCAAGGTGGGTGAGTGCTACCGCGTGCTCGGCGACGCCCAGCAGGCCGCCGTGTGGTACGAAAAGGCCAACAAGGCCCAGTACAGCGACCCCATCACCTACTTCCACCTCGGCGAGGCCTTGAAGGAGCAGGGCAAGTACGCCGAGGCCATCGCCGCCTACAACAAGTACAAGGAGAAGAACCCCGGCGACACCCGCGCCGACGCCGGCATCAATGCCTGCCAGGTGGCCCAGCAGTGGAAGGACAACCCCAGCCGCTACAGCGTGGACCCCGAGGTGCTGCTCAACTCCCAGCAGTACGACTTCACGCCCGGCTTCAGCGACAAGAAGAACGAGGACGTGGTGTTCACCAGCACCCGCGCCGCCAGCACCGGTACCAACACCGACCAGATCATCGGCGAGGCCTTCAGCGACCTCTTCGCCAGCAGCCGCGACAAGCTCGGCAAGTGGAGCGAACCCGTGAAGCTGCCCCCCAGCATCAACACCGAAGGCAATGAGGGCGCGCCGACCTTCAACGCCAAGCGCACCATCATGTACTTCACCCGCTGCGCCTTCGAGAAGAACAAGGTGCACGGCTGCGAGATCTGGATGACCAAGAAGGTGGGCAGCAACTACAGCGAGCCCGAGCTCCTCGCCCTGCGTCCCGCCAACGCCGGCAAGGAGAGCAAGCTGGACACCCCCGTGGTCACCCTCGGCCACCCGGCCCTGTCCCCCGACGACCAGACCCTCTTCTTCAGCAGCAACATGAAGGGTGGCAAGGGCGGCAAGGACATCTGGATGGTGAAGCTGGACAAGGACGGCAAGCCGGTGGGCGCCCCCACCAACCTGGGCGGCGAGATCAACACGAAGAAGGACGAGATGTTCCCCTTCAACCGCCAGGACGGCAGCCTCTACTTCAGCAGCGACGGCCACCCCGGCATGGGCGGCATGGACATCTACCGCGCCGAGAAGACCGGCGACAACACCTGGGGTCAGGTGGAGAACGTGAAGTATCCCATCAACAGCCCCTCGGACGACTTCGGGATCATCTTCGACGGCGAGGAGGAGCGGGGCTACTTCACCAGCAACCGCCCGGGCGGCAAGGGACAGGACGATATCTGGCGCTTCTACATGCCCGACCTGGTCTTCGCCCTCCAGGGCACCGTGTACGACAAAGAGACGAGCACGCCGCTGCCCGGCGCCAAGATCGAGGTGGTGGGCACCGACGGCACCAGCTACAACGCCCTGGCCGATGACAACGGGGGCTTCAGCTTCGCGGAGAACGGCCGCGACCGCTTCATCAAGGAGAACACCACCTACACCATCCGCGTCAGCAAGGACGAATACCTGGTGGTGAACGACCAGATCACCACCGTGGGCCTGGACGAGAGCACCACCTTCGTGAAGGAGTACTTCCTGCAACCCGCCCGCAAGGACGTGGTGATCAAGATGCCCGAGGTGCAGTACGAGCTGGGCAGCTTCGCCCTCACCCAGGCCGGCAAGGACTCCCTGGAGTTCCTCTACGCCACGCTCACGGAGAACCCCACCATCGTGATCGAGCTCGCCGCCCACACCGACTCGCGCGACAGCGACAAGCGCAACCAGGTGCTCTCGGAGAACCGCGCCAAGAGCTGCGTGAACTACCTCGTCAGCAAGGGCATCGACCCGGCCCGGATGCAGGCCGTGGGTTACGGTGAGACCAAGCTGCGCATCAGCGATGCCGAGATCGCCAAGATGAAGACCAAGGAGGAGCAGGAGGCCGCCCACCAGATGAACCGCCGCACCGAGTTCCGCGTGCTCAGCTTCGACCACGTGCCCAAGGAGCAGACCGCACCGGCCCCGGCGCCCAACAACTAGCCCCGATCGATCACGGAACGCATCCGCCATCCGGTGGGTGCGTTCTTCTTTTCCACCATGAGCACCACCGACCGCTATGCCCGGCGCGGCGTCTCCTCCGGCAAGGAGGAGGTGCACTCGGCCATCGCCCACCTGGACAAGGGCCTCTTCCCCAAGGCCTTCTGCAAGGTGGTGCCCGACACCCTCACCGGCAGCCCCGACCACTGCATCGTGATGCACGCCGATGGTGCGGGCACCAAAAGCTCGTTGGCCTACGCGTACTGGCGCGAGACCGGCGACCTCTCGGTGTGGCACGGCATCGCCCAGGACGCCATCGTGATGAACCTGGACGACCTGCTGTGCGTGGGGGCCACCGATCACATCCTGCTCAGCAGCACCATCGGCCGCAACAAGCGCCTCATCCCGGGGGAGGTGGTGGCGGCCCTCATCGACGGCACCGAGCGCTTCCTGCAGGAAATGCGCGATCGGGGCATCGACATCCGCAGCACCGGCGGCGAGACCGCCGACGTGGGCGACCTGGTGCGCACGGTCATCGTGGACAGCACCGTCACCTGCCGCATGCGGCGCGATGCCGTGATCGACAACGCCCGCATCCAGGCCGGCGACGTCGTGGTGGGCCTCGCCAGCACCGGGCAGGCCACCTATGAGCGCAGCTACAACGCCGGCATGGGCAGCAACGGTCTCACCAGCGCCCGCCACGATGTGTTCGCCAAGGAGGTGGGGGAGAAGTACCCCGAGACCTACGACCCCGGCACCCCGAGTGAGCTGGTTTACTGCGGCCAGGCCCGGTTGACCGATCCGCTGGAGGGCACCCCGCTCGACCTTGGCCGGGCCGTGCTGTCGCCCACCCGCACCTACGCCCCCGTGGTGAAGCAGGTCCTCGAGGCCATGCGTCCGGATATCCACGGCATGGTGCACTGCAGCGGCGGCGCCCAGACCAAGGTGCTGCACTTCGTGGAGGGCCTTCGCATCATCAAGGACGACCTCTTTCCCACGCCGCCGCTCTTCGCCACCATCCAGCGCATGAGCGGCACCGCCTGGCCCGAGATGTACAAGGTGTTCAACATGGGCCACCGCCTGGAGGTCTACGTGCCCGCCGCCCGCGCCCAGGAGATCATCGCCATCGCCACGTCCTTCGGCGTCGAGGCGAAGGTCATCGGACGCGTGGAGGCCGCCCCCGCCAAGGAAGTGGTGCTCACCAGCCCCCACGGCACCTTCACCTATACCTGAAAGCGCTCTCTGCGCCCTCAGTTCCTCTGCGCCCTCTGCGTTCCCATGTCCGACCTCCTCACCAAGCTCTCCGCCCTGTACGACCGCCGCAGCGAGATCGGCAAGCAGCTCGCCGACCCGGCCGTGATCGCCGACCAGCGGAAGTTCGTGGAGCTCAACCGCAGCTACCGCGACCTGGAGCCCATCGAGCAGGCCTTCCTGCGCTTCCGCAAGCTGCACGACGACCTGGCCGGGGCCGAGGAGATGCTGCGCACCGAGAAGGATCCCGACCTGCTGGAGATGGCCCGCGCCGAGCGCGACGACAGCCGCGCCGCCATCGCCGCCATGGAGGAGGAGGTGCGCCTGATGCTGGTGCCCAAGGACCCCAACGACGCGCGCCACTGCACCGTGGAGGTGCGGGCCGGCACCGGCGGCGATGAGGCCAGCCTGTTCGCCGGCGACCTCTTCCGCATGTACTCCCGCTACTGCGAGGGTCGTGGCTGGAAGGTGGAGGTGGTGGACGTGAGCGAGGGCACCGTGGGCGGCTACAAGGAGGTGATCTTCAACGTGCTCGGCGACGGCGCCTATGGCACCCTGAAGTTCGAGGCCGGGGTGCACCGCGTGCAGCGCGTGCCCGCCACCGAGGCCAGCGGCCGCATCCACACCAGCGCCGCCACCGTCAACGTGCTGCCCGAGGCCGAGGAGACCGATGTGGAGCTCAAGGAGAGCGACGTGAAGATGGAGACCGCCCGCAGCGGTGGTGCCGGCGGCCAGAACGTGAACAAGGTGGAGACCAAGGTGCGCCTCACCCACCTGCCCACCGGCCTGGTGGTGATGTGCCAGACCGAGCGCAGCCAGCTGGGCAACCGCCTCAAGGCCATGCAGATGTTGCGCACCAAGCTGTACGAGGACCAAGTGCGCGCCCAGGAGGCCGCCGTGGCCGCCCACCGGAAAAGCCAGGTGAGCAGCGGCGACCGTAGCGCCAAGATCCGCACCTACAACTACCCGCAGAGCCGCGTCACCGACCACCGCATCGAGTTCACCGCGCACAACCTGCCCGCCGTCATGAACGGCGACCTGCAGGCCCTCATCGACGCCCTTCAGCTCGCCGAACGCACCGAGAAGCTGCAGGCCGAGGCCGGGCTTTGAGCCATGCACCACGGGTGCAGCGAGGGCACGGCGAATCCCGGATCGCACTCCTCTGTGCCGTTGTGGTGAACTCTACGGAACTTCGTGCCCGATGACCCGCGCCGCCCTCGTCGACCTCATCCGCCAGCGCCAAAGCCTGCTCTGCGTGGGCCTCGACACCGAGGAGCACCTGCTGCCCGCCCACTTCCGCGAGGAGAGCCACCCGGTACGCGCCTTCAACGAGGCCATCGTGGAGGTGACGCACGACCTGGCCGTGGCCTACAAGCTCAACCTCGCCTTCTATGAGGCCCTGGGCGATCAGGGCTGGCTGGACCTGGAGGCCACCATCGCCTTCATCCGCAGCACCGGCCCCAGCTTCATCATCGCGGACGCCAAGCGCGGCGACATCGGCAACACCGCCCGCAAGTACGCCGAGGCCTTCTTCGACCGGCTCGATGTGGACGCGGTCACCCTCTCGCCCTACATGGGCCGCGACAGCATCACCCCCTTCCTGGGCCGGCCCGGCAAGTGGGCCGTGGTGCTCGGCATCACCAGCAACCCCGGCGCCGACGACTTCCAGTTGCTGCCGGTGCATGGCCAGCGCCCGCTGTGGAGCACCGTGATGGACCGCTGCGCCGCCTGGGGCGGGGCCGATGAGCTCATGTTCGTGGTGGGCGCCACCCGTGCCGACATGCTCGCCGAGGCCCGCCGCACGGCGCCCGGCCACTTCTTCCTGGTGCCCGGCGTGGGCGCCCAGGGCGGCGACCTCGATGCCGTGCTCCGCGCCGGCCTCACCGCCGATGGTGGCCTGCTGATCAACAGCAGCCGCGGCATCCTCTACGCCGGAGAGGCAGGGGAGGCCCTGCCCGCCGCCCGCCGCGAGGCCCGGCGCCTGCAGCAGGTGATGGCCCGCGCCCTCAGCGGCGTGTGAGCCACCGCAGGGTCCCGCGCAACAAGGCCACGTTGCCCCGCGCCTGCGGATGGTTCATGCCCACGGGCTGTCGCTCGGGTCCGGCCAGCTGCGCGCTGAACATCGCCGCTTCGCCCAGCAGCACCATCCGGCCGCGGCCCACCTCCAGGTAGGCGCCCTGTACCCAGCCTTCACCGGTGCGCCGCCGCGTGCCGTCCGAGAAGCGCCAGGCCGTGTCCGGCTCCAGCAGGGTCCACGCCGGGCCCAGCTCCAGCAGGGGTTGTGCATCCGGGGCCAGCCTGAACGCGCTGCCCGTGAAGGTCACCACGGTGTCCAGCCCGGCGGCCGGTCCTTCGGCCACCAGCCCTTCGCCGATGGCGAAGAGGTCCATCGGCCGCTGCGGCTCGCGCAACGCGAAGCAATTGCTCACCGCGAAGCTGAAGGCCTCCGCCAGCTCCGAGGCCGCACCCGCGAACGGCATGTGATCCGCCAGCAGCAGCAGCGCACCCCCGTCCTCCACCCACTTCCGCACGGCCGACACCTCCGCGGCCGTGAAGGCCGAAGGCGTGGGCAGCGCCCATTGCTCGGCGTTCGAGGGGTGCAGCGCGTTGGCGATCACCAGCACGTCCACCGCGTTCAGCGCCTCCGGATCGAACGCGGTGTCCCACGTGCGCACACGATGACCATCGGCCTCGGCCACACGCGTGAAGCCCTGGTAGCGGCCGTCGCGGGTGTGGAAGTTGCCGTGCGCCTCATCGATGGCCACCACTGCGCCCTTGCCAGGCGGGAATGCCGCATCGCTGAAGACCGGGCGAAAACCGGGATCCGCCACCTGCTGGGCACCCAGCCCACACGCGTTGAGCAACCCGAGGAGGACGAGCGACGTGCGCATGCCGCCAAGCTACCACCCTTCTTCGCACCAGGGCCCTGAAGGGACGAACGTTCCGTGGAGCGGTGTGCGGTCGGTCCCGAATGGATCGTTATCTTATCCGTCGTTCGGTTGATCTGAAATCCGTCAAGCCATGCTGTTGCATCCACGACCATCGCCCCTTGCGTGGCGCTCCGCTCCCGTCCACGGCCCGCTGCACGTGGTGCGCGACCCGGAGGTCGCCGCGCCGCACGACCTGCTCCTCGACCCGGCCTTCCCCTACGGGGAGGACCTGCTGCAGTTCATCTGGGAGGCCCAGCTCTTCGACCGCCACGCCCTGCGCACGGTGGACGGCCGACCGGTGGAGGTGCTGCACCCCGGCCGCATCCAGCGCGATGCCGGTCCCGACCTGCGCGATGCGCGCTTGCGGATCGGTGGCCAGGAGTGGGCCGGCACCGTGGAGGTGCACCTGCGCAGCAGCGAATGGGCCCGCCACGGCCACCAGCATGATCCCGCCTACGAGAGCGTGGCGCTGCACGTGGTGTACGAGCACGACGCCGAGGCGCGCACGCTCGGCGGCCGCGTGCTGCCCACCGTGGAGCTGCTGCCCCGCGTGAGCACCGCCAGCCTCAGCCTGTTCGCCGGCCTGTTGCGCGGGCGCGGGGCCGTGCCCTGCGCCGCCCACCTGCCCCCGGCCGAGCCCG
>Ga0138256_10001497_pt1 | contig 25167 bp, 27 predicted proteins | sample KNB2016incub_MG_FD_105486 | JGI IMG/M metagenome (GOLD analysis project Ga0138256, IMG submission 105486) | Active sludge microbial communities from wastewater in Klosterneuburg, Austria - KNB2014incub_MG | ecosystem: Engineered > WWTP > Activated sludge > Unclassified | place: Austria...
CGGGTTCGAGAGCGGCTTTCCCGTCGGCTCGGGGCCAAGCGGCTCGACCCGCCCCGGCACACTCGGCAGCGGGTCGAGCATCCGCACCAGAACCGCGAGCTCTCTCTTCGTCCGGTGCTTGGCACGCGCCAGCACCTCGAGGTGGTTCTCGTCGGTCAGGTGCGGCCCAAGCATGAGCAGCCCGGTCAGGTGGATCTCGCCCGCGGCGATGCGCTCGAAGAGCACGGGGAAGCGCCGAGCGAACCGGGCCGCGTGAGCGCGGCGGAGCGCGGCGTCCTCGCTCATGCGAAGCTCGTACACGCAGTAGGTGTACAGGCTCGAGCAGGCCCGCAAGCGATGGAGGCCTCGCGCCTCGACCTCGGCCAGGTGAGCCAAGAGGGCGGCGAGCACCTGGTTGGAGCGACCCACCATCCGTCGTGTGCTCGCGAGCAGCTCGTGATCGTCGAGGCCGGACAGGCAGTAGTCGGGTGATGGAGTGAGAACGGTGAGGTCATCCATCCGAACACCCTACACCCTGGATTTTCAGCCTCCGCATTCGACCCAGGCAATGACTTCAGCGACCCGGACGAAGATTTTCGTGTGCTGCGCGCGAGCCCGCACCAGCGTGGCGCCCACGCGCTGCAATCGCTGAGCGCGGGCGCTTCGGTGAACCACGAGGCGCCGACGCTCGCCAAACGCGTCAAGCGGAAAATCGAAAATTGTCAAAGCGAAGTGAAAATGTCACCCCTTAACTGCTCCGTGGAAATGTCGCTCCCTCGTCCTCCGTGTTGGCTTGTTTGTCGTTGTTTCGGTCGCTACCCGTTGCAGGCTGCGGGACAGTCCGACTTCGAAACGCGGAGGGGCATGGCCTTCGGCGTCAAGCGGCCTCGTGCAGTCTCACGCCTGGCCGACCACGAGGATTGCGACAGCAGCGGCCGAGACGCCCCCTTCGCTGGGACGATCCGCCGCGTACTCCTTGGGGTGCGAGCAGGCGCGCCCCCCAAGGAGGCTGGCCCGCCCGGAGTCTCCAAGGAACCAGCTCCGCCGAAGGCGGGACACCGGCGCCACTCCAGCGGTGCGAAGAAGCGTCGACAGCTGCCTTGCGACCAGTTCGGTCGTTGCTGCGACACGGGCGATTCGTTGCGGCCTAGGTGGTAACAGGCTGCAGCGCTGCCAAGCGCGAACGACAGGAGCTACTATCCGCAGTCGATGTGCCGGTAGCCAGGACTGCAAACGCGCGGCCTCATTCCGGGCACGCGCTGCCTCTCCGCCTTTTGCGGACACGTGCCAGGACCATCGAACGGCCACAATGCCTGATTCCGAGTTGATACGCCGAATTCAGACACGAGCCTTCTTCCTGTGGAGGGAGCGCACGGGGAAACAATGGTGGGATTCAACCAGCAACTGGCTCGAGGCTCAGCAGATTGAGAAGGGCTTGGCTAGCCCAATTGGCTTCGAGCAGAGTCAGGACCACCGGGTAACCGAAGTATATCGCTTTCGGTCAATGGACGCCCTGCTCGGGCCGCGCGCGGAACTTGAAGACCAGTACATCTACTTGTCTTCTCCGCCCGAACTCAATGACCCGATGGAAGGCTACAAAGATGTGTTTTGGCGCGGAGACCCAGTACTTTGGGAGAATCTGCTCCGACACTATCTCTTGGCGCTGCTTTGCAGCACTGCACAGTGTCAGCTGATGGATGACGCGTCTTTCGAGGAGCCGCGCATCGCAGCGACGCTCTGTGAAGACGACCTGCCCACAGCCGCATTTCGAAACATCTACCAAGACTGTTGTGACCGGTTCTTTGCTTCTGGCGCGATGTCGAGTGTCCCCGGGCGGTTGTCGGCACTCGCTTGCCCGCTCCACACCCACGGGCTCAAGCTCATCCTTTCATTGTTACATCTCGGCGCGTTTGGCTGCGTGGCCGCATCCATGCAGCGCGCCGGGCTGGTCCCGGCAGGTTGGGGAGAGCAGCCAACATCCGCCGCGACCGACGAGCTGGTCGAGTTGATTGATGCCTTGGGACGCAGCTCCCGCGAGATTGAGCAAGGCGAATTAGAGAAACTCGCGTTCGCCTTCAACCAGGTTCAAGAGCAAGAGGCAGTGCGTTGCACGTTCGGGTTTGGCTCCGAGGCATCGACTATCGACACCAAAAAGAAGGTCCACCTTCTATTCTCGTTTCCGCATGCCTACGTCAGGGCAATCAGCGACACGCTAATTCATCCTGAGTGGTACGTTGCCTGTTTCTCTGAGCATTGCGACGACGCGTCCATGTGGGCGAACTACGCCGATCAACACCGAGGGGCCGCCCTGATTTATCGGGTCGAGCACGATGCGGCGGGAAGGCCCTATCTGCCCTTGTCGGTAGTCACGGGGTGCACATCATCCCGAGCGGACCCGACGCCGCGGTTTCTTAAAGGCCCTGCCCGGGCCCTACTTCACCCTGTGAGTTACACCAACAAGGCGCCGGAAATCGATTTCTTCCAGTGCCTGGCGATGCTTCCTCGCCAGCAGATAGTGCAGCGCTGGCACTCGAGCACGGCGGGCGTGCGGAGTTCCTTGCCCATTGAGATGTTGGATGACGAGGCTGGCTGGCGGAAGAGGCTCTGGAACTCGTTTAATACGATGGCCACGACCAAGCTGCGAGACTGGAGCCATGAACGCGAACACCGAATCGTCCTCCCAGATGGACTCGGGATGCTCAAGGAGGATCGAAAGGCCGAGTACAACCTGTCACACCTGAGCGGCGTCGTGTTCGGGCTGCGAACCTCGATGACTGACAGGTTGGCCATGATTAAGGTTCTGCAACGGAAGTGCGAAGCGGCCGGACGTTCGGACTTCAAGTTCTACCAAATGAGTTACCACCCGACCGAGGGACGCTTGATTCGCCTGTAGCGTCGGGTGGCCCCGCCCGCGCCCAGCGCGCCACGGCGCGCGAACGATCCGAGAGGAGCGCCCGTCCTGCCCTGCCAGTGTGTTCCAACACCGCGCGGGTTGCGGGCGTCACGTATTGTGGACAGGAGCAACATGATCGGGCCGGTAGTCCCGCGCGCCCTCGTCCGAGGGATTCCCGTCCAACGCCGCTCTGCGCACGCAACCCGTTGGGGGCCCGGAGGGCCCCGCGCGGGAGTGGCGTCCCCAACGGGATTCGAAGCACGGGACGGCGCCGAAGACGCCGGATTGTCGGACATCTCGCCGCCGCCGGTGGTGGAATCCTCGCCGGTGGCCGGTCACAAGCGCTCGGAGGCCCGGGCCGTGGCCCAGCCGGACGACGGTGGAGATCTGGTTGTCGTAGCCCTGACCGAGAAGCTCGAGGCGGCCCGGCTCGTCGGCGATTGGGCTGGGGTTGCCGAGCTCGCGAGGGAGCTCGAGGTGAGGGCCAAGGCCCGGGTGGCTGGGGTGGTAGACTTCGGTGCTGAGAAGCGCAGGCGCGGCCGATGAAGACCAAGAAGCCAGCGAACGACACAAGCCCGCGCCGCGCGTTCCGGGCGGAGCTCGAGGCGGTGCGCGCCCAAGCCGTGGCAGACGTGGCTGCCGCGCTCCTTCCCATCTGCAGCTTGGTCGCTCGCGACCCGTCCATGCACGACAGTGACGCACGGGAGAAGCGGATCGCCGGCTACGCGCAGGCGATTGACGTGGCGCTCAGCGCGCTAACCTCTCTGCTTCCTGGCCTCGAAAGCGGGTCACTGCCGCCCGATGGCTGGAGGGCGTTCAAGGTGGCGGAGGCGGCCTTGCGCTGGGTGCGCGACGTCACGATGTACCCGGAGCCGAAAGGCGATTTCGAGCAAGCTGACCTTGCAGACATCCGGGAGCGGCTGCGCCGTGCGCACCACATCGCGTGCGATAGCGCCCTGACCAAGAACGAAGCGCAGGTCCAAGCGCTCAACGACTTGAACCACATGTGCGCCGCGCCTGAGCTGTGCTGGATGCGTGAGCATGTCCCTCTCGAATTTGGCAGGTTCGCGGTTATCTGGATGTGCCGGTGGACCGGGCCGACCAGCAAGGATTTCCACTACGACAGCGAGCAGCCCCCCGACGAGCTGTGTCTTCTGGCGGCGCGCGCTGCAGCCGCTTGGAACAAGAACGGCGGACGCCCATCGAAGTGGGCACTAGCCAACGATTTGCTGACGGCGCTCGGCAACGGCTCGACGCCTGTGGCGCTCAAGCAGGCGTGGAAAAATCGCAACCGAAGGAAGTATCCAGCCCCGAAGCTGCGGGTGGTCCGGGATCCGGCCGCTGTCTGGCGCGAGGCGCTCAACCGGGTAGATTCAGAATCCCGGTTGGCGTGTTCTGCGCCAAGTGCGACCGTGAACCATCATGGTGAACGGAAAGCCCTCGCCCGAAACGGACGCCGCAAAAGCCCCGATTGACGCCCTCATGATCCGTGAGGTCATGCTAGTCACCGGCGCCGCAAAGCCCACCGTGGTGAAGCGCTTGCGCGGCAAAGTGGTGCGCGGCGTCGTTGCTGACCGCATCGATCGTGAGCTCCGTGCACGTGGCATCGAGCCCGGCGCGCTCGCGCTGAAGGAGGCCTCGTGACCAGCCGCGAAACCGCTCTGATCCTCGAGGCGATCGAAGAGCTCAAGGCGCGCGCGGCGCCGGAGTTCATCGACGTGGACAAGAGCGAGATCATCTCCGGCAACGCGGCACGCGAGGCGTGGCGCAAGCGCGAGCTCCGGCTGTTCAGGATCGGAAAACGTCTGCTCGCGAAGACAGCGGAGCTCCACGAGTGGATCGAAACCAAAGAGGAGCGCCCGAAGTTGTCCGCCGTGCCCGAGCGTGAGCTCGACGACGTGGACGCGGCGCTAGCCGAGGGAGGTGTGCGTAGGAGTGCATGAGTGGACGCTGGCGAGCTGGTCTCGCTGGCGTGGTGTTTGGGTTGCTGTGGTGTGCGCGGGAGAGAGAGAAATGTTGACGTGGACCAAGAGAGAAAAACGCCCGGGCTGGCCCCGGAGATCGACCTCGAAAAACTGGCCGAAGACCTCGGCGCGCTCAGAGTAGACACTGAGCGGAAGCTCGGCAGAGCGTTGGCCGCGATTCACTTCGCGATCCGACGACGTGATCGCGAACGACGCGAAAACGGGGGTGCCAAGTGAGCGGCGACGTGGAGCACGTCGTGCTCGAGGTGCCGCGCCCAGACGGCGGCGCACTGCGGATCTCGAGGCGTACCTACAACGGCTCTGCGCCGTTCACGCAACTGGCTCGGCTCTATCGCGACGAGCAGAGCGGAGCGCTGCGCCACACAAAAAATAACACCACCATCCGCGATGCCGACTTGCCCGCAGTGATCGACGCGCTGACTCGGATCGCGCGCAAGACGGGCTCCACTCCCGCGCGTGTCGCAACGTCGGGCCGCCAACCCGCGCTGCCCGGCGTGCGCACACCCCAGCCGGCGGCCAGCGTGCCCCAGGCGACGGACGCTGATCTCGACCTGATCGACAGGACGTTCTGATGCTACGCCTCGTCCGCACTCCTGACGCCCTCGGCGACGCCGCCGATCACGAGCGCGCCCTAGCTGTTCACCAGCAACGCCGCTTCCTGGGCCTTCCCGACGACGAGCCAACCGAGCTCACCTACTTCTGTGGTGGGCGCATCAGCGTTGCGCACGCACTCGACGCTGACGCGCACTGTCGCTTGCTCCGTGAGGGCGAACGCCTCCGGGACTTCACGGCGGCCTACCAGCTCGTCAACGGACCGATGGATCGTCGACTGCTCGCGCGCTACCGCCCCGACGAGATCCACCGCGCCTGCAACGGCCGCGCGTCGGACAAGGACATCGAGACGCGCCGCGCGCTGTTCGTGGACATCGACCCCGACAGGCCGAAGGGCATCAGCTCCACCGACGACGAGCACCGCGAAGCACTCCAGGTCGGGGCCGAGCTCCGAGAGTGGCTCCGGGGCTACGTGCCCGAAGGTGCGGTGGCGCACGGAAGCTCCGGCAACGGGTGCTTCGTCCTGGTCGCGCTCGAGCCCACGCCCGTCACCACCGAAGGGACCGTCAGGATCGCCGGGTTCCTCGGATTGCTCGCGAAGCGATTCGGCACCGCGCGCATCAAGATTGACACGTCTGTCAGCAACGCGGCGCGGCTCATGCCCGCCGGCGGCACCTGGAAGCGGAAGGGCACAGACACGCCTGAGCGGCCGCATCGCAAGGTCACGTTCTCTTGCCGCGGCGACGTCACGCGCGTCGCGCTCGAGGTGCTGACATGAGCGCCGCCGACGCACTGCACGCCGAGCTCGGGCTCGTGCCCAAGAAGGCGACGCGCCGAACGAACGGCCACACCGGCGAGAGTGCCTTCGACCTCGCCAACCGCGTGAGCATGACCGCGATCCTGGACCGCTACGGTGTCGCCCACGACGGCGAGAACTTCGCCGATTGCCCGGGCTGCGCGGAACCGAAGGCGAAGCTTTGCGGAGGCGGCGTGAAGTGCCTGCACAACCGCTGCTCCGACGCCGGCCCGCCCGGCAAGGCCGGTTTCAGAACGCCGGTGGACATCGTGGCCGAGCGTGAACGCGTCGAGCCGCTCGAGGCTGCAAAGCTGATCTGCGGCTGGTACAACATCGAGCTCCCGAAGAGCCGAGAGCGCGACCGGACGCCAGAGCCTCCGCCGGACGACTTCGGGCCCACGGACTACGACGACGCGGGCGTGCCCGACAATGAAACGCCGGGGCCAACCGAGAAGCCCACCGCGGCCGAACCGCTGCGCGGGCTGCCTCACCTGGCTCGTGTCGCGACGCTTGGCCGCGCCCGCATCCTCGAGCTCGCCGCGAAGCCGACCGAGTATGTCTGGCAAGACATCGCGGTAGCCGGGACGATCGTGCTCGTCGCGGGCCCGCCGGCGGAGGGCAAGACGACGTTGCTCTTCTTGATCGTCGCTGCCCGCCTGAACACGGGGCAGCCCGTGCTGCTACTCGGCCGACGGCTCACACCGGCCCCGCCGCTTCAGTGGCTCGTGCTGATCGAGGGCGAGCATTCCGACTCCAGCACTTCACGCAAGCTGACCAAAAGCCTGCGCCTGATGGCGGTCACCGACGACGCCCTCGACCGCGTCATCATCATCGCGCGCAAGGCCGTCCGGCTCGGCTCTCCCGAGTGGGCGGACGTCGTCCGTCTGGTAGCCGCTGGTCTCGTGTCGGACATCGCTATTGACACCGTCGCCCGCGTCGCCCCGGCTGACGCCGACAGCGAACGCGAGCAGGTGGCTATCTTCGACGCGGTCGCTCAGGCCATCGAGGCCGCGCCCGACACGGCGCCGAAGCCGATCGTCTGGGCCGTGGCCCACACCCGCAAGGCCACCACCGGCGGGCTCGCCGACGTCAGCGGGAGTGCCCAGCGCGCCGGGCAGGCCGACACGGTGCTGATGTTGAGCGGCGAAAAGGTCGGCGGCAGGACCGTGAGCACCACCGTCACGTTCCAGAAGTTGCGAGAGGACCCGGACGACTACCCGTTGCCGGTGACGTTCAGCATCGCCCCCGGCGCCGATGGCGGCCCGGCAATCACCACGTTCGCGACCGGCGTCGAGGACGACCGTCCGCTCGAGGAGCGCATCGTGGAGCAGCTCACGCTGGGGCCCAAGACGAAGTCCACGCTCTCAACCAGGCTCAGCCGGTCCTTCAAGGACATCGACGACGCGATCGGGGTCTTGTTCGAGGCGCACAAGATCACGACCACGACCACCAAGGTCCGCGGCAAGGACTGCAAGGCGTTCAAGCTCCGGAGCGACGCGAAGCACTCCGACGAGTGGTCCGGCAGCTTCGATGAGAGGGTCCGGTGAGCGCCCGAAAATCTGGCCCGACTTTGGCCCGACGAGCCCTAGTCGCCCGACGTGGCCCGACGTGGCCCGACGAACCGCGGGCCGAGCAGAAAACATGCGGCTTTGACCCCGACGCCCGACGCGGCCAGTGGCCCGACCCGACGTCGGGGGTACTAGGACCCCGACTGGAGGGCGGAAAGCCCGACGTGGACGCCGGCGAAGCCCAGCCCGCCAGTCCCGGAAAACACCCGACCAGCGCGGCCAGTCCGACGGCCGGGGCCGGGGCGGCTTGTCGCACTCAGGCGCGTGCGTGCGTGCGCCCACGCACGCGCGTCCGCCGGCAACTTGGCGCCGGTGATCGACGGGTCCAGCGCCGTGGCCCGCCCATGGTGTGGCCCACCCTCGACGAGACCGCAGCCGGATTGCCGCTGGATCCATGCGCTTCCCCAACGGCCACGGGGGGCGTTCGGGAGCCCATCGGAACGCCCTCCGCTCGAGGTGTCCCCGTGACCCTCCCGCGCGCCACCGCCGGAGGGCTCACCTGATGGCCCTCCGCTTCGAAAAGGGCAAACGCCGCCCACAGCCCCCGCGCCTGAAGGACCTGGGTAAACGGTCCGGCCAACGGTCCCGAAACCAGGACGAAGGCGGACGCTTCGCGCCCGGAAACAACGCGGCGGCGGGCAGACGGGTGAAGGGCATCATCCGCCGCTACCTCGGGGCCGACGTCACCGACCAGGAGCTCGTGGCGCTCACCCAGGACACGCTCGAGCTCTTCCGCGCCTTCAAGCGGGCACTGGGCTCCGAGGTGCCGCAGGTCCAGGACACGGTGGCCAGGCGCGCGCGCTGGGGCGTGCTCAGCGCCTTCTACGCCTTGAAGGCCATCGAGCTCGGCCTGCTCACCGACGCGGGCCAGGCGGCGATCGAGATGGCACTCAAGCTCGACGCCCGCGCCGAGCGCCTGGACGTCACCGCGATCGACCTGGCCGAGCGCCTCGAGCCCGAGGACGACCCGAGAGCGGCACACGCTGGCCTGCTCGAGGCGTTTGGTGAGCCCGAGGCATCAACGACGCCACCCGCACCGGCAAACGACGCAGGGACGCCCACGGAGGCCGAGCAATGAGCAAACCGAGACTCAGTCGCGAAGCGCTGTTCACCAGCAAGGACGCCTTCGGCATCGTGGGTGCGACGCCGGTGCAACGCGCCAAGTGCCGCATCCGTGACGGCCGACCCCTCGGGGACCTTCGAGACCACCCTGACGTCGTCGCAGCCGTCGGCGGGCCCGAGGCCGTGGCGGCGTTGCCCTCGGAGCGTGGCATCCGGCCCATCGAGTTCTACGACGTCTCGAGCCCCAGGACGGCCAAGACCATCGCGGCCGTGAACAGCGCCCTGGTAGCAACGCAGGACGTGGACGTGAGCCGGCTCGGTCCCGGTGAGACCCCGCGCGTCAGCATCGTCAGCCTCAAGCTCGACGTGGCCACCGTGCCCTTCGACCTGTTGATCGGCACGGTCAAGGCGTCCCCGCGCCTGCGCCCTCTGCTGCTCGAGGCAGGCAGCGACAGCGCCCTGTTCCGGCACCCGAGCGGACGCGCCGTCGAGGTGGCCTGTGTGGCCGGCGGGCGTGCCGCAGGTGGGCTCACGGCTCGATGGGCTGCCGGCATCCTGTTCGACGAAGCCACGCGCATGCTCGGCCAGGAGGACGGCGTGGTGAACCTCGACGACGCCCGCACGACCGTCTTGGATCGCCTGCTCCCGGGCGCATCGGTGGAGTACATCGGCTCCCCCTGGATCCCGGCCGGCCCCGTCTTCGAAGCGGTCGAGGCGCACTGGGGCAAGCCCACCGCCGACCTGGTCGTCATCCGCACCACCGGGCCCATGGGCAACCCCAAGCACTGGACTCCGGAGCTCTGCGAGCGCCTGCGCCGAACGAACGCAAACGCCTATCGCGTGGGCGTGCTGGGCGAGTTCATCGACCCCGTGTCCGGTCTCCTGAGCGCCACGACGCTCAAGCGGAACACTCGCAGCGCCCCGCTCGAGCTGCCGCCGGAGGCCTGTGGGGCGTGCGCGGCAGCCCTCGACCCGTCCGCGGATGGCTTCGCGCTCGTCATCGTCGACACGGTCGAGACCCGGAGCGAGAGCGGGGAACGCCGCTCGCGCCATCGTGTCGTGCTGGCCCGCGAGTGGCGAGGCGGAGGGCCCGAGGCCGCGCTTCGCGAGATTGCCGAGCTCTGCAAGCGCTACCAGATCCGCACGGCTCAGACCGACCAGTACGCCGGCGCGGCAAACGTGGACCTGGCGCGGCGCTTCGGGCTTCACCTGGAAGTGGAGCCGTGGACGGCCCCGAACAAGCTCGAGGCGTTCACGAACATGGCGACACTGACGGCGACGGACTCGATCGAGTTCAGCCCCGCGCCGCTCTTGCAGCGGGACCTGCTCAGCGTCCGCAAGCGCTTCACGACCACGGGAGCGACCATCGAGTTTCCGCGCAGCGCTGACGGGCGTCACGCTGACTTTGCGCCGACGCTCGCGCTCGCGCTTCGACATGCGCCCCACGCCGGCCCGCTCTTCAGCGAAGAGGCTCTCGCGTTCAACCGCCGCGTGGCCAACGAGGCCGCACACTTCTCCCGCTGGTCGGGCATGCCCGGGAGGGGCTACTGATGCGCTTCGACCCGCCCGCGATCGCCGCCATCGTCCGCGCCTGGGGTGTGCTGGCGCTGACCGCCTTCGTGGCCAGCATCCCGCCGCGTGACCTCGCACTGGTGCTCGAGGGAACCCGCCGCCGAGTACTTGACGCCGGCGAGCGCGACACGCCCGCACGCGTGTTGCTGAACGCTTCCGTTTGCTGGGAGTCACCCCTTGCACAGTGGGCGCTCTTGTCCGCCGCCGAGACCATCCACGCTTCACCCGTCAACTGAAAGGCCATCATGTCCCACATCAAGCTTCCACTGTCCCCCGCGCCCGAGCCGACGCCAGCGATCGTGAATGCGCGCACGCTGCCCGCTTCGGAGCTGCGGCGTCTGCAGGCGGTGCCGTCGCTCGCCAAGGTGAACCCGCTGCCCGGCGCGAACCCGCTGGCCACTCCCCCGCTGGCTCGCGCCATCGACCCCGCCGCGCTGACCGAGGCGCGCCAGCGTGTCGACGCCCGGCTCTCGACCTGGGTGTCAGCCTCAGAGCGCGAGGCGCTCGCCCAGGCCCTCGTACGCTCACCCGCCGAGGGCGAAGCGCTGCTCGACCTCCGCGCCGCATCGTTCGGACTGCCGGACGCGTTCACCCTCGCCGCCGAGAAGCGCGCGAAGAAGTCCACCACCAAACCCGACGTCGAGGGCCTCACCCTGAGCGAAGCCGCCGACGTCCTTTCACACCGTGGCGGCAACGACGCCGCCTGATCTGGAGACACCATGCAGACCCAAGAACAAAACCCGACCATCGTCCAGCGAATCACTTCGCTCTTCGCCAAGCGCACCGACGCGGCCAAGAAGATCGCCAAGGCCGAGGACGCCGTGGCCGAAGCCGAGAAAGCGATCAAGGCGCGCAAGACCGAAGCCGCCGACGCGCAGGCCTCGCTCTCGACCGCGATCGCTGCGTTCGATGCCGACGCTTCGACCGACAACGCGAAGCGCATGCGTGAGGCGCGCACCGACGCCGGCGATCAGCAGGCGCGGATCAAGCACGCGGAGGCGCAGCTCACCAAGGCGCAGGCCGAGCTGGCCAGCGCGCAACGCGAGGCGAAGCAGGCGCGGCTCGAGGAGCTGGACGCGTCGATCGACGGGCACTCCGCAGAGCTCGAGGCCATCTTCGGCGACGCGGAGGAAACCATCCCCGTGCTCGCCGAGGCCATCCGGAAGATGCAGGCGCTCTCCATCCACCACAGCGTGGCGCTCGACGAGCGCGAGCAGCTCGAGGCCGCCATCGAGGGGCGCGTGTTCGACCGCGAGAGGCCGCGGCGGGTGGCGATCGCCTTCGGGTCACGCTGCGCCCCCGGCGCTCTGAAAGACCGTTTGCGCCGGACTGCCCAGGCCCTCGCGGCCGACGAGCCACGCGAGCCTAAGAGCCCGCAGCAGCGCGAGCTCGGCCTTCCTGGCCAGCCCACGCCGAGCGAGATCCTCGCGGGGTTGCTCGAGTGACAAGCTCAGGCGCACGCCTCGGTCCTGGGCGTGGGGCGCACAGGCGCGCGCCCGGGGGTTCCCGCGTACAGCGGTCGAGCCCCTCGTCGAGGCGCAACTTTCGCAAGCGCGGCCTTCCTTCCGCGCGGCGTCACGTGGCGACGTCGAGCGCTCTGCGGTCCCTTCGGGTCCAGCCGCAGCGTGTTCTTGCCAGCCCCGCGCAACGGCGAGCTCCCCGAGAGCAACTTCCCCTCGGGTGAGCTCGCGCGCTGCACTTCTTCAGGAGCGACATGACGAACACGATTGACGAAGAACGAGAGGCGAAACGATGAACGGCGCCGTGCGGATCAAAATTGGGGCCTCCCTGGACAGGAGCGTCGACACCGTGTTCCAGAGCGTCGAGAAGCGCGCAAAGCGTGCCCAGGACACCATCTCCCGGGCGATGGCCGGCAGCGGCAAGGGCGGTCCTTACCGCACGATGCAGCGAGACGCCGAGACGGCCTACACAGGCATCGGCAACGCGGCTGCCCGGGCGGCGCGGCAGGCCGAGCGCGAGACGCAGCGTTCGCTCAAGGCACAGGCGCGCGCCTATAAGCAGCTCGGTGACATCGCGGCGCGAGAGCTCGGACGTGCGCACCGTGAGCAGGAGCGCTCGGGCAGGAGCCGGCGCGAGGTATTCGCCCGGCGCTTCAGTGGCGGGGTCATGCGCAACACCGCTGGCGCGGCGCGGTGGAGCACTCGAGCCGCAGGCGACCTGGCGCGCGGCGCGGGCGTTGACTTTTCGTTGGCGAACAGCATCAGCCGAGCGCAGAGCCTCGGCACCGGCGCTGTCAACCTCAGCAACGCCGGTTTCATGGCGGGCAAGAGCGGCCCCGCCGGCGTGCGGCAGGACCCCATGGCGCTGATCGCTGAGGCCCGGCGTGTCGGCGACGTGGCAGGCATCGCGCCAGGCGACGCGATGGCAGGACTCCAAGGTTTCGTGAAGAGCACGGGCGACCTCGCCACCGGTCGCGCTGTGCTCGAGGACATGGCCAGGCTGAGCAAGGCGACCGGCGCCAACCTGGACGAAATGGTCGCGGCCGCCGGCAAGGTCAGCGTGGCTTTCGGAGACGCCGCTACGAGCGAGGAGGAGGCAAAAAAGCGGGCTGAACAGGTCGCAGACGTCATGCGCGTGATCACTGGGCAAGGCAAGCTCGGCACCGTCGAGATCTCCGACCTGGCAACGCAGATGGCGAAGCTCTCGGCGTCGGCTACTCAGTTCGCGGGTGACCGGGGAAAGAACATCGCCACCATGGGCGCGCTTGGACAGCTCGCGCAGGAGGGCGGCGCCAGCTCGCCTCAGATGCAGGCCACCAGCGTCTCGGCGTTCGTGAACACGCTCAAGACCCCAGCGCGTCGCGAGCGCTTCAAGGAATACGGTGTCGGCCTCGACGCTGCTGGCGGCAAGCTCCGCGACCCGCAGGAGATCATCATCGACGCCATCAAGGCCGCGGGCGAAGACGCGGACAAGTGGAAGAGGATGTTTGGCAACGTGCAGGGCGAGCGAGGGCTCACGGGCCTGCGCACCCGCTACCTCGAGGCCGGCGGCGGCGCGACGGGCGAAGCCGCTGTGCGAGCGAAGTTCACGGAGCTTGGCTCGGGCGCCGCGATCGGACGCGACGAAGAAGCCGAGTCGTTTCGCCGCTCGATGGAAACCGGCGCCACGAAGGCCCAGCAATTCCAGAACGAGCTGGACCGCGTGGCCGAGAACATGGCCGGCCAGGTGCTGCCGGCGCTTCAGAAGCTCGGGCCGAGCGCGATCAGCCTGGCGACCACGCTGGGCAATGTCGCGACGTGGACCGCGGCGAACCCCAAGATAGCCATCGGGCTCGCGATCGGGGCGAGCATCGCCCAGGCGGGCATCGGCGCCCTCGTTCGGGGGGCAATCGAGGCGGCCCTGAAGGGCGGCGCTGGCATGCCCGGTGCCCCGGGGTCATCGGCGCTCGGCGCCGCGGGTGCTGCGCTCGCTATCACGGCTGCCGCCGTCACCATCACCGCGGCCGGCGTCACGCTGATCGACCAGGCCGCCAACTGGAACGACCAGGCGCAGCGCGATGACATCGCACTTGGCATCCGCACGCAGAACCTCGAGAACAGTCGCCGCGCCGGCAACTGGTCGCCGGAAAAGCAAACGGAGGCCGCAGGCATGGTGGCCGAGCTGAAGGCGCGCATCGCCTCGGCAAAGGCGCCCGGGGGCACGTTCGGCAAGCTCGCGACGCTGACCACGCGGGGACTCGGCGAATGGATCGGCGGCAAGAGCGCGGGCGCGATCGCGAAGGACGTGCGCGACTCTACCCAGGTCGGCGACCTCGAAAGCAAGCTCGAGCGGCTCGAGTCAGTCATGCGCGACGCGAAGAACGGCGTTCAACAGGTTCGCGTCATCAACGCTGACGACTTCGCGTCGTCCTCCGGACCGGGAATCAACCCGGAGACGCGCGCGCCGGCCAGCGAGTTCCGAATGGATCTCTTCCACAACCGTGGGAGCCGGCGATGACAGCCGTGCTCAAGGCCGACGTGCTCGCCTCCGTGCTCACGCCGCTCGATCGCGAGTGCGTCCTGTCCGCCGACGAGCGCGACGTGTTCGAGCGTGTGGTCGAAGAGCTGTTCTCCGGTGCGCCTTCGATGCCGGTCGAGCTCGCCCGCGCCAACCTGCGCACGGCGCTCTTGCTCGTGCAAGGCTTCGGTGATGCGCTTGCGCTCGCTACGCTGGAGGGTTTGCCACCCGAGGGCGAGGCGTAGGATGGACCTCCACGCAAGGAGGCGTGAGCCCATGAAAGACGAAACACGGAAGCTCTTGGAGGGCACGGAACCGGGGGAGTGCGATGCGTGCGGGGCCAGCGGAGACGTGAAGCCTTCGGGGCTGCGCAACAAGCCGCTGTGTGCTCGTTGCGCCGCCGGGTACGAGTTGGCACTCGATGCCGTGCAAATGAAGCGGGCCGAGGGCTGCCGCTTCGTAGCGGTCAAGGGAACCGACACCGGATGGATCGAGTCCTCAGCGACCCTCCGCCAGGCCGAGGACCTCTGCCGCGCGATGGGCGCAGAGCTCATCGACACGGGCACGCCGCTTGGAGTCGAGGCCGTGATCGCCGCCATCGTGCGAATTCAGATCGAGGCCACCGGCGGGTGACGTCGAGACCCGAACGATTCCACGCGTTTGGCTGAGGGCGGCGGAATGGGGTTGCGTCCTGTACTAGAACGCATATACATTCAGCATACGCTAACAACGTCTATACAGGAGCAACACGAATGCACGAGACTCAGGCGATGCGAGAGAAGCTCTTCACGATGCGCGTGAGCGATGAGGAAAGCGCGCGCCTGGAGCTCGTGGCCAAGCACTACGGCCTGAACGCGGCCGGCGTGTTGCGCATGCTCGTCAAGCGCGAGGCCGACGCCATCGTGGCGAATCGACCGAAGCCAGCGACGAGCAAGAAGCGCAGCGCGAAGAAGTAACCCCAGACAGTTGACCCCGCGGTGCGTGAACACCCGGGGCCGTGGCCCACGACCGAAAGGACCGATCATGAGCAAGAAGAAGATCGCACGAACCAAGACCCCGTCCAAGCGCGCACCAAAACGCGCCCAGAAAACCAGCGTCCAGAACAGGCAGGCCGCGGCCCGTCTGCAAGAGCTGTCCGACGACGTGACACGCAACCTGGCCCGCCTCGTCCAGCACCTCAAGCCCGCCGCGCCGGTCGGCCCGTTCCTCGACATGACGGCGACGGCTTGCGCGCTGAGAGGCGTTGCCCTGTACCTGGATCCCAAGTCCGAGCGTAGGGTGGTGGCGTCATGAACGCGAACAAGAGCGGGAAGGCGCTCAAGGAATTGCCCGGCTGGGAAGAGTCGCTCCGCGAGGTGAACGCTACGCTGACGTGGCCACTCGGCGGGGACATCGTGCGCATCGTGGGCGCGTTCGTCCCCCCGCCGTCGGTCGTCCGCGCGACTGCCCATCTCGTCTACAACATGGCAGTAGCGATTCAGGAGCACCGTGGCCAGCTCGCACAGGTCAAGCGCGACCAGGAGAAGCGCGAAGCAAAGGTGGTTGACCTCTACCGCTACAGCATCGAGCGACAGGTGGCACGACAGCTCGGGCAGGACCCGGCGCAGTGCGCCCGAGCAGCGATGCCGTTCCGGCCGGTGCAGGAGACGTTGCGGCCGGCGAAGAGCTTCGGCCAGGACGGCGAATTTCGTACGCGCGAACGCCCGCCGTGGGCTCCGAATCAACACGAGGTGTGCGCGCCGAACCCGCGGGAGGGAGCATGACTGACCGCACCGACCTGGCGATCGGTCTCGCCCTCGCCTCGACGGCGGGCCGCGAGCTGCTCTGCGCCATCGCCGAGAACCCCAGGACGCGGAGGGCAGCCGAGCTCTTCGCTGCGTCGCTCCTGACCGCCACGTCGGCGGCAGCGGTGGAGCAGGCGGGGCCGGTGGTGCGGATCGGGAAGGCGGCCACCGATGGCTGACTTCCGCCGCTACCGCCCAGGCCGCTCACGTTCGCTCTTCGGTGGCCCAGGCTTCAGGAGGTTTCGCCGCTCGAGGTGAATGCACACCGCACAGGCCACGCTGCCCGCGAAACCGAGCTTGGCACGCTCGGGTGGCCGCCGGAGGCAAAGGAGACGCAGATGAACGAGAAAAAACCGCTTTCAGTCGAGGGCATCATCGCGGAGTTGGAGGCGCACCGAGCAGCCGCGAAAACGGAAGCCGCGCAGCGGGCGGAGAAGCACAGAGCCACGACGGACGACCTGACACGCAGGTTCTCCGATGTGGTTCTGCCGGCACTGGCAGAGCTCCAAAATGAGTTGGCTGCACGAGGCATTGTGATGCGGCAAGAGATAAAGGGCCCAATTGCGCAAGGCGATCGGAGCGCCTACCCCGTCGTCGAGTTCACCGTGTTTCCGCCGGACACCGAGCGCAGCCCTCACACGTCTCCACCGGACCCGATGAAGTTGGCTTTCTGGAGCGGGCCTGATCGCAACCGCGACAATCAGATCGTGGTGAAGCTCACGGGCGACCGCCATACACGGCTGGGCTCGCACCGAATCGATGAGCCTTTCAACATTGCCGACGCTACGATCGAATCGGTGAAGCAAACGGTGTTGGAGCACTATCGCGCCTACCTGTTGGGGCTGCATCGGCGCTGACCCATGACCGACAGCCCCAAGCCCTCAGGCGCGACCAAGATCCGCGGCAGGTGGTACGCCCGCATCCGGCTGCCCAACGGTGACCGCCGCCGCTTCCCTCTCCCCGCCGGGATCTCGGACGCCCGCGCCCACGACATGGCGAACGCGATGCGCGAGCGCGTGCAGGCGCACCCCGAGAAGTACATCGTCCAGCCGGGCAAGCGCAGCCACGCCGCGCAGCCGGGCGAGCCGACGGTCAAGGACTACTCCGAGCGGTGGTTCGAGGACCGCGAGCGCCGGGGGCTGTCGAGCGTCGAGACTGACCGCGCCAGGATGGCCAACCACGTGTTTCCAGTCATCGGCGACACGGGGATCGCCAAGGCCACCAAAGAGGACGTGCGGCGCGTCGTCGAAGCACTGGACACCAAGGTTGCGGCCGGCGGGAAGTTCTCGGCGTCGACCGCCGGGAAGGTCTGGGGCCTGGTGACCAAGATGTTCTCGGACGCGTGCGAGGCAAAGGTGGCCAGCCTCCGGGTGCGCTCCGACAACCCCGCCGAGGGCGTGCGAGGCCCGGACCGTCAACCCAAGCGCGACAAGCAATGGCTCTACCCGCGCGAGGTCTCGACGCTGCTCGCCTGCGAGGACGTGCCGCTTCGGTGGCGCCGGCTGTACGCGCTGGCCGCGTACCTGTACCTGCGCCCCGGCGAGCTCGCGGCGCTCGAGTGGGCGGACGTGGACATGTCCCGGCGCAACATCAGCGTGCGGCGGGCGCTCGACCTGCGGAAGAACACGGTCAAGGGCCTGAAGACGTCCCGCTCGGGCGTGCGCAAGCGGACGGTGCCGATCCGGGAGACGCTGCTCCCGCTGCTCCAAGTGCTCCACGCCGAAGCCGGAGGGCAAGGGCGCGTCGTCCAGCACGACCACGCAAACAAGGACGCCGAGCACGGGCTGCCGCCGCTCGAGGACCTGGCCGCGACGCTGCGCACGCACCTACTCCGCGCCGGCGTCGACCGCCGCGAGCTGCACGAGGACGACGAGGGCAGCCACCGCGTGGTCTTCTACTCACTGCGGGACACGGGCATCACGTGGGAAGCGCTCGACGGGACCGAGCACGTGCGGATCATGCAGCGCGCCGGGCACAAGAACTTCACCACCACGTTGGGCTACACGCACGCCGTCGAAGACGTGCGTCTCGGCGACGGTGAAACGCCCTTCCCGACGCTGCCTCGCTCGATATATTCAGTGGAGCAGGTGGGCCACGAAAAGGCCCAGGCCGCTGCAACTAACCGAAAACATTACGCAAGCTTGGCGTCCCCAACGGGATTCGAACCCGTGTTACAGCCTTGAAAGGGCCGTGTCCTGGGCCGGGCTAGACGATGGGGACCTAGGAGGTCGCCTCCTTTAGCAAAAACCCGGCGGCACGACAATCAAGGTGTGGCCTCGAGGGTCCAAAGCGCACCGCGTCGCTGATCGCCCACGAAAATGCGGCCGTCGAAGGCCGCCAGGGGTGCGGCGCAATAGCCATCGTCCAGGGCGAACGGGCTCTTCTTGTCTTCGACCCGGGCCAGAACTGCGGTGCCGCTCGGCCCGATCTCGAGCAGGGCACGCTCGGCCATGAGCAGCAGGCGCTCGCCGACGCGCAGCACGTCGGTGGGTCGGCCGGCGTCTGCCGGCAGTGACAGCCGCTCCCAGCGATCGCCGTCGGCGGACACGCGCAGCTCGCCGCCGTCGGCGCCGAGGGTGATCCAGTACAGGCGCCCGCGGTCGGCGTACCAACGCAGGGTGTGCGCGCCGCCCGAGCGGGTGACCTGCACGGCGCGGGCGTGCTCGGCAGAGAGCTGGGTGGTTTCTTTGGGCGGCGTGATCACGACATAGTCGTGGCGATCGATGCCGTAGAGCGGGCTCACCGCGACGTAGAGGCGATCCTTGAAGCGCGTCATGTAGCCGAGGCGCGCTGCCGCCTCGCGCGGTGCGCCGTCGTAGGCGTAGGCGACGTCCCAGCGATCGGGCTTGTCGCCTTGCGCGAACAGCACGCCGGGCGAGCGCGACGCGGTGGCCTTCGGCGGGATCACCGCGCCGGTGGAGGCGTACAGGGTGCTGCGGAACCGGATCACGTCGAACACGTGGATGGCGCCGGGCAAGAGGATGCTGCCACGCGGCGGGCGATGGCCGGGACGGCCCACGGGCTCGAAGCGACCCACGGCGTTGCTGGTGAACACGTAGCCCTCGACGCCGAAGCCGACGCCCAGGCCAAGGTAGGGCGGATCCGCATCGGGAACGTAGAAGCGCCCGTCGATCTGACGGATGCGCAGGAAGCCCTGCCCGCCGGCGCCGCCGGTCTCTGGCTCACCGGTTCGGTTCCAGTCGAAGACCAGCGCGAACGGCTCCTTCTGGCGGGGGTCGTAGCGAGTCAGGGTCGCGCCGGTGTAGCCGAGGGGCGCGGTGGCGTGAGCCATGGTGAGCACGCCGTCGCGCTCGGCGAAGTCGCAGATCCGATGCAGCGCCGACCAGTGGCGCCCGACCTTGGCGAAGCGCGGGCGCTCGGGGAGCGCAACGGCCGGGGAGGCCGTTTCGTCGTTGCCGTCGGGATCGATCTGCGGCGGTGGCTTGGGGGCTTCGGCCACGGGCATGGCCGGGGGCGCGCTCGCCGACGCCGCGGGAGCCGAGGGCCTCGCGGGTGGTGCGGGCACCGGCGCAGGCGCCGGCGCGGGCGTGCTGCACGCAGCCAGGAACAGGGCGGTCACGACGCGCAGCACCGCGCGGAGTGTACCTCGGGCCCGCCGAAAATTCGGCCAACTGGGGCTCGCTGACTAGCTTCGACCGGGATGCGCTGCCATGGGCCGATTCTGCTGGGATTGCTGGGGCTGGCGGTGTGCTGCGGCTGCGCGGCGACCGACGACGGCAGCCCGCCGCCGGCCGCGAAGACCGCCCCGGCGAAGGCGAAGAAGGGCCGGCGCGCGAAGCCCGCACCGGCAGTGGCCGAGCCCACGCCGGCAGCGGCCCCGCCCCCACCCGCCTCGGCCGAGCCCGCGGCCCCCGCCTGCCCCGAGGGCATGGCGTTGGTCGAGGGCGATCACTGTCGCGCCGTGGAGCAGCGCTGCCTGGAGCAGCTGAGCGCGGCCGACGGCGGTGCCGACGAGAACCGATGCGCCAAGTTCGAAGCATCGAAGTGCACCAGCACCGCGCCCGAGCCCCGCAAGATGCGCTTCTGCATGGATCGCTACGAGTACCCGGGGAAGGTCGGCGAGAAGCCGATGACGCTGGTGAGCTGGACCGACGCCGAGCGGGTGTGCGCCTCGCACGGCAAGCGCCTGTGCACCGAGAGCGAATTCACCTTCGCCTGCGAGGGCGAGAAGATGCTGCCCTACACCTACGGCTACGAGCGCGACGCGAAGAAGTGCAACATCGACAAGCCCTATCTCACGCCCCAGAAGCACCTCTTGCCGTACGACCAGTGCCTGGCGAATCCAGCGTGTGCCGCCGAATACGCGCGGGTCGACGGGCGTGAGCCCATTGGTTCACACCCCGAGTGCGTCTCGCCCTTCGGCATCTACGACCTGAACGGCAACGCCAACGAGTGGGTCAGCCAGCCCTGGAAGAACCCGCCGCATCGCTCGGGGATCAAGGGCGGCTGGTGGGGACCGGTGCGCAACCGCTGCCGAGCCATCACCATGAGCCACGGCGAGAGCTACCAGGGCTACGAGGTCGGGTTCCGCTGCTGCCAGGACGCGCCCTGAATCACGCGAGCCGCGCGCGCAGCTCGGCGACCGCGGCGCGCCACTGGTCGCGCTCGTCGCTCTCGTCCCACAGCTCGCGCAGCTCCGACGCCTCGGCCAGGATGCGATCGATGGCCTGCCGCGCGTGCGCCAAGAGCTCGTCCGAAGGGCTCAGGGGATGCGCCTCGACCCACGCATCCACCGCCTCGGTGTGCGGCGAGCGAACGCCCCACCGCCCGCGCAGGCGGGCGATCACCTCGCAGGCGGCCAGGGCCTCGCAGGCCTCGTCGGCGTCCAGATAGTCCGAGGCGGTGATCAGCACCGCCTCGATGGCGCTCTCGACCAGGGCCAGATCTTCGGCGCCGTGCAGCTCGTACGCCCAGTCGCTGGCGGTATCGTTGTCGAAGGTGCCGACGTCCCAGGCTCCCATGCCGGGAGCTTACCTCAGTCGGACGGGCGCGCTGCACCCCTGACGAAGCGCTCGACCGCCTGGGCCACGTGGGGGGCGACGCGCTCGGGCGCCGGCGGGTTGAACCAGGCGAACGGCTCGATCAGCTTGCTGGGGGCGACGCTGGGCAGGCCCAGCCCCCCGCGCGAACACTCGACCAAGAGGCTGAGCGCGCCGTGCTGATCGTAGAACCAGTCGAGCTCCATGCCCGGCGCGGTGAACCCGGGAACCCAGTGCGAGCACTGGGTCGCGCGATAGGGCCGGTGGGGATCGGCCCGACGCGCGACGTGCCGCGCCCAGCGCCGGAGCTCGCTGCGGTCGAGCGGAGGAAAGAGCCGGTTGCCCCAGGGGTAGAGCACCACGCCGCCGAAGCTGTGGAGCGACAGGGCGCGGTCCACCATCTGGCCCTTGAAACAGCCGACGATGGCGCGCACCTCGGGCTCGCTGGCAGGGCCAGAACCCGCGGAAAAAACCGGGCGAAGCAGCAGGCGCGACAGGCTGCCCTTGCCCCAGAAGCTCGGGAAGTTCCGGTTCAAGTCCACGCGCCGGGCGTTGTGGCGCACGAAGCGCCGGCGGGACTTCCGCAAGTTGTCCTCGACCTTCACCACGCCATCGGGGTTCGCGACGACTACGGACACGATGCGACGATCGGTGGGCGGTCGCTCGACCAGGCGGTCGAGCAGCGTGAAGTGGGTCTCGACGCCGATCCACTCCATCGGGTGAACGCCGCTCAGGATCGCGCTGGTGCGCCGGGCCGAGGCCGGGCCCAGGGTCAACGCGAAGACCGGCTCGTCGCGCACGCTGCGGCCGATGACCGACACGGCAGCCCCCCGCCGAACCAGCTCGGCGAGCTGGGCCAGCACCTCGCCGTAGCCGCGATACGGCCCCAGGCCGCGCGGAACCGTGGTGAGCGAAAGCGGCGTCTTCCGATGCCGGTCTGCGGCGCGCGCCAGGGTTTGCTCGGCCTCGGCGGCCCCGATCGGGAGCGGCTGCATGCGGGTGGCCTATTTAGCCCGAAAACCCTGTATGGTGCCCGCGATTTGTCCACCCCCCTCACCCCCACCGCCGATTCGGCACTCGCGCGCGGATCCGTCGCGCCGAGCGCGATCCCCTTCTGGGTCCCGGTCGTCTTGTTCGTCGCCTCGGGCGCCACGGGCCTGATCGACCAGCTCTGTTTCTCGAAGTACCTGACCTACATCGTGGGCTCCACGGCCCACGCGGTGAGCGCCGTGCTGGCGGCGTTCATGGCGGGCCTGGCCATCGGCGCGCACTTCGGTGGCAAGCTCTCGGTCCGGATCAAGAACCCGCTCATCGCCTACGGCGTGCTCGAGCTGGCGGTCGCGGCCTCGGTTGCCCTGGCGCCGTTCGCGTTCCAGGCCCTCACCCCGCTCTATGTGAAGGTGGCGCAGAGCGCGCCGGGCTCGCTGGTGGTGCTCAGCACGGCGCGCTGGTGCCTGGCCATGCTGGTGGTGATCGTCCCGACCACGGCCATGGGTGCGACCCTGCCGTTCCTGTCGCGCGCGCTGGGCGAGGGCCCCGCGGCGTCGTCGGCCGAGGCGGCCGGCCGCGCTCGCCGCCTGGGGATCTTGTACGCCTCGAACACGCTGGGCGGCGCGCTGGGCTCACTGCTGGCCGCGTACAGCGTGCTGCCCGCGCTGGGGCTGACCCGCACCCTGGGCGTGGCTGCGGCCATCAGCGCGGCCATCGGCGTGGTGGCCATCGCGCTCGGTCGACGCGGCGCCCTGCTGTCCGAGGCGCCCGAGCCGGCGGTGGCCGACGAGGCCCCCGCCGAGCGCGCAGCCCCCGAGGCCGATCCGCCCTCGCGCGAGCTCTTGCTGCTGACCACCTTGGCCTTCGCCTCGGGCTACCTGGTGTTCTCTGCCGAGGTGGTGTTCACCCACCTCTTGGCGCTGATCATCGGCAACAGCGCCTACGCCTTCGGCCTGATCTTGGCGGTGTTCCTCTCGTGCTTGTTCGTCGGGGCCTCGCGGGCGCCGGCGCTCGAGCGGCGCTTCGGCGACGCCGCGCTGCCCGCCAGCCTGGCGCTCACCGGTGCGCTGCTCGCCGGCTCGCTGCCGTTCTGGGATCGGCTTCCCCTGATCTTCAGCCGGATGGGCGAGCACGTGCAGACCTTCGAGGGGCGCGAGGCCGTGCGCGGGCTGGTGGCGTTTGCCATGCTGTGCCTGCCGGCATCGCTGATGGGGCTCACCTTCCCGCTCTTGCTCACGCGGGTCGCGCGTTACGCCGGCGTCGGCCGGCTGGTGGGGCGCCTCACCGCCGTCAACACCATCGGCGCCGTGACCGGCTCGCTGGTCACCGGCTACTGGGTGCTGCCGGCCCTGGGCTCGCAGCGCGTGCTCGGCGCCAGCGCGGTGATCTTCGGCGCGCTGGGCGTCGCCACCGTGCTCACCCGCGCCTCGCGCGGCAAGACCTTCGCCTGGGCGGTGGCCGCAGCGGCCACGGGCGCGGTGGTGCTGGCCCCGCGCTGGGATCTCAGCCGCTTGACCAGCGGCTCGAACGTCTACTTCGTCAGCGACGACAAGCCCGACCAGATCCTGACCATGGAAGAGGACGTCCACGGCGGCGTCACCACCGTGGTGCGGCGAAAAGACGTGCTCACGCTGTACACCAACGGGAAGTTCCAGGGGAACAACGGCTGGGAGATGTACGCCCAGCGCTTCTTCGCGCACTACCCTTCGCTGTTCGTGAAGGACTTCCGCCGAGCGGCGTTGATCGGGCTCGGCACCGGCACCACCCTCGGGACGGTGGCGGCCTATCCCTGGCAGGGCGTCGACATGGTCGAGATCTCGCCGGCCATTGCCCGCGCGGCGAAGGACCACTTCGGCAACATCAACAAGAACTCGCTGGACGACCCCCGGGTGAAGCTGCACCTGGCAGACGGGCGCAACTTCTTGCTGCTGACCACCAACCGCTACGACATGATCGGCATGGAGCTGTCGAGCGTCTGGTTCGCCGGCGCCTCCAGCCTCTACAGCCGCGAGTTCTATCGCCTGGTCCACTCGAAGCTCCAGCCGGGCGGCGTCTTCCAGCAGTGGGTGCAGCTCCACCACATGACGCGGCGGGACTTCGCCACCATCTTGCACACGCTCGCCGACGAGTTCGAGCACGTGGTGCTGTTCTACGGCGGTGGGCAGGGCATCCTGGTGGCCTCCGAGCGCCCGCTGGTCGCGTCCCAGGCCTCGCTCGACCGCCTGATGCAGGACCCGCGCGTCCACGAGCTGGTGCCCGGCGATCGAAAGCTCGAGTCGCTCTTGGACGACATCGTGGTGGGCAACCAGGCCCTGCGGCGCTTCGTCAGCGACTCGGCCAAAGACAGCGGGCTCGAGGTGACGAAGCTGCTCTCCACGGACGACAACCTCTACCTCGAGTACGCCACCCCGCGCGGCAACGTGCTGCCGTGGTCGACCCGTGACGAGCTGGTCGCGAAGCTGAAGAGCTACCGAGATCCCCAAGAGATCGGGGCCATGCTCGGCCCCTGAGCGGGCGGCGTGCTAGGCTCTCTTGCCATGCAGGCGTGGCCCGGGCTTCTGTTCGCTTCGCTGTGCCTTGCGGGCTGCTCACTGCTCGCGCCCAGTGACGACGAGCTGCTGGGCGGCGGCAGCTCCGGCGGCACCACCAGCAGCGGTGGCGGCAGCGGCGGCTCGGCGGGCACGCCCTCGGGCGGCGGCACCGCGGGCAGCGCCGGAGTCACAGGGGGCGGCGGCGCTCCCACCGGTGGCGGCGGCAGCACGGGCGGCGGCGGCGCCCCCACGGGCGGCGGCGGCGCGCCCACCGGCGGCGGCGGCGCTCCCACCGGCGGCGGCGGCGCTCCCACCGGTGGCGGCGGCAGCACGGGCGGCGGCGGCGCTCCCACCGGCGGCGGCGGCAGCGGCGGCAGCACCTGCCAACCCAGCAGCGGTGACGCGACGGCGCTGCCGCGTGCGGTCTATCTCTTGCTCGACCGTTCCGCGAGCATGGCCGACGGCGCAAAGTTCAGCAGCGCCACCTCGGGCATCAAC
>Ga0138256_10001499_pt1 | contig 25162 bp, 20 predicted proteins | sample KNB2016incub_MG_FD_105486 | JGI IMG/M metagenome (GOLD analysis project Ga0138256, IMG submission 105486) | Active sludge microbial communities from wastewater in Klosterneuburg, Austria - KNB2014incub_MG | ecosystem: Engineered > WWTP > Activated sludge > Unclassified | place: Austria...
AACCCTTCTGTTAACATTATTGGCAATTGCCTTTATCTGAGTACTGCTCTCTCCTTCTGTAATAACAAAAAATTTGGCGGGAGCATCTGGGATATGTCTTAAGTCTATTTGGACAATGGCTTTTCCCTTTATATCCTGGATACTGTCAATTATTAAATCTAGAAATGCATTATCTTTAGCATCTCTTTGCGGAACTTCCCTAATGTTTCTTTCCAAAATTTAATTCTTTTTAATTTTTTGATAATCTAAATTGACGATAACATGCTCTTTGACTTTGATTATATTCATGTGAAAGAAATAGACTCTACCAACAATTTTGCTCTAAATTACATAACAAAAACCAATCCAAAGGATGGTTTCTGCATATTTACTGACTATCAGACAGCAGGGAAAGGACAATATGGCAGACAATGGGAAAGTAATTCTGGGCAAAACCTATTATGTAGCATAATTTTAAGGCCAAGCAACTTAAAAATTGAAAACCTATTTGAACTACATGTAATTACCAGTTTGGCTATTTTTAAAACATTAAATGATTTATCAATTAAAGAGCTTAAGATTAAATGGCCAAATGACATTTTTGTTGGTAATAATAAAATAGCTGGAATTCTCATACAAAATGTAATACGTGGAACAAAATTAGTTTCTAGTATAATTGGAATAGGTTTAAATGTAAATCAATTGGAATTCAACACAAATAATCTAGTGAGTTCAATCAAAAATGAAATAGGGAATGACATTGAAATTAGACCATTGCTTGCAATTTTACATAAAAATTTAATGTATTACTATGACATCTTAAAAAATACAATCCATGATCAATTACTTAAAGAATACAATGATCATTTATATAATAAAAATATGGAAATTCAATTTAAAACCAAAACGGATGAACTTAGAAAGGGTAAATTGGTAGGGGTAAATACCATTGGTCAATTAATTATTTATACAGTTGATAAACTTCTAATATTTGACTTTGGAGAAGTAGATATTGTCTATGTTAAGTAAAAAGTCCAATCCATTAAAATGGATTGATAACCATTGATGTACTTCCATCCCCTTGTTGTGATGTTTGCATAACCAATTTAGGTACACATAAAAATCCAACTAAAAGTTCATTAGTAATGGCCCATGGAAGAACATGATCCGCTGGAAAAATTATTGGGGTTTGTAATTCGATTATTTTCTTACATCCATAATTAGAAATAGCATAAGCATCTGCAAAATAATGATACCCAGCCTTCCTCAAATGTTTCGAAAACGGCTTACTATAATAATTCCAAATCATTTTATAATCAAATTTCATCAGTCCGAAAAAATGTTGAAAACAATAAAAACATTGTTTTAGAAAAGTGCCTAAATGATTCATTTCATTCTTATCATAGTCTAAATAAAGTATATCCCAATTTTTTGGAATTTCATTCATCATTTGATTGAGCTTTTCTAATGTTCCCTTTTTAATAATGATATCGTCTTCAAGAATGAGTACATTTGAATAACCTTTTTCAATAATTTCTTTATAAATCAAGTAATGACCTTGTGCACACGCAAGCTCACCTAAACTCATTGACTTACTAAATCTTTCCATGGATATTGCCCTTTTTTCATCATAAAAACCTAAAGCTATCCAATCCTGTTTCTTTATTTGATTTTTATTAACCCCATAAAAAAAACTAAATGCGACATCACTTAATTGCGTTTCAATAAGCTTTTGTCTTTCCTTCGAAGAATCAATAGTTAACACAAAAATATGATCAAAATATTTATTGAAAATATGCTTTGTATCCGCTGTAATTGCCATAATTAAATATTTTAATATTTTTATTTAAACGTTGGTGCCATTATTCATAATAAAAACGTAATATTACAAAAAATTATCTCTATGAAATGGATTGCAGCTTTAGTATTTTTTCAAATTCATTTAATTAATTTATCTTCACAAATTTTAATTAATGAATTAAGTAGTACTAATGATAAATGGATTAGCGATGAAGACAATGAATACCCTGACTGGATAGAATTATACAATGCATATGATACTTCTGTTAATTTATTAAATTGGAGCATTAGTGATTCTCCCTTTCCAAATAAATGGGTTTTTCCAAATGTTACTATACCGAGTAATGCACATTTATTAGTTTTTGCTTCCGGTAAAAACAAGAATGTAATAAACAATAATTCTAATCTTGACCATTGGGAAACAGCTATATTTGAAAATGATACATTTAGTTATTTTGTTGGAACACATGAACCACCCTCTGATTGGTATAAATTAAATTTTGATAATTCATCTTGGATGAAAGGTATTGGAGGCTTTGGCTATGGAGACAATGATGATCAAACATTGATTCCTGATAAATCAGTTAGTGTATTTTATAATAAACAATTTTTAATTCAAGATACTTCTAATATAAGCCAAGCTATACTAAGTATGGATTACGATGATTCATTTGTAGCCTATCTGAACGGAATCGAAATAGCAAGAAACAATATTGTTGGGTCTCCTGTATCATTTGATGATCTTTCAACAACTGATCATGAAGCGGTTATTTATTCCGGTGGCATCCCAGAAACTTTTAAAATCAACACAAGTCTTTTAAAATCAATACTTAATTTAGGAAAAAATGTACTCTCCATTCAAATTAATAATTCAAGTGTAACTTCTAGTGATCTCAGTGGTAGAACCTGGTTGCATTTTGGAATCAAATCATCAAATACCTATTTTAAAAATAATCCAATCTGGTTTAAAAATTTAACAGATACTAATAAAATAAAATACCTTCATACAAACTTTAAAATTAAGTTTGATGAAATTATATCATTATATGATAATAATAATAATCTAGTTGACAGTATACGATCAAATGCACAATTTGGGCAAAGTCGTTTAAGAATACCAGATGGTGGTAATTGGTGTTACACAGAAATACCAACTCCAAAACTTAGCAATTTTGGTGACTGTTTTAATTCATATTCGACAAGTCCCAACGTGACGCCAGGATCAGGTTTTTTTAAAAACAACATATCTATCGAAGTGCTGTGTACAAATTGTTTCTACACATTAGATGGTTCAGATCCAACAACAAATTCTACACCATATAAAGGTCCAATCTCTATTTCTAAAAACACATTGATCAAAATAAGAAATTATGAATCTGGAAAACTACCAAGTAAAATTTTTATAGGAAGTTACTTTATTAATCAAAATACTAAGTTACCAGTTATTTCAATATCTGCCGAACCAAGAAATCTATTTAATGATGGAACTAATGGTCCTGCAGTATATGATAAAGCTAGAGGTTTTACTCAATCCGATAAAACTACTTGTCACATTCAATATTTTGACACAAATCAAATTCTAAACTTCCAAGAAAATGCTAGTTTTACACCAGTTGGCAATTATTCATTAGACTTTGGTCAAAAGTCAATCCAGTTTATATTCGATGAAGATTACGGGGCGACGGATGAAGAAATACCAAATATATTTGCCTTTGACAAACCTCAATTAAATTCTTTGCATGGTTTCCGTATTAGAAATATGGATGATGATTGGGCAAGTACTAGAATGAGAGATTTAATAGCTAATAGAATGGGATTATTAACCTATTCGGGTTCTGCAGCATATCAAAATGTTGCTGTTTATATTAATGGCCAATATTGGGGTCATTATGCTGCACGAGAATTATTAGACAAATATTTTATGCGTGACAATTATGGAGCCAATCCGGACTCTGTAAATTTAATCAAAACAGCATATAGTGTTAAACCTGATTACTTTCCTGAAGAAGGAACAACACAATCCTTCTTTCAAATGAGTGATTTCATTATAAATTCCGATTTAAGTGATTCATCCAGTTTTTCTCTTGCAAATGCACAAATAGATATCGCGAATTGGGTAGATTATTTTGCCAATGAAATTTACAATAACAATCAAGATTGGTATCCATCAATTTATTTTAATAATATTCGTTTAGCTAATTCTTCTAAACCAAACATCAAATGGAAATTTATGTTATGGGATATGGGCGTTTCTCAAGGAAATGGTACTGGAGTAGAAGAAGATTTATTAACAACTTGTCTAGAATATCCTAATATTTCGAATAGATATACCAATATGATGAAATCCCTATTGAAAAATAAAGCATTTAAAAATTATTTTATTAATCGATTTGCAGATTTATTAAATGAGTTTTGGACTCCTACAAAAATAAACAATATTATTGAAATTAATGCTTCAGAAATAGCATCAGAAATCAATGCACAAAGAGTTAGATGGAATAGTTTAGATTCTTCTTCATGGAGATCAAATGTAATGTCTTTGAAGCAATTCCATGCATCAAGACCCACTTTTCAAAGAAACCATATACTCAAATATTTCAAACTAAAAAATCAGGTTGAAATTACTTTAGATGCTTTTCCTAAAGAAGCTGGAGTTATTAAAGTATCCACTATTATTCCTGAAAAATTACCTTGGAAAGGTATTTACTTTAACGGCAATCCTGTTGAAATTAATGCCATTCCTAATCCGGGATATACCTTTTCACATTGGTCATCAAATGGAATAATAATTGATACATTGAGTCATTCAATGAACTTAGATATAAGTCATAATGCTCTATTTAAAGCAAATTTTATTGGTTCTCACAATATTTTAGACCTTGAAATTTCAGAAATTAATTATAATTCAGACAGTACCATTTCAACTGGAGATTGGTTTGAACTGCATAATTTAACAAACTTTGATGCTGACCTGTCCGGATACACTATCCAGGATGGAAGTTCAACCAATACTTATAGTATTCCAAATAATACTGTTATCAAAAAAAATGATTTTCTGGTATTCTGTAGTGACTTATCCAAATTTAAAATATATCATCCAACAATAAATAATGTTATTGGCCCTTTAGGATTTTCATTAAATAATCAATCAGATTCTATTATCATAAAGGATAGATTGAAAAATCAAATATTTTCAATGAAATATGTTGATTCTTTACCGTGGCCTTGTACTGCAGATGGATTTGGCCGTACCTTAGAATTAAAAGCCGAAAAACAAAATCCAAATGATCCTAATTCATGGTTTGACGGGTGTATTGGAGGTTCCCCTGGCTCAGCTTATATGGTTTGTTTCGATTCTATTATTACAACTGAAATAAATTATAAATCTAGTTCTGTTAAAGATTGTGGCGATTGGATTGAAATATTTAATACTCTTCCAAACTTAATTGATTTAAGTAACTGGACTATAGCAGATAGTCGATCAAACGAATATAAATTACCCAAGAATACAATTATCCCTTCCCATAAATATCTTGTTCTAGTTCAAGATATGCAAAAATTCAGAACCCTTTTTCCGTCTGTAAATAATACTTCCGGACCGTTTAATTTTGGACTAGATGGAAATGGTGATATTATACGATTCTATAATGCAAATAATAAACTAATTTATTCCGTTTGCTTTGATGATAGTGCGCCATTTCCAAAAGAGCCTGATGGTTTTGGTAACACTTTAGAATTAAAAGATTACAATGGTAATATAAATGATGGTTTAAATTGGTTTGCAGGTTGCCTTGGTGGTTCTCCTGGAGCAAAATATGATCCTAATTGTGGAACGGTTCTAACCATAAATCATTCAAAATCTGAACTCATTTTATCCCCAAATCCATGTTTTGATTACCTTCAAGTTTCTTGTGAGGATTCAAAAACGTTTAGAAAAATAAATATTTATAATTCTATTGGATATTTAATAAAATCTATTGAAATTCAAAATTCTACTGTAAAGAATACTTCTATAGACCTTTCGAACTTTCCAAATGGATCATATTGGATTCAATGTATGACAGAAGATATGAAGATTTTGAATGATCACTTAATCATTCATGCAAAATAGAACTAAAAAGGTCACATCAATTGGTCGATAAAACTATTAATTTTATCTTAATATTTGTTTTGTTGATATAATTTAATGTTGTCATTTATTATAAAAAGTTACATTTGTCAAAAATTAAACAAATTATGAAAAAAATTTTATTGTTCCTTTTCCTTTCAATTTTAGGAATCTCAGCTTCTCTTTCAGCTCAAAATGTTGATGACATTATTAATAAGTATTTGAGTGCAGTTGGTGGCGTTGATAAATTAACCCAACTTAAATCGATTGTTATGGAGGGAAAAATTAACGCTAACGGTGCAGAAATACCTGTAACCATGACAAGATCTAATTTAAAGGGATTTAGATTTGATATTAATGTAATGGGAATGACTGGGTGGGTAATTATGACTCCAGATTCTGGATGGGTTTTTATGCCATTTCAAGGTCAAACCAAACCTGAAGCTATGCCTGGAGATGCTATCAAAGAAGGTGTGGATCAATTAGACCTTTCAGGATCATTATGTAATTATAAAGCTAAAGGACATACCATAGAGTATATTGGATTAGATGATGTAGAGGGGACAGAATGTCACAAATTAAAAGTAAATCATAAATCAGGTAATATTACTTACTTTTTAATTGATCCAGCTTCTAACTATTTAGTTCGAACCATTACTAAGCAAAAAGCTGGAGGAAAAGAAATGGATATTATAAGTGATTTTAGTAACTATAAACCTGTTGATGGTGGCTTAATTTTCCCATTCACAATTGCAAGTCAAAATGGACCCATTGAATTCCAAAAAATAACAATTAACAGCGAAATTCCTGAAAATACATTTAAACCCATTAATTAATTTTAGATAAAATTTATTAAAAATCCCACCTTAAACTTCTGTTTTCGTGTGGGATTTTTTTCATAATTAGATTTTAAATTTATATTTTATGAAACCTATTTTTTTATTTCTCCTATTACTTATTACGTCAAATTTAACATTTTCACAATCTAAAATAAATGCTTCTACATTTGGAAGTATGGAAGCTAGGGCTCTAGGTCCTGGCACTATGAGTGGTCGTATAACGGCAATTGAAGGGGTTAATAAAGATGGAAAAACTATTTATATAGGTACGGCTGGGGGCGGTATTTGGAAAAGCACTAATGCTGGTGCGTCATTCAAATCTATTTTTGATAAATATTGCCAATCAATAGGTGCTTTAGCAATTGACCAACTGAATTCAGACGTAATTTATGCAGGTACGGGGGAAAGCAATATGCGCAATTCTGTATCAATAGGTGTCGGACTATATAAATCCACAGATGCAGGAAATAATTGGGTAAGAATTGGTCTTGACAGTACAGAACACATTAGTAAAATTTTAATTGATCCAAAAAATAGCACCACTTTATACGTAGCTGTTCCTGGACCCTTATGGAGTGATAGTAAACATCGAGGTTTATATAAATCAACAGATGCTGGAAAGTCATGGAATAAAATTCTTTTCATAAATGAAAAAACAGGTTGTGCAGATATTGCAATTGACCCGATAAATCCAAATATAATTTATGCGACAACTTGGGAATTCAGAAGAAAGCCCTATTCTTTTAATTCTGGGGGAAAAGGAAGTGGTTTCTATAAATCTATTGATGGAGGAGTTACTTGGAAAAAAATTATAAACGGACTACCAACGGGTGAATTTGGTCGAATTGCCTTGGCTTTAGCACCTAGTGAACCGAATAATCTTATAGCTATTGTTGAATCAAATAATACAGGTTTGTTTATTTCATCTGATTATGGTGAAACTTGGAAACAACAATCTGCTACAATGAATATTGTTTCAAGGCCATTCTACTTCTCTACAATAGTTATTGACCCGAAAGATGCTAAACGGGTATATCGTCCTGCCTTTACATTTTCATACTCTGATGATAGAGGTTATTCTTTTAATGATGCCTCTAATGATGGAGGTTGGGTGCACTCTGATCACCATGCTTTATGGATAAATCCCAACAATACAAATCACATGTTTTTAGGAACTGATGGTGGGGTATACATTAGTAATGATAGAGGGGCAACATTTACCTTTTGTCAAAATTTACCTGTGGGGCAATTTTATCATGTGGCAATTGATCATTGTCATCCATACAATATTTATGGTGGACTACAAGATAATGGAAGTTGGACAGCACCATCTGCAAAAGCAGGTGGAATTGGAAACGGGGACTGGAAAGGTATTTATTGGGGAGATGGTTTTTGGACTATACCAGATTTAATAGATTCCACAATTGCATATGCTGAATATCAAGGAGGTAATGCTGCAAGAATTGATCTTAAAACAAATAAGTCATTTAGTATTCAACCTCAACAGACTTCATCAGAAGATAAATTACGTTGGAATTGGAACACCCCATTAGTTAAGGGAAACAAAAACATAAACAATCTATATATGGGAGCCCAATATCTATTTATTTCAAAAGATCAAGGTAGAAATTGGACTAAAATATCTCCTGACCTGACAACAAATGATCCTTCAAAACTTAAACAAGAAGAATCAGGTGGATTAAGCGCCGATAATACCAGTGCAGAAAACCATTGCACTATATTCACAATTTCAGAATCACCATTGGATGAAAAAATGATATGCATTGGTACAGATGATGGCAATATTCAAATGACACCCGATGCCGGTATTAATTGGTATAAACTTTCTGACAATTTCAAAAACCTAAATATTCCTCAACAAATTTGGGTTAGTAGTATTGCGTTGTCACACTTCGATAAAAATACCATTTATGTTACTTTAGATAACCATATGTATGGAGATCATAATACGTATTTAATGAAAACTAGTGATGCTGGTAAATCTTGGGAACAAATTAAAAATAAAGAATTCACCGGGTTTGCACATAAAATTATTGAAGACCCAATAAATAAAAATTTACTGTTTCTTGGAACTGAAATGGGATTATTTTGCAGTTTAGATGCAGGATTAAGCTGGTTTAGAATGAAAAATAATTTTCCAGAATATGCTCTAGTAAGAGATATACAAATTCACCCAACACAAAATGCACTTATTATAGGTACTCATGGTCGGGGTCTCTTTATATATGATGACATATCTATCATGCGCACCATGACTCAAGAAATATTGGACAAAGATGTTCACTTATTTACACTCAACAAAATGAACTTAACCGATGGTGCATATGGTGGATCAAATCCATTTTCTGGAGGTTGGATAGCTCCTAATCCTGATGATTTAATACCGATTCAATATTATTTTAAGGAACGTCCGATGAATGCAGAAATAAAAATTGAAATACTTGATGCAAATAAAAAAGTAATTAAAATTATTCCTGCATCAAAAAGAAAAGGAGTAAATAAAGTTTTTTGGAATATGAGAATAAATCCTCCTAAAGTTGCAGAAGGGGGCACAAAAATCGATTTTGGTGGTTTCGGATCTCCGCAAGTTTTACCAGGTAATTATTTTATAAAGTTATCTGTTGGAGCAAAAGAATTCGTTGTACCTTTCGAAGTTGTTCATACTGATCAAAAAGGATTTAATCTAGAAGGTAGAAAATTACAATACGAAACTTCTATGAAGCTTTACAACATGCATGAAAATCTAGCTAACACTGTTGAAGAAATAAATACAACACAAATAAAAATAAAAGAACTATTACCCAAGATAACCAATTCAAAAAATAAGAAATTACTAAATCTATATTTTGAAGAATTAGAAAAATTAAGAACAACTTTACTTGCAGCTAAACAAAAATCCATTTTTGCAGATGAGAAAAAACTTAGAGAAGAAATATCTGATTGTTATGGTAATGTGATTGCTTCCGAACAAGCTCCTTCTAATTTATCGATTGAACGAACGAAATCTCTTCAAATACAAGTTAATCAAGCTCAAATCGACTTGGATAAAATTAAAACAAAATATGATAAATTTTTTAAAATCCAACAACAAAAACTTGGATTGAATAATGTTACTAGGTCTTAATTAAAAATTTATTCCTATAGAAAAATTAAAAGTTCTAGGAATTAGATTGATTTGCGCTCCTACAACTTTTTCATTTGATCCTTGATTTGGATTTTTTATTGGTAACGAATAGATATACTGCACATATTTAACATTTTCCCAATCAAACACATTATATATTGATATTCCAATATGATAATTGAATTTCTTTAGACTACCATAAAATTGCAAATCCGTATCAATTCTTTTATAATCTGGTAAATAATTTATGGACTCTTTCACTGTCAACTCCCTTCTATCTTTATTAGATTGTATTAATGAAATATCTGTATATGGATGCCCGCTTCCATAAACGTAAAATAAATTAATAAACCAATGACTATTCTTAAAACCACTACCCATTTTGACTTGATGCGTTCTAACAGCTTGAGTAGGAAAAAAAGTTCCTTTATTTAAACTGTCAAATGATTGGTAGCTTTTATTATAGCTATATGATAATGTCATACTAATTGCCTTCCATTTTCGGATAAGTTCTGATTCTGCGCCATAAGTTTCCTCAAGACCTGATAATATAATGTATCTTGGATTTGGAATTTGGCTACCAGGTTTTTGTACGAAAGTTGGAGTTACAAAAATGTGATTTGTGGCCCCTTTCAAAAATTTATTGTATATACTTAGATTGATGTTAAAGTATGAGTTTATCACTTTATAAAACAATTCACACTGATATGAAACTGGCACCTTATAAAGTTTTTCATCAGTTAATATATAATAATCAAATGGTCTTCCAAATCGATCTTCCTGAGTTGTTTGACTAAGAAATTGATGATACAGTCCAAAATTAATACCCAAAATACTTTTAGTATTTAATTTATAACTCAATGCTATTCTTGGATCGATATACATTTTATTTGTAATATTATAATAACATAATCTAATTCCTGTTCGAATTTCAATTTTTTGATGTGGTGTACTTAACAATTCAATAAATCCATTTTGATCTCTTGAATTATTAATCCTATTTCTATAAAATATTTTACCATCGGTTGCAAAACTTAAACTATCTGAATACCAATTACCTTCATAACCAAAATTTATCAACATCATTGAGTTAATGCTCAATGAATTTTTCAAGGTTAAATTTATCGAACTTAAACGATTAGAATTCTTATTGAATTGAGATGTTAATTTCGAAAAATTGCGATCAGTTTCAGTTAATGAAGAATTAATCAATTGATTAAAACTATATCTCGAAAAAGAAGTTGATAATGTTGTATAAATCTTTGAATTCCAAGTAAATTTAAATTGATTACTAATACCACTTGATTTCCATTTTATGAATTCACTAAAATTTTCGTTAAAGAATAGATTATTAACTTGATATTCATTTGTATACTCCGCTTTGTATTGATCTTCAATTTGAAGGTAACTCAATGAAAAATTTAACCTAGATGTAATATTTCCATAAACTTTTATAAAAATATCATAAAAATTACTTAGAGGGTTAATAGCAATTAATGATTGCTTTTCTCTATCTAATTGATTAATTTCACTCGAATTTTGCGCATTTTGAAATAACAAATTGGACACATTAGACTTACCTAAATTTTGATTAGAAAAGCGCGCACCTACCAACAATCCAAAATTACTATGAATTGGAATTTTGACATGTAAATTTGAATAGAGTAAATTTAAATCCACTCCACCGCCAATTTTATTTATGTCCGCCATGGATTTCATTTTGAGCAAGGAAGATGTTCTTCCACCATATTCAGCAGGAAAATAAGATTTATATAAATCAATATTTGACAAAATATTAGGATTAATTGCACTAAACAAACCATAGAAATGTTCAGCTTTGTATAAGGATATCCCATCTAATAATATCAAATGCTGATAATCATCAGAACCTCTAATATTTAATCCTGAAGATAAATCATTTGTCGCATCGATACCAACTTCTCTCTTAAGAAAATTCATTACATCATTTGAAATTTCAGGAATTTTAAACTGGTTTAATGTACTCTGATTCAATATTGAATGTTTATTTTTGAACATTATTGATTCTATAGCTTTTTCATTAATATTGACAGAATTTAAATTTTGGATAATTGGAATTAAATATATTTCGACTGTAGAATTCATATTATTAGTTAACTGCATTCTTTTAACTTCATAGGATAAATATCTAAATTCCAACCAATTTTGATTGGATACTTTTGTAACACTGAACTCAAAATGTCCATGCTCATCAGAATTAACAGATATTCCATTCGGGAATAAAATTACAGACACATTTTCTAATGGCTCACCATTCCTTGAATTTCTAACTGTTCCATTGATCTTTAAATTGTTACTTTTAAGAAAATTCGTTTTATCCAGTTTTGATTTATCAATAGAAATTAAAAAATGGGAATTAGTTTGCTCCATTATTATAAATGGTGTTTGTTCAAATATTTTCTTCATACAATCATAAAATTCTATATTATAAAATTCCTTTGTGATTGTGAATTTGTTTAAATAATCCGGATCGTATGCAAATTGAATTTGATATTTCTTACTAATTTGTTCAATGACTTTATCAAGTTTAATCTCTTTAAAAGATTCTGTTATCTTTAGGTCAATAGGTTTTACTTGAGCACAAAGGTTAATGCCCACCATAAATAAAAAGAAAATGAAATAAGGAATCCTCATTAATTCCTATTGTTCAATGATTAAAGTGTCGTTTACCATTTGATACCTGAGTTGTAGCGGTTCACAAATAGATATCAGTGCTTGCTGTAAATCCATTTTAGTGAAAAATCCTGTGTAATTTTTATTTTCAATTTCAACAGTAGTCTTAATATTTTTAATATCAAATTGTCTTTCTAACTCTTTTAATACACGTATCAATTTCGTTTCTTCAAAATAAAAATAGCCACTCTTCCATATTTGCTGTATTGAATTTTCTTTTTTAGTAATTTTTACTTCATCATGAAACATATTAATTTTATCACCAGGTAATAAAATATATTTTTTATAATTTCCCTTATAATTAACTGACACTTTTCCTGTAAAACATTCCACTTCTAAAATTGAATCTCTCGCATAAACATTAAAGGATGTACCTAAAACCTCAATCTCACCATACGGTGTTAAAACTTTAAATGTTGAACCTTTTACTACATTAAAAAATGCTTCACCTGAAAGATTAACAATTCTATTTTTTATAAAGTTTTTATCCTTAAAATTTACATTTGACTTTGCATTTATGTCTATTATAGAAAGATCAGGTAAAGTAACTGACTTAACTTCTGCATTAACCAATTCTACATGAATCGTGTTGCTACTATTTATAAAAAAATATACAATTAAAAATAAACTTGCAGCTATGGAAACAAGCCATGGAATAAACGTTGGTCGAAGAATCACTTTGAATATTGGTTGCTTTGGATCTACTGTAGATTCTATATGGTTCCAAATCTTATCCTTTTTAAGGTCAAGATTTGGTATTTTTTGATACTTCAACCCTAATAATATCATCTTAGCAGCATTGATATCATCCTTTTTCTCTGGATGTGTCAAAATCCATTCATCCCAATATTTCTTTTGTTCATTATTCGGATTTATAACCCACTCACGAAAAAGAGCATCTTCAATAAAATCTTCACATGTGAAATTTATATAATCTTTGTTCATTTTCCTATCATTCTGAAATCATTTGATATATAATAAAGAGTAACATTTAACAAATTTGTACTGATAAAATAGAATATTATTACACTTAATATCGTTAAGTGGTCCTTTATTTTATTAATAGCAGTTGAAACCAAGTTTCTTACGGATTGATATTTTAAGTCCATAATTTTACTAATCTGCTCATAATCAAGACCTTCTTCAAATTTTAAATAAAGAACTTCTTGTTGTCTTTTAGATAATTTGGACACAGCTTGTTTAAGTTTAGAATTTTGTTCTTCGACAATTTCAGATGAAATTAAGTTATCTTCGAAATAACCAGCATCAAAATAGTCTTCTAACTGCTCGTTTGAAGAATGCTTTTGGTAGTCTTTTACAAGTTTAATGATTTTTCTCTTTATACAAACAAACAAATAGCTCTTAATTGAATCTGTTTCTGCTAAATTGGCTTTGTATTTCCATAATTCGACAAATACATCTTGAATAGCATCTTCGACAATATCAGTATGGGTTACTAATCTTAATCCATACTGACACAAATTACTATAATGTTGGTCATATATTGATTTAAGGGCATTTTGATCTCCATTTTTTAGTCTGGTCCAAAGTTCTTGCTCTAACATATAACACAAAAATCCAAATAAGAATGCACTTTATTAAATTTTTTCAAAAATAAATATTTTAAATTGAGTACAAAAATTAATATCAGTACTTATCCAATTGTAAGAATTATTTTTTAACTTTTAAATATTATTATTATGACATTAATTAAAAATGGATTTCTATCAATTTTAGTACTTACATTAATAACTCTATTTTCTTCATGTCAGAAGGATGGATTGAGTAGTGAGACAACCGATGAATCAATAGATCTTGTAAGTAGAACGGTACCAGATCCTGGTAATACATTTGGAAAACCTTGCTTTACTATTGTTTTTCCAGTTCAGGTTCAGCTACCTGATGGGACAATTAAAGTAATTAACAATGAAGGTGAATTAAGAGATTTAAATCTGAAAACTCGAAGACCTGCTCATAAATTAAAATCAATCATTAATTTTGTTTTTCCATTTGAAGTTATATTAGATGATGGTACAAGTTCTAATATTACAAATAAAGAAGAACTTAGATTACTTCTTGATTCTTGTAATCCTGCAGATAAAAATCACCCTTTTAAAACTCCTTGCTTTGAATTTGTATTTCCAATAACTGTTAGTTTTGCTGATGGAACAACTTCATCTGCTACAAGCGCAGAAAATTTAGCTACTATTTTACGTGAATGGCACAAATTAAATCCGACAGCTACACAAAAACCTTCTTTTGTGTTTCCTTTAGATATATTACTTGATAATGGCACAACTCAAACTATTAACAATCAAGAAGAGTTAAATAAAATTGCTTCAAGATGCAAAGAAAAAAGAGGAGATCGAAGACACACTGCTCATTGTTTTGAACTTCAATTTCCTTATAGTGTAACATTATCCGATGGTTCAATTAGAAATATCAATAGTGAATTAGAGCAGCAAGAATTAAGGGCAAATAAAATTAGATTCAAACTTAATTTTCCATTTCAGGTCAAATTAGTTGATACTAGTGATTTAGTTACTATCTCTTCAATTGAAGAGTTAAAAAGACTTCAAAAAAGCTGTAAATAAAATTAATCATTTATTGGAATAAATAAAAAAGAGATGTGTCTACGCATCTCTTTTTTTGTTTAACCAAATTTAATAGTAGTTATAATCATCTATTTGAAAAAGTTAAACAAAATAAGAATCCTCAAAATTTGGTATTCCATGATTATAAACTTTTGGTTCTGCCACCATCCACAGGTAAATTGATCCCATTTATATAACTTGCCAAAGGTGAAGCTAGAAATGCAACAACATTTGCAATTTCTAAAGGAAAGGCAAATCTTTTCATCGGAATAGTATTTAACATTTGACTTGTAATTTCAGAAATTGATTTATTTTGGAGATTTGACTCCTTCTCTATTATTGCTTCTAATCTTGACGTAAGTGTAGCTCCAGGAAGCACATTATTGACAGTAATATTAAATTGGCCTAATTCATTTGCTAAAGTTTTAGACCAATTTGCAACTGCTCCTCTTATTGTATTAGAAACTCCAAGGTTATCCAATGGTTGTTTTACAGAGGTTGAAATAATGTTAATAATTCTTCCATAAGATTGTTCCTTCATGCTATTTAAAACACTTTGAACTAATATCTGATTACAAATTAGATGTTGTCTGAAAGCGCTTTCAAATTGACTTGGTTCGGACAATATTGCTTTTCCAGCAGGGGGCCCACCAGTATTATTAATTAATATATGTACTTTTAAGTCCTTCAATAAATTAGTCACTTTAATTTTTAAATCTTCAGGTTCATCAAAATCCACTATCAAAATTTGATGTTTTTGATTTTTAACAGTTGAAAGTTCATCCCTACAGTTCTGTAGCAAATTGCCATCTCTCGCCAATAATACAATTGAAGCACCACATTCAGCTAATGACAGTGCTATTGCCTTTCCTATACCTTTACTTGCACCGCAAACAATAGCGTTTTTATTACTAAGATCAATTGAAATCATATGTTTTATTTCACTATAAAGATACTACTTTTTATTAAAAGTAGAATTTCAACTATGTCGATTAATTAAATAATTTTACCTAAGTAAACAATAAAAATAAATACCAACTGGTTATCTTTACAAATGGGTCAACAAGTTTGGACATTCAATGATATTACAGGAACAAACTATACGATTGGTCTGTATCATGGCGAAGATTCTGGTCATGTTATCATATATCAAAATAACAATATTTTAATTATTGATTTCAATATAGTTTATACCAAACATTATCACTTTTATATTGGACATGAGCTAATGATATTGAGTATTCTTACAAATCAAGAAGAATTTATATATCTACTCAGCGTGGATACTGAATCGAACACACCTTATAATTTACAATTAAAGAAAAACAAGAAAGAAGAACAACAGATGATCATTATTGGTCAAATTGTGTTAATTATTTTTTTAATCGCTCTATTTACTTATAACTATTACTTCAGATATAGAAAATAATTTATTTAAAAATTTTAATTATCTTTGGGTTATCAATAAATTTTCCCCATAATCGAGAATATGGATGTAATTTGTTTGTTAATTTATCATTTTGGTCAACAAGTGGATAATTCATATTTGCCCATTCAAAAATACTTCCATAAAGGTTGTATACATTTGAGTAACCATTCTGAATTAAACTGCTTGCTATCCTTTCACTTCTATATCCTATAGAACAATAACAAACAATTTTTCTGTTTTTAGGAATATTTTTTAGACTTCCAATATCAAAATGGTCAAATCCAACAAATTGAGCACTTTCAATATGGCTAATTTTGTATTCTTCAACTTCTCTAGTATCTAAAATTATAAAAGAATCTTTACACCCCATTAATTCTGAAACTGATAATTCTGGAACATTATGTTTTAACAAATGATCTAAAGTTTTTTGATATTTTGGATTTAACACTCTAGGTTGAGCATTAATACTCAAAAATGAATATGTTACATAAAATATTAGTGTTAAAAAATAAACCTTGTTTTTCATTAAATTAACTTTATCGGACCCTCACCAATACAATCATAAATAATCCTGGATTCTTTTAAATAATCAGAAAACATTTCCTCAAGCCATGATTGAACATTCATTTGAATGTAGCTTGGAAATAACATGTGTATATTCGGCCCTGCATCTACACTAAATGTTAATGGTAATTTAGTTTCTATTCTAAATTGCCGGATGGCCTGAATTATTTTTATTGATTCAGGCTCTAATAATAAATAGCCCGGTCGAGAACTCATCATTAAACCATGCAGACTTAATGCTTCTTCTTCAGCAACGTAAATAAAATCTGACCAATTGCCATTTTTTAAAGCGTCAATCAATAGTTTAATATTCTCATGAGCTTGATTTATTCTTCCTATTTTATATGAATGATGATTCATTAATTCATGCCCTGCCGAAGATGAAACAGATTTTTGATTCTTGTTAACAATAAAAATATAATCTTGCAAGAATTTAAAATCTTCATGTATATACGCAGACCAATCCAAACCATAATAATCTGAAGACTGTTCAATTCCTTCAGTTTTACCCCAAAGACTCGCTTTTGGATAAATTGACCGACAAGCAGATCCACTTCCTAATCTTGCTAAATACGAAGCTCTCTGATTGAAGTCAACTTGTGTTTCAGTAATCTGATTTTCGAGAGAAGCAAGACAAAGTGCAATAGCACTCATAGATGATGCAGAAGAAGCAATTCCTGCAGAATGAGGAAATGTATTAAAAGAATTAAATCGCAAATTAACTTGATTTAACCAATCAAGATTTAATGATTTAATAAATCGAATGACTTTATTCTGAAATATACTATTTACAGTGCCTTCATACAAGTAATGTATTTCTCCTTCCCCTTCTTCCCAATTCAATGTTGTTTCGGTATAACTTTTAGCTAAACTTACACTCAATGATGGATTAAGTGGAATTTGTTGTTCAAGCTTTCCCCAATATTTTACAATAGCTAAATTGGACGGACTTCTCCAAACTATTTCACCAAGGTTCTTCATTATTTCAAGTCTTTCAATACATCAAAATCTTCTAAAACTGCATCTAATATTGGATCTTTGCCAACTCTATATTCGTCTTTTAATTGGTAATCATATAATTTTCCCAATTGATTCCAATACATTGCTGTAAATCCTCCTTTTAATTCCTTAATAATTTCATAAAATGGTTTATTCAGGGCTCTTTCCATCATTTTAGTAAGAATTAATCCTTGTGTTCTTGTAAGGTTCTTTAAAGGCTCTTCAAATTCATCTTTCAATCTTCCTGAAATTTCTTTAATCATCCTTTTTTTTTCTCTTTTTGATTTGCCTTCAGATTCTTTTTCAAGTTGCTTATAAATTCTAAGGCCCTGAACTGCATAAGGATATACGATTGCAGCATATCTTCTATATTTGCTATATCTCTCTCTATCCTCAGTATAGTCAAATTCTCGTGGTGCAGTAACCGAAATCAATTCCAAATTGGCAATTACCAAGGTATCTCCATCAATTACCAATACTTTAACTGGTTCTCCGTCAACTGTTGTTATAAATTCCTTATACGGTGATTGAGCAAAAACTTGAAAAGTTCTTAAAATAATAACAATTATTATAATTAGGCATCTACTCATTAATTTCATAACGAAAAATGTTAATAGTTAATTTTGTTCAATTGTCATTTACCTAAAAACATTTAATTATTCTTTTAAAAAGATTACAATTTAATTGTGTTGAGTACAAGGATTATATATTATTAAATACATTTTTCCAATTTAAATTAAAATTAAATTATGTAATTAAATTTCAAAACATAAGTTTTATCAAAATGAAAATAAAATAAATATTGACCTCTAATCATCAAATATTGACAATTTGCATATTAAGCCAGTAAACTATAACGTAAATATATAAATATTTTCAATCCAAAATATCTTCATTTACTGTTCGTCACAATCTATTGGAAATTCATCTGAAATTGTAACATTTATCGCTTCTTTCATTTTAATCATCTTTCCAATTTGATATTCAGGAAATTGATTTACAACTATGCCTTCATTAGGATTAAGCGTTTCTAACATTTTACTTATATTTCCCAACTCTAAATTAGATGCAATTAATAAAAATTTTACTTCATCCATTGTTTTACATCTCAAATTTGGCACTTCTACTTCACCTCCTTTTTGTTGAGACAAAATAAATTCTAACGTGTCTCCCTTTGATATTAATACGTTTGATTCTTGATGTTTATCATCCACTAATGTTTGTCCTCTATATTTTACACTAATAATATGTCCTATTGGTCCCGGGTCATACTCAAATCCAATAATTTTAGATTTTAATTCAAAATTATTTTCCAATTCGATTCTCTTATGCTCATATTTTTTACCATATAATATCGGTAATGCTTCCGAAAGAATTTCATCTGCTTTATATCTGGTAATACTTACATAAATTTTTCTTCCACGTTTAACATAACTTCCTGGTTTTGGTAATTGTGATAATATGATACCACCTGAACGTCCAATAACATGCACTGAATCAGTAATAATTATTTCATAACCTCGTGGTTCTGCATGCTTAATCGCATTATTTATGGATACTCCAATATACTTAGCTAATTTTAATCTTTGACCATGATTGGTGTAGAAATTTAAAATAAAAGAGTGCAAAATCCATAAAATGATCAATAAAATTCCAATACGAATTAGAGTATATAAAAATAATTTACTTCGTAAAAATGGAACAATTTCAGTCCACTTAAATTGATTCTTTTCAATTTTCATTCATACCAAATTCTAAAATTTTATCAATAAAATCATACGGTTTGTAACCATTTAATGCAGCTTGATGAAAAATACAGGTTGCTGGCGTCATTCCTGGTAATGAATTAACCTCAATAATAATCGTTTCAACTTTTAAACGCTCATACACTCTCACAAACGCATCAATTCTAGCATAACCTTTAATATCTAAAATCTTTGCCGCATTTAAAAACTGTTCTTTTACTTGTTGAAATATTAAATCATATTCCTCAGCACTATTACCAAATCTTGGAGGTGTTATATTTTGACCTTCTCCGGCTAAAAATTTTTCTTCCAAACTTAATATTTCACCACTCACTAAAACTTCAGAAGGCTCAAAAATTTCATAGATAATTTTACCTTCTGTCTTTTTGGTTAATAAACCACCTGTAATTTCCATAAATTGTTTAGCTCCATTTGATTCAATCAATGCTTCAACCAAAACTTCAGATTTTTTTGGAAATTCCTCATTCCATGCTAAATTTAGTTTATCCCTAGAATCTTTGTTAATTTCTGATTCTAATCTAAATAATGCATCTAAGTAATTAATTAATTGTTCTCGCGATTTAATACGCAGGACAGCACTACTACATCCATCATCAACAGGTTTAATAATAAATGGGTAATCAAATTTCGATTCAACTTGAGAAACAAATTGCTCTTTGGATGCATAATAATCTTGTGAATAACCTATCCATTGATCGGTTACTGTGAACCCATTACTTTTTAATTTTTGGAGTGTATTATATTTATTTATGGTTACTGATGATGAGTTTGGTCCACTTCCATTATATGGTATTTTGTTATTGTCTAATACTTGCTGTAGGGTCCCATCTTCGCCTGGCCGGCCATGCAATGCAATAAACACTTCGTCAACCTCATCCTTCAATTCCTCAATGGAAATTAATTTTGGATGAAATTGATAATCAATAGAACTATATTTTGCAATAATTTCTTTACACTGATCTCTGATAACAGATATTATTTTATGTTGTGTTCCATTTAATATTTGTTTTTTAATGTCATCAGCATTATCCTTTAACATCAGATTTATTGGAATTTTGTACAATTCAAAGCCATTCTCATCACCCAATAGAAAAATAGGTATAGGAGAATATTTATCGGAGCTAGATAATTTTTCAAATATATTTCGACCGCTCTCCAATGATATATGTCTTTCAAATGAATAGCCACCCATAATTACTCCAACTCTTATTTTATTTTTATTAGTTGTTTGTAATTTTAAAATGTCGCTATCTATTCGTTCTAATAAATTAAACCTTTGTGAAATAAGCAACTGCTTTCGATTTCTTTCCCAAATAGAGGTTCTAATTATGTATGTTAAAAATTGAGATGGATTTAATCCAATTTCAGCTGCCTGATGAAAAAAGAATGAGGAGGGCAACATACCCGAAGTTGTATTTGGATCATTGAGGTAAATGACCCCAGAACTATTTATAAAACCATCTATTCTTGCGTATGTATTAAATTCAAATAATTCGAAAAGCCTGATGCACTCGCTACAAATTAAGTTCAATTGCTTATCATCAATTTCAATTGGTGTTTGCTTTCTTGAAAGTCCTGGCAAATATTTTGAACGGTAATCATAGATATGGTGACCTTTTATGATTTCAGTAGGAGGCAAGGCTATTGCCGTACCATCTTCATTTCGAATAACAATACATGAAAATTCACGCCCATTTATAAATGACTCAACAATTACTTTTTGTTCTGTAAACTTACTTTCTAATGTTGCAATTCCACCTTCAATTGAATTCAATTTTACTATTAAATCTTCTGGATGATATATCCATTCATTATTAATTAATAGTGGTAATCCAATTCCATCTCTAATATCTAGAATTTTATTTATGAAATCTAATTTTTTAACTTCATTTAGATTTTTCCATTCTGCCATTTCTAAATTATATCTAAAAAAAGCTTTGTCAATTGCGGTTGAAACATCACTCATTAAAGCATCAGATGACAAAATGGATACACCTATTGAAGACCCTTGATTGGAAGGGCGGACCACACAAGGAAAACCAATTTGTTTTTCTATATTTGAATAGATTGTTTGAACGCTTTTGTTTAACCATTGCTTTTTAGAAATGACCATCACCTTTGGAGTTGGAAATTTTGCAAGGTCCATAATCTTCTTTTGAAAAGATTTGTCAATTCCAATGGCTGATGGTAATATACCACTACCAGTGTATGGTATATCAATAAATTCCAACAAGCCTTGAATTTGTCCGTCCTCTCCTAGGTTTCCATGCAAAGTTAAAAACGCAAAATCAATATGTAATTTTAATTCTTCAATTGGAATTCGCTGACCGACTTCTTTTATTAAATGATCCCAATCTAGATTTGGAATATTATCTAAACTTTCACAGTAAATTTGAAATGAATTCTTACTATTAGGTATATATTTTAAGGGAGGAAAAAAATCTCTTATCGTTCCTTTATAAATATATTTCCAATCAAGTTTAATAAAATGACCACAACTATCAATAAATATAGGTATAGCCTCGAACAAAGATTTATCTAAATTATCATAAACGGTACGGCCACCCGCAAAAGAAATTTCACGTTCTCTAGAAACACCACCAAATAATATCCCTATTTTCATCAAATCACAATAACCCTTGATTAAAAATCAAAGGTAGAAAAATTAAGATTCTTTGACTTAACCAATTAGGTCTTATCATTGATAATATCTAAAATCTTCCTAAATTAAGCGGATTTAGCCTTTTTTATAACAGCAACCTTTTTTGGACGGCTATTTCCATATGAAGATCTAGTTCTTTTCCCTTTAGCTGTTCTTTTATCACCTCTGCCCATAAATTTAAAATTATTCACGAAGGTATGTTTTTTTTCAATAATTATTAAAAAAATAATGGAAATTACAGTACCTTTGCAGTCCTAAATTTGGAAACGTTCATTTTATGGATTATTTGAAGGAGTTTATTTTACCTATTGAGGGTTTAAAGAATGGTTTTCATTCTTATAATTTTAGATTGGATAGCCAATTTTTCAATCATTTTGAATTAAGCCCAATAAATAATGGAGTTATTACTGTCACAGTTGATCTTAATAAAGAAGACCATATATATTCATTTTGTTTTAATATAACAGGTTTTGTGAATGTTGATTGTGATCGTTGTTTGGCTAGCATAGAATTGCCAATTTTTGGTGCGTATAATGTGGTAGTTAAGCAAAAAGATGAGGTTTCTGATGATCCTGATCTTATTTTTATATCTCCTGAGGTACATGAATATAATATTGCTGATCTGCTTTACGAATTTGCATGTGTCTCGCTCCCTATTAGTAATTTAATTGATTGTGACAATATGGAAAATCCACCATGCAATTTTGAACTTCTAAAATATTATCAGAATACTGTAAATAATAAAGAGGATAACTCTACTTGGGATATACTCAAAAATTTGAAAACGAATTAAAAAAAATTAATTATGCCTAATCCGAAGTGGCGACATTCGAAAACGCGAAAAAGAAAAAGAAGAACTCATTACAAAGCTGAAACGCCTCAATTAGCTACATGTAAGTCAACTGGAGCTCTTCATGTTATGCATCATGCACATTGGCATGAAGGAAGTATGTATTACAGAGGACATGTTGTTATAAAAGCTGCTGAAGAGGCTACTGCGTCTGAAGCATAAGAAACATCTTATATTACACTATATTATATTGTTCTTTAGTTTTTCAATTGGAGACTTTCGTTTCCGGTGTTATATAATATAATCAAATAATAACTAGAAAGCTCCAAAAATTGGAGCTTTTTTTTTTAAATTTAACCATATATATATTATGCGAAAAATTATTTTTACTCCAAATGCCCCACCTCCAATTGGTCCGTATAGCCAAGCCATTAAAGTTGGTCACACCTTGTATGTTTCTGGACAAATTGCCTTAGATCCTAAAAGTGGTGAATTACTTATTTCCAATATTGAGGAAGAGACACATAGAGTTTTGGACAATATAGAAGCAATTCTTCATGAAGCGGAAATGGAATTTAAAGACATTGTAAAGTGTACCGTTTTTGTAAAAAACATAGGCCAATTTACTAATATTAATGCTGTTTATTCCACATATTTCCCAAAAGTCGGAGCTCCGGCCCGAGAATTAGTAGAAGTATCTCAACTACCGAAAGGCGTAAATATTGAGATCTCTTGTATAGCCTACAAATAATTTATTATGCAAAAACGTATCCTTTCTTGTATTCAACCCACCGGTAATTTGCATATTGGACGGTACTTTGGTGCTGTGGAAAATTGGATCAGATTACAAAAAGAATTTGACTGTTTTTATGGTATTGTTGATTACCATGCCATTACCATGCCGTACGATCCAAATAAATTGCGCGAAAATGTTTGGGACCTTGCTGTTAACCTATTAGCTTGTGGAATAAAAACGGAAAATCTATTTATTCAATCTTTGATCCCAGAACATATAGAGTTATCTTGGATTCTTGGTTGCATGTGCAGTTATGGAGAGCTCAATAGAATGACTCAATTTAAAGATAAATCAGAACAAATCAAGGATAAAAACAAAGATGTATTCATTTCTTCTGGTTTATTTACCTATCCGGTATTACAAGCAGCTGATATTCTAATTTATAAGGCAGATTTTGTTCCTGTTGGAAAAGACCAAGACCAACATTTGGAATTAACTCGAAATATTGCTTTAAGGTTTAATCATACAACTGGTAAAGAATACTTTAAAACTCCAGAAGCATTATATACTGAAACGCCTAAAATAATGTCTACCGCAGACCCATTCAAAAAAATGAGTGCTAGTTTAGGTGATAAGCATAATATTAATATTTTTGCGCCCATTGATCAAATAAAAAAACAAATTCGTTCTGCAGTAACTGATGCAGGGTTTGACAATAAACTTAGCCCCGGTGTTGAGAATTTATTTGCCATTTTGAAAGCTTGTGGCTCAGAAACTCAATATCAAGAACTTTATCACGAATTTAAATTAGGAACCATTAAATATAGTTTATTAAAGGAAGCTGTTTCGGATGCTGTAATTTCAGTCGTTACCCCTATTCAGGAAGAAAAAGTAAGACTGAATGAAAATAAAAAAAACATTAAAGATCAAATAAAAATAGCCTCAGCTAAGATTCGTGAGCATGCTCAGACTACTATAAAAGAAGTAAAATCTTTAACAGGATTGGGTTAATTTTTAAAATAATAATTTATGACCATAT
>Ga0138256_10001501_pt1 | contig 25144 bp, 21 predicted proteins | sample KNB2016incub_MG_FD_105486 | JGI IMG/M metagenome (GOLD analysis project Ga0138256, IMG submission 105486) | Active sludge microbial communities from wastewater in Klosterneuburg, Austria - KNB2014incub_MG | ecosystem: Engineered > WWTP > Activated sludge > Unclassified | place: Austria...
ATTACATTAAAATAGTTTCAATCCTAAACTAAAAGAGTTGATAAATTCAATTTGACATAATAATTCAATAAAGCAAAAAAAGAATGGGAAGTAATACAAGATAATAAATAATAAGCCGCGGAAAGAAAAGAAATCAGATCTAAAATCATCTATTTCAAAGTCCGTTTTATTTTTGTCCGCCGAATACAATTCCGCTGCTCATCACTATACCGGATTTTTGCATTTTTCAAAAACCATACAATTACTAAAATAGTCTGCCTTATTAATTAAATGGAAAGGATTAAGTTATGAAAAAAAATCATTCTCTCGTTGTATTATTTGTTTTATGTTTTTCTCTTCTTTCATTTTCTTCCATGAAAGATCAGCCTCACAAAAAAGTAACATCAGATTCAAATCCTGTTTATTCATTTGCTGTTGATTCGAAAAAGCTTGAAGCTAACAATATAAGTACCTGGTTCAGATCAAACGGCTCTTTTAACCGAGCTCCGAGTACAGGAAATTCAGGATTCGAATGGCCTAAAAATCAATCTAAATTTGCCAGATATGCGTCCGGGTTATGGCTTGGCGGAATTGTAAATGACAGCATCCGTGTAGCTATAGCAGAATATGATTATGAATATCTTCCGGGATATGTGGACAACAATGGTGATCCGCAGGGATTTGATGATCCGAATTACAGGATCTTTAATTTTTCTGATGATGACTCTGTTGATTTCGAAGCATGGAGAACTATTGCTTCTCTGCAGGGTGCTTATATGAACAGCAGCGGTAATCCGTTCAGGATGGGATCGCAGACAATGTTTTATAGTTATACAGACGGGTATCCTGCAGCTCATTTAAATAATGCAGGAAGCACTTTACCGCTGAAGGCGCAGATACTTCAGACCAACTGGGCTTATAAAAATGTAAATCTGAGAGATGCAGCATTTACGGAATTCAGGATAATTAACAGAAGCACTCAGACCTGGAATAATTTTTACATTTCGATATGGACTGATGATGATCTGGGTAATGCTGTAGATGATGCAGTCGGAATTGATACTGCATCAGATTATAGGCTTGGTTATACTTATAATTTTACAAACAATGACACAGAATACGGAGCAGCTCCGCCGGCTGTCGGATATACAATATTAAGAGGACCTGTGATTCCGGGTATCGGTGATACAGTAAGATATTACAGTCCTCCGGGATCAAATAATCTTATTGTAAAACCTAACATGAAAGAATTAAAGCTTTCATCATTTAATACATACATAAACGGAGATCCTACAACAGGGGATCCTTCGAATTTTCAGGAAACCTATTATAACCTTCAGGGCTTAAAAAGAGACGGCTCGCCGTGGAGAGATCCTGTTACTAATGAGATCTCGAAATATCCTTTCAGCGGAGCGCCGGAAATTCCTGCAGGATGGGTAATGTCATCAGGCAGTGACAGACGTTTTTTAATGACTATGGGACCGCTTAATATGGCTCCGGGAGATACACAGTCAGTTATCTGCGCTCAGATAATTGCGCGGGGAACTAATAATCTTAACAGTATATCCCGTTTAAGACAACTTGCGCATTATGTACATGGGATCTATAATTCTAATTTTCAGTCAGTTATAAATATTAATAATTATTCAAGCGTAATACCTGAAAAATTTTCACTTCATCAGAACTATCCAAACCCGTTTAATCCATCGACAAAGATCAGGTTTGATATTCCTTCAAATACAAACGGTCAGCTGTCGAATGTGAAATTAACTGTTTATAATTCTTTGGGAAGTTTAGTAAAAACACTTGTGAATGAAAAAATGATCAGCGGCAGTTATGAAACTGAATTCAGAGGTGAGGATCTTTCAAGCGGAGTTTATTTTTATAAGCTTGAAACCGAAGGATTTGTTCAGACTAAAAGAATGGTCTTTTTGAAGTAATTATTGTAAATGTTTAATACACTAAAAACTCTGCGGGAAATTTTTCGCAGGGTTTTTTTGTGAAAATTTTTAGAATATATTTATTGATCTTAATTTGAAAAGTTCAAAATAGGTCGTATAGAAATTGAATATGATTAGAATAAGTATAGGGTTAATAATTTGAACTGAATAGATTAAATTACACTTCCAAATAATTTTTTTTATAACTAATTTGCATTCAGAAATTTTATAAAAAAAATTCCGATACGAGAATGAATGAAAATGCTGCAAATGACAGAAGCCGAATTCTTACAGGAATAATAACAGGAATTGTTCTGCTGTTTTTAACTGCCGGAGCTACATCTCTTGCGGTATTCATGGTTTCGATATTAGTATTCGGATGCACACATAGTTTACCGGAATGGCTGTACTATATTGTATTTTTCGGAGTTCCTCTGCCTCTGATTTTTACATCGATAATTGTCCCTTACCTTTACATTAAAAAACAAAAAGCTGTATGGATAATTTTGTCACTGATATCAGGAATACTTCTAAGCTGCTTTATTTTTTTTATTTGGTTCCTGATTCTTACGCAATACTGCTGAAGAATTTCGATTTGAAGTTAAAGGGATGAAATTTTACAAACAAACCTTGTTTTAAAATATCTAAAAAATGTTATTACTCAATTGAAATACTGTCTCTATTAATTTTTTCTCCTTTAAAAAGAGTAAGCATACCAAAAGCAATTGCAAGAATAATCGGACCCATGAAAATTCCCAGTATGCCAAACAGCTGCAATCCTCCGATAACACTAAAGAAAACGAAAAGCTCATTCATCTTTGTGCGGCTATTAATAAGTTTTGGCAAGAGAAAATTGTCAATCATTCCGATAACAACTGCAGCATAAACGGATAAGATAATTGCTTTGGTAATATCACCGGAGGCGAAAAGGACAAGTATTACCGGAACAGTAATAAAAGCAGTACCGCCTGTCGGAATGAGAGAAAAGAACATTGCCAGTGTCCCTAAAAGAATGAAAGACGGAATACCGAGAAGCCAGAAGATGATGCCCGCTAATACTCCTTGAATTACTGCTACCAACAAAGAGCCTCTGAGAGTTGCATTAATTATTTCGGAGGTTTTTCTGATCAGCTCACTTGCCTGATCATTTTCCATTGGGAGTATTCCGGGAAGATCATTTACAATTTTTTTACCGTCACGGAATAGATAATACATACTGAAAATTGCAAGAAGTATTCCGACAAACATTCCCAATACTCCTTCAACTAAATTCAAAGAAGCCGATAACATTACCTCGCTTATTTTTGTGACAAACGCTTTTATGTCTTCAGGTTTTAAAACATTGTCAAGATTCACAAATCCGCTTATATAAGTATAAAAATTTCCAAGCCAGCTGTGTCTTGGGTCATTGATAGTCTGCTGTATTTCATCCATGGTTATACTTGCAAATCCGGCAAGTTCATTAATAACTGCCGCGGAAACAAAAAACAAAGGTATAATAAAAGTAAGAAACGAAACGGCAATTGTAAGCAGAGCGCTTACTGCATGCTTGCCTGTTTTTTCCATCAGCCAATTGTAAATCGGATGAAATATAATTACTAGTATTGCCGACCATAATAAAACTGAAACGAAAGGTGCCAGCATAAGCCAGCATATATACAGCATTAGTCCCGTAAAGAACATAAGCAGTATAAACTGCGCAAGTTTCTTTCTTTCGCTGAAATTAAATCCCTGTGACATAATAAATAGTGTAATTTGAATTGCTGCTGTAAAATACAATTGTCATTGTAGTATTGATAGTCTGAAATTTTATTATTCTGCTTTTATGAATGATCGGTTTTATATATTTTATAATGGAAATTGTCTGAATAGACATGAAATAGCCCCGGCTGAATCTTGTTATAGATAAATTATTTGCAAACTAACTTTTAAGATCCGGGGAACTAAAGACTTCCGGTATTATAATGATAATTATAGTTAAACCAAAGTGGAAATGAAATTGTCTATTGTTTGTATTACTTTGCCCCGGATTTATTATACGGAAATATTATTTAGATACGTGTTAAGTTTTATTTTCCGTAAAGAAATTTATAAAAATATTCCGGAACCATATTTGAATTAAGCAGTTTATTACACGAATCTTTATTTAATCTATTAAATGAAAATATTATGTCTAAGAAAAATCCTTTAATTTTTATACTAGCTTTGTTTATATCAGGATTAATTTCCTTTTATAATGCAGATGCACAGGAACTTCCCGGCAACAATGGGGAAAACCCTGTATTTATTGACACCATTGAAACATCGGAAAACCTTTTGGATTCCAATGAAGTATATAAAAAGCAATTCGAGGAGCTCTCCGAAGACGGTGACTGGATAAAAGTTAAAAAGTCAGACTTTTTAAGAGACCTTACTGAAGAGACGGGCGAAAACCTTCAGTATTATTATACGGAAGACGGAGCTTATATTTTTGTCTGGCGTCCCCACGGCACTTACGAAGGATGGAATCCATATTATAACGGAAGCTGGTTTTTTTCTTATTACGGCTGGACCTGGATCTCTAATTATTCATGGGGCTGGGGTCCGTATCATTACGGCAGATGGTATTTCAGTAATTTTTACGGATGGATATGGATGCCCGGAAATGTATGGGCGGCAAACTGGGTTACATGGCGGGATTGCGGTTCTTATTACGGATGGTATCCTACATGCCCGAGAGTTTACTGGAGAGGTCACGGAAACAGATGGCACAGAAATAAACTTTATACATATAAAACTCAAAACTGGGTAATAGTACAAAAGTCAGATTTTACTAAACGAATCGATGAGAAAATAGTAGAAGATCCGGTTGACAATATTAATATTTTACAAAATTCAGTAAAGGTTAAAACTACGCAATATTCGGATGCAAATACAAAGACATTCAAATATTCAGGACCTGATGTTAAAACTGTATCAAAAGAAGCGAATGAAAAAATTACTCCGAAAAATATTGAAATAAAAAATCCTGTTACTATTAGGAATGAAGGCAATACAAAAGTAACGAAGAAAAATGATGTCAATTCAACAGGTAATGAAAAATACAACCCGCCTCCCGTCAAGAGCGGTGATGTTAAGAATGATAAAAAACCGGAAATAAAAACAAGGGAATCGAAAGGTCAGGACACCAAAAATTATAATCCGCCTAAAAATCCCGGAACAAAAAATAATCCACCTAATAATCCGGGTACAAAGAATAATCCGCCTGTAAGAAAGGATAATAACACAAAGAGAAGTAATGAAAAAAGTAAAAGCAGTAATATTGAAACAATAGAAAGTTATGATGAAGTCAGTAAAAGCGTAAACAATGAATCAATTACAGGCAGCAGCAATAATACCGGAAGTAATAACAATACGGTAAATACAGGAATAGAAAGCAGTAAAGTCACTACAGATAGCAGCGGCAACGAAAACTCAGATAAAGACGAAACGGTTAAAACAAAGTAATATTTAATTTATAATTTTCATCAAAACCGGAATTTCAGCAATTCCGGTTTTTTTTATTTACAATCATATTAATTTTTAAAATAAATGAACTTTGAAATAAGTATAAGGAGTTAATATAAATATATCGATCGTTCAAAAAAAAGTTCAGATTTATAACTAAGAACTCGTTTCATAATTAAACTCCAGATTGGAATAAAGCCGTATTTTGTAAATAACAAATATTTAATTGTCTTGATTAAACTTCCTAATAGAAATATTTTTAAGAAAAACATTCACACCTTGAAAACCGGAAAGCTAGCATTTTTTATTTTATTAATATCTGCAGCTGTATTTTTGACAGGCAGTTGTAACTTCATTACTCATAGTACTCTTTCAAAGGACAATTCGAAGGATTCTCTCATTACTGAACCGGAACCGGATTATGATGTGTCATTAGATTTCGAATATCAGGATTTTACTTCATATTTATATATGGGTAACAGGATCGAGAATTTTACAGCTTATTTTAATACGTTTTTTAAATCACAGGAAGATTATAACGAAGCCTTTGATGAATTCAGAACGTCATTTATTGCAGTATTTAACAGAAGCATAGATTCATTGCTTGTTGACCCGCCTGTAACGCAAAGTGTAAAAGATAAATTAAATAAATCGATTGAAAGAAGTTCGAAGATCATTCAGTTTCACAGGAACAGTAAATTCATAGATGATGCAGTACTGCTGATTGGTAAATCATACTATCTTTTAAATGATTACATAAATGCCGAGAGAAAATTCAATGAGTTCCTTTCGAAATTTTCGAGCAGTGATTTAACTGATGAAGCGTTATTGTATCTTGCCAGGACAAAGAATAAACTTGGTAATCAGAAAGAAGCGGAATCATTATATAAAAGTTTATTAGATAACGACACTGAATCTGAAATGAAATCTCTTGCAGCCCGTGACTTTGGAGTGCTTGAATATAAAAACGGAAGACCGGAGGAAGCTGCGAAATATTTCAGAAAGGCGATAGAATATTCAAATGATAATGTAAGAAAAGCTGAAGGTCAGTTTATACTTGCAAAACTGCTTTCGCTTTATAAACCGGAACTTTCAGCGACTGAGTATAAAAAGGTACTGGATTATACATCGGATTTTGATCTGTCCTTTTACGGCAGAGTAAATTATGCCATAGGACTTTCATATAATAAAAAATATAATGATGCAGACGAAGAGCTTACGAGTCTGAGAAGTAAATACAGGGATGAAGTGGTCTATGCGCAGCTTGTGGATCTTGAGATCGCGAATAATTATTATGCTCAGAAAAAGCTTAAAGACGCAATGGATAAATATTATGAAGTAATTGTCAAATATCCGAATACTGTAGCTTCTTCAAATGCATATTATTTTTTAGGAAAGCATGAGGAAGAAGTTAACAACAATTATCTAAAAGCCCTTGTTAATTATACTAAATCGTCACAGGAAAACTCAGCGTCTGAATATAACAAAATAGTAACAGGCAAGGTCACTGATCTCGGCAGATATTTTTCTCTGCAAAGCGAAGTATCAGATTCTAAACCGATAGATATTCCACAGGATAATTTTGAAGTGGAAAAGTACAGAGCGTTTTATAATGAAGAAATGGGAATTGAACAGTTTAATGAAAGTAATAAAGACGGTGATAACAAAGGAAGTGAAAATTCCGGTGAAGATGACGGGAGACAGCGGGGAGATGGAAAAGGAAAACCGGGCGGATTTAAGGGTATGATATTTGCTGATATAAATGACTCACTTGAAAACCCGGATCCGGGTAATTCCGGAGATGATAAGAATGTTATGACTAATCCGGGTAATGTTACCAACCCCGGAAATGTGACTAATCCCGGGAATATGACCAACCCCGGAAATATGGAAAATACTGAAAAGAAAGATGGATCAGAAATTCAGGATACAACTACTAATACCGTTAATCTTGATTCACTGAAGAAAGCTCAGGAAGAAGCTGAATTAAAAACAAAAGAGGATAAAATTTTTAACGGGTATTATGAACTTGCGGAGATATTCAATTACAAACTTAATAAAAGTGATTCTGCTGAATTTTATCTGAAATTGCTTCTGCAAAAATTCGATGAACCTGAAAAGAGATCCAAAGTCCTATATACACTTGGAAACTTCTATGTTAATGTGAATGATAAAGTGAATGCAGATGAAACATTCGGAAAACTAATCGCTGAATTTCCCGGTTCCTTGTATGCTTTTGAAGCAAAAAAAATACTGGGACTTGAAGTAACAAGTGATGATGTTGTAATTGATTCGACTGATGCAAAATTTAATAAAGCAATAGAATTTTATAACGAAAAAAATTTCGCGGAAGCTTTAAACATTTTAAGACAGGTTGATATTGAGACAAAATTAGATTCCGTCAAAGCAAAGTCTTTATACGGAATTGGATTTGTATATGAGAACGGACTTTCAAATAAAGACAGTTCGCTGTTTTATTACAGGAAATTAAGAGAAACATATCCTGAGTCTGTGTATTCACTTAAAGTTTCGGAACTTCTGGATTACTATGCCATGCTTGAAGAAAATGAAAAGGCGGATTCTTTAAGTAATGTTTCTGATACTCTAAATACCGGAACTTCTGAAATCAATGAGTCCAGTGAAGATAAAGAAAAAATTTCGCAAGAAGAAAATACGAATCCGGAAAATCCTGAAAATCCTGAAAATCCGGAAATTAAACCGGATGATACAGGTGATGAAGAAAAGAAACAACTTACTCCTGAAGAAATTGAGCAAATGCTTAAAGAATCCGAAACTGATCCGAACAATCCCCCCGGAAGTCAGGGTCAGTAACCTAATACATTTTCTATTGCGTCAGAAACTTTTTTTACGCCGGGAAGCATGACTGCTTCAAGTCCTGAATTCAGAGGAACGGCAGGCATATTCACTGAACCTATAACTTCCACCGGAGCATCTAGATACTGAAAACAATTTTTTGAGATCCGTCCTGCAAGACTTTCAGCAAAAGAATTTAAAACTTTTTCTTCAGTCAGTACAATACACTTCCCGTGTCTCTTCACTGATTCATACATCATCTCTTCATCAATGGGATTTAAAGTCCTGAGATCAACAATTTCTACTGATCCCGGATAGTTTTTGGAAGCATTTAATGCCCAGTGAACTCCCATTCCGTATGTGATTACTGTTAATGATTCACCCGAATTAATTTTTCCTTTATCCGCATATTGAAAAATCCTACCCTTGCCGAAAGGAATAATATAATCTTCCGAAGGTTCAGGACATTTTGCCGCTTCAGTACCCGGAACTTTGCTCCAGTAAAGTCCTTTGTGTTCAAACATTATAACCGGATTCGGATCATAAAAAGCAGACTTTATCAGACCCTTCATATCTGCAGCATTACTTGGGAAAGCAATTTTAATTCCCCTGACAGGAAGCAAACTTGATTCGATACAATCGGAATGGTAAGGACCTCCGGCACCGTAAGCGCCGCAAGGGATCCTTATCACGCAAGATACCGGATATTTTCCCATGGTAAGGTAACAGGATTTTGAAAGCTCGACTACTAGCTGATTAATTCCCGCCCACGCATAATCCGCAAACTGAATTTCTACAATAGGTCTGACACCAGAAGCGCTCATTCCTGCAGTAGATCCGACAATGTATGCTTCCTGAATGGGGGTATTGAACACTCTGCTGTCTCCAAACCTCTGAGCAAGAGTAGCCGCTTCTCTGAATACACCGCCGAGTCTTTTACCTACATCCTGACCGTAAAGAATTGCTTCCGGATGTTTTTCAAGAATCTCCCTTACAGCGTGAAGAGCGGAATCAACCATCATAAGCGGTTCTCTTCCTTCCGGTACGCGCGCACCTGATTCTTCTGTTACAGGTGTAGGAGAAAACTCATGCAGTGTAAGTGTTTCCGGATCAGGATCTTCAGCAGCAACTGCTTTTGAAAAACTTTCTTCTGCAATTATTACCGAATTATTTTCTATCTCAATGAGTTCATCTTCAGTTACATTTTGCTTTAACAATAAAGAACGAAGTTTCAATACCGGATCGCCTTTCACATGTTCGTCCAGATCATGTCTGTACCATTCTTTGCGTACACCTGAAGTATGATGACCAAGGAGTGAAACGCTTGCGTGAATCAATACCGGCTTTCTCTTTGTTCGTACAAAATTCAGCATATCTCCGAACTTAACATAGCTTTCATTAAAGTCAGAGCCATCGATCCGTATTCTCTTTAAGCCTTTGAATCCGGCTGCAAATTCGTAAGCATCCATCGCGCGCATTTCATCTTTATATGCCGAGATCCCCCATTCATTATCCTGAACAAGATATATAATGGGAAGCATTTTCAATACTGCCATCTGGAACGCTTCGGAAACTTCACCTTCCGTAACGGATCCGTCACCGAGTGAACACACGACTACCGGTTTGTCATCGGATTTCAGAAGACCTGCATTTTCCATATATTGGATCCCATGTGCGATGCCGGTAGCCGGAATTGCCTGCATTCCTGTTGCGCTGGACTGGTGCGGGATTTTAGGAAAGCCGTCTCTCTTAAGCGATGGATGTCCGTAATATGTCCGTCCTCCGGAAAATGGATCGTCCTTTTTAGTAAGAAGCTGCAGCATGAGCTCATATGGAGTAATACCCATTCCGAGAAGAATGGACTCATCACGATAATACGGGCTTACAAAATCACATTCCTCCAGCTGCATACCTACAGCAAGCTGAATGGCTTCGTGACCTCTGGAAGTGGAATGTACATATTTACAGATCTGCTTATTCTCATCGTATATCTCTGCCATTCTTTTGGAAGTACACATCGAAGCGTAAGCTTTGAGAAGTATATTTTTATCAGTCATTGAATTTTATAGGAAAACTACAAAATAGAAACTAAACATTTTCTTTCAATGCAAAATGAATTAATATTCGGTATGTATTTAAAAGGCAGATCATAATAATATTTTCCGCTGATCCGATCTTTCCGAAATTTGTTTTAACTTTTCAGAATTTTTAAAAACTATTCCTCTTTACGAAAATGATTTGAGTCCCACTATTATAAAAAACAAGAATATCTGAAACTGCAGAGTAAACAGACTTTTTCTGTAATAATTAAATTTTGTGGTGGCAATTTTTGCGCTTTCATAAATCTGGTGCAGAAGGTCTTCTAAAAATCCTTCAGAGCTTGCGCTGTTAAAGTCATTTACGAAACTCTTTGCATCCGGCTTACCGGATATGTGACTGAAAAAAATAACCTTTGAGCCGATTGATTCGGATTCTTTATTTGCTCTCGGCAGGATAGTATTTAAAAGGAAATACACAAAAATTATGAACGTAATAAAAAACAGCAACATTAAAATTTTTGATAAAATACTAATCTCATAGATCTGCTGAAAATTTGTGATTACAAAAGAAGTGGCAATACCGTTTATTACTGACAGAACATTTATTTTAGTATCTGCAAATCTTATTATGTTCTGGGTACTTTCATAAAGCTTTAATGCAAGATCAGTTTTCCTGTATGTATCTTCCATGATATTATATTATTAAGATTTGTATTTTTTCAGTATTCTCCATATTCCGCAGTTTAGTTTTTCTAAACTAAGTCCATCTTAGCTTTCTGTGTACTGGTATTATTTCTGTATCGCCAAAATACTTTTAGCCGTAATTTAAATCAATTTATATTTATCCCTTCTGCCGTTTTTCATTCCGGATGATTCCCGGATACTTTTTCCCCCGTCCGTCCATTTATACCTTTACAAAACCAAATATACCTTATAAATTTAAGGCATGCAGACAATCAGTTCTACGTTTTTTATTCCCCGCGAGGGGACGGATTTCGACGACCTTTACAGGAGAGTTCGTATTATGCCGCTCTATTCCTTTCCGCACACAAAGGATCTGAACTGGAGAGTAAGGGAGCACACGAACAGGTTCTTCGTCCATATAGATTTTGACGCGTTCTATGCGCAGGTGGAGCAGCGTGACAATGTGAAACTGCGCGGAAAACCTGTATCGGTGGGAGGAACCGCCGGAGGAAAAGGCATTGTAATGACGGCTTCCTATGAAGCGCGCGCCTACGGAGTGGACACGGGAATGTCCGTTCTCGAAGCGAAGAAGATCTGTCCGCATCTTATCTCTCTTCCGTGTTACGGTCCCAAGTATGAAAGTATAGTGCTTAACCTGATGAACGCGCTGAAGGAATTTGTTCCCGAAGACTGCATTGAGCAGTACAGCATTGACGAATGCTTTGCGGATCTTACACCTGTCGCTAAGGATTTTTTTGAAGCTACTAAAATAGCCGGCGCCATCAAGCGCAGGATCCGTGAACTTGAAAATCTGACTGCGTCAATGGGGATATCATATAACAAGACCTACGCCAAGCTTGCCACCAAGCTGCAGAAGCCGGACGGGTTTTCAGTCATCACTCAGGAGAATAAGGGAAAAATATTTTCAATGCCTGCGGGCAAGCTCTGGGGTGTGGGAAGGAGAAATGAACTGCGCCTTCTGATGCTCGGCATAAGAACAATACGCGACCTTGCAGGAAGCAGCGAGAGAATGCTCAGACAGGAATTCGGCGTGAACGGTCTGGTATTCAGGAAGCTTGCCCGCGGTGAAGATACTTCGGAGATATTCCGGAAGGAAAGAAAAGAGAAATCGCTGAACCACTATCACACGCTTTCCGAACCAATTTATAAATCTGCGGATGTAAGGACGGAGATAAGAAGAATAGGCGAATACATCTGCAGAAAGCTGCGGTCCAAAAATCTTGTGGCGGGATTTATGCATCTGTCAGTCAGGTTTGAGAATCTAAGATACGCCTCCGATCTTGTGAAACTTACAAGCTACACAAATGATGACAGAGAAATTTTTAATACGGCTCTTTCAGTTTACAGGCGGCTTCATAAGCCGACAAAGGAAATGAAAGGAAGGCAGTTCGGAATGGGTGTGTACGACCTTCACACTGACCTCAAGGAAAAAAACCTGAATCTTTTCGAAAGCGAACCGGAGCTTCCTTACCGCGCGCTGGACAGGCTTAAGTCAAAATACGGCGAAGGTGTTATACGCGTCGGGATAGGTAACTAAAAAATTTACTTTCTTAAAAGAGCGAGTGAAAAACTGAACAATTCGGCTGTCATCAGATTTCCTTTAACCGCCGGATCATTCTGCATGTAACTTCTCGCTTCATCTTCGGTTTCCGTTTCAAGTATTGCAATCCCGAGATCTCGGTCCGACATTGGTTCATTGACAGTTCTGCCGGCAAGAAATAAAATACCTTTTTCACAGAGATCTTTGAGATAATCAAAATGAATGCCGATAAGCTCTGAATCTTTTTCGGTCCAGTCTTCAGCCCTGTAGAAATCCGGGTTAAGTTTCAGAATATAACAGTAAAAATTTTTCCTGGCTTTATCCATAATTATTTAAAAAATTCTTTCAAAAAATTTTACTGATTAAATATCATCCGGATTCTGAATTAGTCTTGCAGATGCGCCGAAAGTATAGTAACTCCAGATCCAGGTGATAAGAATTGAAACTTTATTTTTAAATCCAACCTGATAAAAAAGATGAACGAACAGCCATAATAACCATGCAAAAATTCCCGTGAAACTGAATCCGCTGATTTCCGCGACTGCATCTTTCCTGCCGATTGTAGCCATGTTTCCTTTATTAATGTATCTGAACGGCTCTATGCTTTTCCCTTTAATTTTTCTGATAATAGTTGCGGCGGCATATCTGCCCTGCTGCATTGCAACTGCGGAAACACCGGGTAAAGGTTTTCCGTCTTTACCTTTAAAGTCGGCAGCGTCTCCTATCACAAATACATCGGGATATTCATTCAGAGAACAAAATTCATTTACAACAGCTCTTTTCTGTCTGTCAACATTAAATCCCGAATTCGCATTAAGCGGTACAGCCTCTACTCCTGCAGCCCAGATAATAAGTTCGCCCGAAAGAATCTTATCGCCAAACGGACTTTTTGTAAATACGGTCTTATCTTCAATATTCATTACACGTGTGTTAAGCATAACTTCGACTCCCCTTTTTTCAAGACGTTTCTTGGTATAAACAGAAAGCCTTCGGTCGAAAGTAGACAAAAGATCTGATCCTCCTTCAATAAGAATTATTTTTGCTTTCCGTGTGTCAATATTTCTGAAATCATTATTGATAATGCTGTGGGAAAGTTCAGCTATCGATCCGGCAATCTCAACACCTGTGGGACCGCCGCCTATGATAATATATTTCAACAGCTCTTCAGATCTTTCCGGATGGTTCTCAGCTTTTTCAAAGGAAATTAAAAGTTTATTTCTTATTCGCAGCGCATCAAAAATATTTTTAAGACCGAGCGAATATTTTTTCCATTCCGTATGTCCGAAATAACTCGTCTTAGCTCCGGTGGCAATGATCAGGTAATCATAAAACATTTCCTTCTCGTGCAGATATATTTTTTTGCTGTCCTTATCTATACCCGTGACTTCGTCCATCAATACAGTAACATTCTTCATTTGGTCAGTAAGTGATCTTGTCGGAATCCCAATGTCGGCGGGACTGAGTACTGCTGTAGCTATCTGATAAAGTAAAGGCTGAAAGAGGTGATGATTGGTTCTGTCAATCAAAGTGATCCTCACATCTTTATTTTTAGATAATTTCTGAACGGCCTGAAGTCCGCCGAATCCAGCGCCTATTACTATTATATGTTTCTTTTCATTCAATGTTGTTCATTTAAAATATTAGTAAAATGCCGGTGTGGATTTTAAACAGACTTCAAAATAATGTTTATAGTTCATTAAAATAATTTAAAAATTTTGCTGATAAATAAAGTCAGTTAAATCTCACATTGTAAAGTGAGCCCTTCCCGGGTACCCGGATTTGAAAATCAATATGCAATCTATATCTAAAAATATTTTTAATGCTCTCAGTAACTGCATACAACCTGTAAATATATGCTTTGAAGTTTTTTTTAATAATTGTATTTTGACTCGTAGTAAATTTCATAAATCTTTATCTAGTAAATTTAAAATCTTATCAACTTATGGACAGAAATTTTATAACCACAGCTTTTGATTTTGAAGGATGCAGGATCACAAAAAATCTCGGTGTGGTGAGAGGCATTATAGTCCGCTCAAGAAATATATTTGCAAATATCGGAGCCGGGTTTCAGACTCTTGTAGGAGGTGACATTACTCTTTACACTGAGCTTTGTGAAAAGACGAGAGAGGACGCGTTTGAACTGATGGTCAAACATGCTGAAGAGATCGGCGCTAATGCAATTATTGGAATGCGGTATGACGCAAATGAAGTTACGTCAGGAGTAACCGAAGTACTTGCATACGGAACTGCTGTTGTCGTAGAAAAGAAATGATTTATGTTAAGGGGATATCCACATTGACTATTTATGCTTTCTCTCAGCATCAGTATGCCGCCTTTCAGAAAAAATAATGAAGATACAATAAAGTCGCTTCCACTGAAATAATCTTCAAAATAAAAAAACCGATGAAAGGAGCGAACAAACCTCTAACACCTGTAAGAGTAATAGGAACCGTCCTATACAAATTTAAAAATATAATTCTTCAATATTAAATTATTTTTTTAACATGAAAACAGAATTTAAAATAATTAATAACGTAAAATGTTATGCCCCGGAAGTGGCTTATGAAAACACAGATTACAATGAATCTAGTTTTAGAGAGCTATTCGAGTTGGAAGACAGAAATTTCTGGTTCAAATCAAGAAATAATGTTATCCAGAATTTATTTGAAAAATATGCTAAAAACTCAGATGGTAACTTTCTTGAGATCGGATGTGGTACCGGGTATGTGTTGACAGGTTTAAAAAATAGATTTCCGGAATTGAAAGTTACCGGTGCAGAAATTTATTTGGAAGGATTAAAATTTGCAAAGAAAAGACTTCCCGAGATTGAATTTATTCAAATGGATGCAACAAATATACCTTTTGAAGAGGAATATGATAATATTGGTGCCTTTGACGTTTTAGAGCACATAAGTGAAGATGAAAAAGTTATTAATAATGTATTTAAATCTCTTACATGGGGCGGTAAATTTTTTATCAGCGTTCCACAGTATATGTGGATGTGGTCTAATGAAGATGATTATGCATGTCACAAAAGACGATATGCAAAAAAAGAAATAATTTATAAGTTAGAAAAGGCAGGATTTTTAGTCCGCTATATTACATCATTTGTATTTACACTTTTCCCTTTAATGTCTCTTTCACGTTTGATAATAAAAAACACAAAAAATGATGAAAGCAGCAGAAAAGAAACAAACAGTGAACTAAAACTTAATCCAATACTAAATAAAATATTTGAACAATTTATGAAGTTAGATGAATTTTTAATTTCAATAGGAGCAAAATTACCTTTTGGGGGCAGTCTCATAGTCGTAGCCGAAAAAAAGCGATCTATAGTATAAATAACTCTTAACCTCAAGACAAGAGCAGACGCTTTTGAACTGATGGTCAAACATGCTGAAGAGATCGGCGCTAATGCAATTATAGTAATGCGGTATGACGCTAATGAGGAAACGTCTTGAGTAACCTAAATACTTGAATACGGCACAGATGTTGTCTTAGAAAAGAAATGATTTATTTAGATGGTAAATCACATTGACTGTTTCTGCTTTCTCTCAGCATCAATATGCCGCCTGTCAGAAAAAATAATGAAGATACAATAAAAGTCGCTTCCACTGAAAAAATCTTCAATATGATATAACCGATGAAAGGAGCGAACAAACCTCTTACACCTGTAAGAGTAATATGAACTGCCTGATAATTTGAAACTTCAGAGTGCGGAGCATAAAAAATAGAACTCAGATTCCATGACAGCGTGATCCCGCTCATCATGATCCCAAAATAAAAATATGTGATATATAAAAGAGTATCCGTGCCGATTAAATTCATATTTACACCAAAGACATTTATTGAGATCAGCATCAATGGATACAATACGAGCGCAAGAAAAAGATACCCGCAAAATTTTGTGGGATTTCCCGAACCGTGCATTTTCCCCATCAGAGGAGTAAACAAAATAGTGGAAGTATAAAACACCATTCCTTTTGCAATAGAGATCGGAGAATAGTCAAGCTTCAGATTCTCAACAAGAAAAATTGGAACAGCCGGGGATGCGATCATAAATGCGACTCCGTAAAGAAAAAAGAAAGATTCGAATCTGAAAAAAGGTTTGTTCTCCCTGAAAATTCTCATCATATTTCTGATCGGTAAAATGAGAATATCCTTAAATAATTTGAAATCAATTTTTCCAGTAAATAAATCGCCGCTGTATGGATAAAAACTTTTTCCCAGTTTTATCAGCTTTGCCAGAAATATGTATGATATAATTTCAAACAGGGCGGCGACCGGAAACATTATTTTGTATACTTTATAATCTATGTCAAGCAGATATCCGAATAATGTTCCAACTATAAGCACTGCTATAGTGTAAACACTTGAAGCATATGAATACAGAACGCTCCTTCTTTCGGGAGTGTAGTTGTGCTTGAAAACTGTGTTCCATGTCGGTTTCAAAAGCGAATCCACATAACTCATTGCTGCGAGACAAAATATAAAAAACCACGGAGATTCAAAAAAAGGAATGATAAGCAGAAACATTCTGCTGAAGACAGCCATAATAACTATTGTTCTCGGCTGATTATTTGAGCGGTTAATAATTTCAGATCCGTATATTGAAAATAGAAAAGCAGAACTAGCGAGGAATATCAGTATTGTAACTTCAAAGTCAGTGGCATGAAGTGATTTTTTTAAAATAATTTCCTGCAACAGAAGTATGCCGATTGCTATTCCCGTGAAAAGCTGTGAGATCAAATGAAGTCTGAATGTTTTTTTTTCAAGAACCATGAATTCATTAGATGCATATATGCCTTTTCCGCTTTTATTTTCCGAAGCCAAATCCTTTCCCGATTACTGCATGATTTAAAATTACTTTTACGTTTGGATACTTTTCATTTATATGTTTCAATGTCTGTTCGGCGGCATATACTGACCTGTGCTGACCACCTGTGCAACCAAATGAGATCATAAGATCAGTAAAACTCCTTTCAATATAATTTTCAATGGCGGGGTCTGTAATTTTAAATACATTAATAAGAAAGTCTTTCATTTCCTTTTGTGAATTAAGAAACCTGATCACTTTTTCGTCCCTGCCTGTAAGCTTCTTAAATTCTTCTTCACGCCCGGGATTGTAAATAAATCTGCAGTCAAAAACAAATCCGCCACCGTTACCGGAATTATCAGAAGGTATTCCTTCCTTTTTATAACTGAATGAATTGAGATTAATTGTTAAAGGCATAAAATATTTTTCTTAATATATTAAACAGATGATAAAATTTAAGTGAACAAATGTAAATCAGTTTTAAATTTAATATTAAAAATTTATTGACGCATGATTTATATTTTCAAAGGTATCAAAATAAACTGCCCTGTCCATTCCGCGGCAATGTGAATTTATCAGCTGACAGCTTTAAAATATTCTCATTTAATCCGTACTTTCTGCAGTTAGAATCAAAGATCATTTTTATCATATCAGCATATTTCCCTTCGCCCGTCAGTCTTCTGCCGTAAGTATGATTGTACAGTTCCCCGCCGTGCATTTCTCTTACTCTGTTCAGTATTTTATTTGATCTGTCCGGATAGTTTTTTTCAAGCCAGTTCTCAAAAAGTATTTTTACAGAGTGCGGTAATCTTAGTATAACTCGGCCTGCAAACAATGCGCCTCTTTCAGAGCTCTGCTTCAAGATCTCCGGAATTTCTTCATCAGTCAGTCCCGGAATTATCGGAGCAATGTTCACGCCCGTTGGTATTCCTTTTGATGTCAGATACTCAATTGTATCAAGTCTTTTTGCAGGAGACGAAGTCCTTGGTTCCATTTTTCTCTGCAGATCAAAATTCAAAGTGGTAATTGAAACTATTACTTTTACAATATTAAGCTGTGCCATTTCTGTCAGTATATCCGCATCTCTTTTTATCAGTGAATTCTTAGTAATGATCATCACCGGATTTCTGAATTCATCAAATACTTCAAGACATTTCCTCGTGATCTGAAGCTTTCTTTCCACAGGCTGATAACAATCCGTGTTGCCTGAAAAAAATACCGGCTGAGGGATCCATGATTTTTTTAAAAACTCTTTGCGTAAAAGATCCGGCGCATTTTGCTTTATCATTATCTTTGATTCAAAGTCCAGACCGGAAGAGAAACCGAGATATTCATGTGTCGGCCTGGCGTAACAGTAAATACAGCCGTGCTCGCAGCCCCGGTAAGGATTGATGCTGAACTTTGCCTTAATGTCCGGACTATTATTTTCTGTCAAAACTGATTTAGAATTATCATTGAAATACTCTGTGTCAATTCTCTTATCTTCGTCTTCAAAATATTCTTCATCAAAAAAATTCACATCGCTGTGTATTTTTTCAAATCTGTTCGGCAGGTTAAATTGCGACCCGCGTCCTTTGTGATCTTTTAAATTCATGTTTATAATTTGAAAGAAATTAAAAACCTACCCTTAAAATATTAAGGTAATAATTTAAGTATGATAAATTCATTTATTTTGCTGACGCTTTTATTAAGTAAACATACTTATGTAAATAGTGTAATGTCTGCTATTAACTTTTCAGAAGTAAATGAGCATTTTTGTACAGATTGATTTTAAATAAAAAAAATTAAATTAAAATGAAAACTTTAATAATATTAATAACAATTTACTCCTTAACAATGAGTTCAGCTCATTCAGTGAATTCCCGTGATCTTCCGGAAAATAACTATACAACTGAGTTTACAGAAGAGGAACTTCTGGAATATCTGGATAAAACAGAAAATAAAACTTTTACATCCGGTATGGCTGTAATTCCTCTTGAGCTGAAAATGGAAGGTCATGTAAAACTCAGTATATATGAAAAGAACGGAAATCTTTACGAAACGCTGATTGACGGATATATGTATCCCGGAATTTATTCAGTTATTTTCAAACCCGGTACAGAAAGATTACCGGAAGAATTTGAATACAGGATCGAGGAATCAGGAAATATTCTGGCCAATTCGTTTCTTATAAAAAAATAAGGGTGTTTACTAATCGGTAAATATTGTTGGTGCATAACCCCAAATATGAGCCGGCCCTCAGGATAACAGGACAGATATTCTGTCCTGTTTCCTTATGAGGTTAAATCAAATTTCATGATTTCTGAAGCTTTACTTTTCTTTGTCTGTAAAATTTCCTGAAAAAATAAATTGCTAAAAGCATCATCGCAATTAACGGCAGTGAAGAAATTATAAAAGTTATCATAAAACTGAACACTCCCATGAATCCCTGAAGTCCTTCCTTCACGCTGTTTTCAAGCTCATATAAAAATCCTGAACCTGATGCAGTCTGAAGCATTGACGGTTCGTAAAGTGAAATGTTAAGCGTAGAATATGCAGACTGATTCTTTAGAAAATTCATCCTGCCTTCAGTGCTTTCAATTTTTTCTCTCACAGCTGAAAGCTTTTCTTCAACATCAACTACATCGCTTAATCCGGCAGTCTTTGTATTGAGCAGATCAAGTAATCTTTTCTCAAGTTCCCTCTGAGTATTCAGACGCGCAGTAAGATCAATGTATTCGGAAGTCACATCATCCCCTGAAATATTTTGTGATATAATATCCCCGGCGGCGGCAAGACTCTTTAGGAATGAATCAAAATTTGAAGCCGGTACTCTGGCTGAAATACTTCCCTGCTTTTTTCCTGCAGCATTTAGTTTTGATGATGAGGCTGTAACATAACCATTATATTCTTTTACAATATCCGAAATTTTATTTTCAGCGCCCGAAAAGTTTTCAGTTTCCAATTCAATAGTTCCTTTACGGATAAACATCCTCTCGCTTAGATTCGGATTATCTAATGAAACTGATTTAAATGTCCGGTTATTTATTTCCTGACCAGAATTGCCTAATGATCGATTTGAAATATCGGGATCAACTGAAGTACCTTCAGGAACAGGCGCTGAAAGATCATTAAAGCCGGTATCATTTTTTTTGCTGCATCCGGAAAAGAATAAGATAAGAAGACTTAATGTTACTGCCGGTATTGATCTGATTAAGTTTTTCATAATAAGATATTAATTAATTTTGAAAAGGAATTAATTAATTAAAATCAAAAATTCCTGTATTGTTCCGTAAAGACATCAAAATACTTTTCTTAATAGTAAACCCCTGAACTATTTCTGATTAATTCAGGGGCGTAATTTTAAAGAACTATTTCAGATATGTTTTGAAAAAACAGTAATGGAAATTAAACTTCATAATACAGATGAAACTCATAAGGATGCGGTCTCAGCTGAACTTCCTTAACTTCTTTTTTCATTTTATAATCTATCCACGTTTCGATCAGCTGATCAGTAAAGATCCCGCCCTGCTTCAGATATTCATTGTCATGTTCGAGATTATGCAGAGCTACAGTGAGATCTTCCGGAGCATGTCCGAGTTTTTTTAATTCCTTTTCATCCATATGAAAAATATCCCTGTCGAGCGGATCGCCCGGATGAATTTTATTTATTATTCCGTCAAGACCTGCGAGCAATATTGCCGGAAATGCGAGATAAGGATTTGCCGTACCGTCAGGACATCTGAACTCAATTCTCTTTGCTTTTGGATTATCGGAATACATCGGTATCCTTATAGCTGCGCTTCTGTTGCTTTTGGAATATGCAAGATTTACGGGAGCTTCATAACCGGGAACAAGTCTTTTGTAAGAGTTAGTAGTCGGATTTGTGAATGCAAGAATAGACGGAGCGTGTTTCAGAATGCCGCCTATAAAATGCAAAGCCATTTCACTAAGACCTGCGTATTCATTTCCGGCAAAGAGAGGCTGACCGTCTTTCCATAAACTTATGTGAGTATGCATTCCGCTGCCGTTGTCACCGAATAGAGGTTTCGGCATGAAGGTCGCAGTCTTACCTACCGACTTCGCAGTATTTTTTACAATGTATTTAAACATCTGAAGATTGTCGGCGCAGTCAAGCAGGGGACAGTATTTAAAATCAATTTCCGCCTGTCCTCCGGTCGCAACTTCGTGATGATGCATCTCTACATCAATACCGACATTTATTAAATTTTCCACCATCAGACTTCTCAGATCATTTGTCGAATCAGACGGAGGAACCGGAAAGTATCCTTCCTTCAGACGGATCTTATGTCCGAGATTAAGTTCTTTCTCACTGCCTGTATTCCAGAAACCTTCGGAAGAATCAATCCTGTACCAGCTTGAATATTCATTAATATTATAAGCTACGTGATCGAGGATAAAAAACTCAGCTTCGGGACCGATAAATGCCGTATCGGCAATTCCGGTTGACTTCAGATACTCTACCGCTTTCCTGGCAATATTTCTCGGATCAAGATCATATATTTTCTTTGACTCAGGTTCATAAATGTTGCAGATCATGCTGAGAGTTTTTGTTGTCATAAAAGGATCTACGTTTGCAGTAGAAGGATCCGGGATTGCAAGCATGTCGGAGTCATTGATGCTCTTCCATCCTCTTATCGACGAACCGTCAAATCCAATCCCTTCATAGAATGTGGCTTCAGTAAGTTTGTTCAGTGGAATTGTCAGATGCTGCCATTGACCCGGCAGATCTGTAAATCTAAGGTCGATCATTTTGATCTCCTTTTCTTTTAACAGCTTGAAAACGTCATTGATCTTTTTAATTTTTTCCTTTTCGTCCCCGATGTTTGTTTTTTCTGACATAGATTATTTTTTATTTATTTAATATTAATTTCAAAAGTTTCTTTGTGTGTGGAAAGTACAATGCTTGTCTTTGAAGATTTCACCCCTGGCCAGTTCTGGATCTTTGACAAAAGCTTTTCCAGTGTGGTGGTATTCTCAGTCCTGATCTTAAGCAAATGCGAACCGTCGCCTGTTATGGAATGACATTCAAGTACTTCTTTCATATTCTGACTGTGCTCCACTATGCTCGGATAATGTTTTGATGATTCGCTTATGACAAAAATAAAACACGTAATATCCTGTTTAAGCTTTTTGTGATTCAGTATTGCATGATAGGATTTGATGTAATCATGCGATTCGAGTTTTGTAATTCTGTCAATGGTAGAGGGCAGGGAAAGTCCTATCTTTTCTGCAAGTTCATTTTTTTTGATCTGTGAATTTTTCTGAAGTTCGGAAAGTATCTTAATGTCGATCTGATCCAGCTTCAGCTCATCGGTATTTTTTAATAAAGTTGAAATGCCTTAATTATTTAGGTTTACTATAAAAATTTCCTAACAAAATAAGGCAAATGATTTATTTTGTCAAGTAAGTTATGGAGGTTGAATACAACGAATGAAAATACACTGAATAAATTAACTTAAATATTTCAGTCTGAATTTTAAAAGTATGTTTAAATTAATTTTTCATCTGACTAACTTCCTGCAAAGAATATTAATCAATTAAATAAAACTATAATGAATATATACAGAATAATGATAGCTAATGCCGTAGTCCTGATCGGGCTCGGGATTTTTGGCTTTATGATATCTAACAGTCCGACAGCACTTATAGCCCCGGGTATCGGTGTGATACTTCTCATACTTTCCTTTTCCGTAAAGAAGGATAATAAGACCTCAGCTCATATTGCAGTCGCTCTGACTTTTGTTTCATTCGTAATGTTTCTTGTAACCGGGCTTATGAGATCCAATATGATAATAATTGTAATGGCGGTTTTTACTTTTTTTGCTTTCGTATTGTACATAATGGATTTTATGAAAAGAAAAAAAGAAAGGGTAGGGGAAGTAAAATAATTTCCCCAATTCATATATTTGAGTGTTAAAACTAATATATCATTATCTTAATATAGTCTGATCAGTTTAATTTATTGAGTATGTTTTTTGCATTCTCGTTTTCCGGATCTATCTCCAGAACTTTCTTAAAATTTGCGGCAGCATTCACTTTATCCCCTTTCAGTAAATATGCTTCACCGAGACTGTCATAACAATTGGCAACATCGGGAAACATTTCCGCATTTTTTTTAAAGATCATTATACTTTCGTCAGTCAGTCCCGACTTTAAAAATCTGTATCCTGTCTGATTCAGCAGCTTTTCATTCCTTATCTCATATCCGTTTTCAGACATTATACTTTTAAAATTTTCACCGGTATAATCAATTCCCTTTTCATTAATGGCTGAATATATAAATTCAGCTATAGTTGGTTTCGGTAAATTCAATTCACCTTTAAGTATGAGGTCTGTAATATTTTTTTCTATATTATTTGCAGCCTGATCATAATTGGATAAAATTACCGTGACTGTTTTCTTCTGCGGGAAGATCATAAGCAGAGAATTTATTCCGGGAGATCCGCCCGCATATATATTACCGCCTCCCGGATCAGAAAATATTTGCTGAAGATTTACCTGACTTTCCGAAGAGAATTCAGTAAAAAATGTAAGCTTAGAATCTTCATTTAAAAGTAAATTATTTTCCAGAAAAGATCTGCCGAATAAATAAAGGTCATGCGCAGTAGAATACATCCCGCCTGCAGGAGTCGGGACTTCAGTTAAATCCCTGTTATCAGAAAATTTACCGGTAATATCTTTAATATATCCAATAGCTCTTTTTATATCTCCCGGCTCTTTGTAATCGTATTCGGAATTTTTCATTCCCAAAGGATCAAGTATCCTTTTCGAAAGATTTTCGGAATAGGACTTTCCGGTTATAAATTCAATTACTTCTCCGAGCAGTACATATCCGGAATTTGAATAAGAAAATTCTTGTCCTGCTTCAAACTTTAGCGGCTCCTTAAGTATGAGTTCTGTCAGATCTTTTATATTTTTATACTTCACAGGATTCTTTGAATATTCAGGATCATTAAGGTAATCCCCGTAACCGGAAGTATGCTGAAGCAGCTGTCTGATAGTTACTTTGTTATTTGCTCCTTTTATGTAAGATGAAATTTTACTGTCCGGATCCAGCTTTCCTTCCTGCGCAAGCTGCAGTATAATCACAGCTGTGAAAAGTTTTCCGATAGAAGCAATATTATGCTTTGTATAAGTTTCATTCGGAATATTTTTCTTCCTGTCTGATAAACCAATTGCTTTCTCATAAATTATGTTTCCGTCAGTGTAAGACAGGACTGTGCCTGAGAAGATATCTTTCTTTTCACATTCATTCATGATATTTTCAAAATCATTCTTAACGTCTGAAAATACTGCAAATGAATACATACTTATCATTAGACAAACTTTGAATATAAGAATGTAATACCGGTTCATATTTTTAAAATTTAATATTTATAAAAAATCATATCTTGGCAGTATGTAAAATGGTCAGATAAAATTGTTAAAAGTCGTTTACATGCAAGACGTATCAGATCACAAAAAAGTCGCATTAAAACTTTAAAATAAATTTTATGAAACCTTTTAAATTTTAATAAGTCATAATTAAAAAATCAGAGGCCGTAATAACTTTGACAAATTTATTCCGTATTGAATTTTTAAAATTATAAAAAACCCTTCATGACAAATTTATTCAGACTATCAATAATAATATTAATAGTAACGATTTCCCGGATCTCCTATTCACAATCAGGTGAAATATCCGGAAGCGTAACAGACAGTAAGTCAGGAGCCAATGTGGAAGCGGCTTCTGTATCACTTCTTAACGGCAAAGACTCTTCCCTTGTAACAGGTACGGAGACAAACTCAGAAGGAAAGTTCAGTTTTAAAAATCTTCCTGACG
>Ga0138256_10001503_pt1 | contig 25131 bp, 23 predicted proteins | sample KNB2016incub_MG_FD_105486 | JGI IMG/M metagenome (GOLD analysis project Ga0138256, IMG submission 105486) | Active sludge microbial communities from wastewater in Klosterneuburg, Austria - KNB2014incub_MG | ecosystem: Engineered > WWTP > Activated sludge > Unclassified | place: Austria...
AGCGCGCCGCTTGAGAATACGGCAAAGCCCACCGCGCCCTCAATCTCACGCGCCGTGTCCGGCTGCTCTCTGTAAAGCCGCGCCAAGGTTTCATCGGCCATTTTCTGGATTCCGGCCCGCTGCTCTATGGGGGTCGATGCCGACCCCGCCGAAGCGTTCTGGGGCACAACAAGGCAGGCGCACAAGGCGAGAATAAGGGACAGCTGCTTCATTTTGTTTCCTCCGGTTGCGCAAACGCGCGGAAAAAGCGTTTTGTTCCAGCCAATAATATAGGCATGACGGGCGCCGGGTAAATGGAATATTCTATTTTCCCGGATAAAAGGGAATCGTCATAAGCTGCGTATATAAACAAATGGGGCTTTTTATGAATATCTCAAAACCCTTGCTGGCGGCTGCAATCCTGGTCCTGGCCTATTCCGGTCCGGCAGGGGCCCAGCCTAAAAAGGGCGGCGACCAGCCAGCCAACGTTATTGTCGCCACGGCTAAAAAACAGGATATCTCGGACAGCGTCGAGGCACTGGGTACGCTCCGGGCTAACGAGTCGATCGCCATCACCACGACCGTGACTGAAACCGTGACATCCGTAAATTTCACTGATAACCAGCGCGTTGAAAAAGGCGACGTTCTGGTTGAAATGGCCAGCGGCGAAGAAAAAGCCCAGCTTGACCAGGCGCAGGCTGTCGTCTCGGAAGCAAGGCAACAGCTCGACCGCGTAAAAACACTCGCCAAGGACGGCGTTGCCCCCAAGGCGACGCTTGATCAAAGACAGCGGGATTATGATTCATCGCAAGGAAGATTGCGTGAGGTGCAATCGCGCTTGAAAAACTATCTCATCAGCGCACCATTCAGTGGAGTAGTAGGCCTTCGCAATATCAGCGTCGGCGCGTTGATGCAGCCCGGCACAAAAATTACGACGCTCGATGATGATAACATCATGAAGCTGGATTTTTCCGTGCCGTCCCTTTTTCTGGCTGATCTTAAAATCGGCACGCCCATCATCGCGCATGCTCGTGAGTTCGGTGACCGCGAATTCAAGGGTGAAATTGCGAGTCTCGACAGCCAAATCGACCCCGTGACACGCACTATCGTGGTGCGGGCGCTTATCCCGAACGATGATCATCTTTTAAAACCGGGCCTTTTAATGAGCGTTGAGTTGTTTAGTAATGCCCGCAAATCGATTGTTATACCGGAAGAAAGCCTGATCCCCGAAGGCCGTGATAATTACGTGTTCATCGTCGGCGGTGATGGAAAGATCGAAAAACGAAAAATCGCAACCGGGACGCGCCAGCCCGGTACCGTCGAAATTTCTTCAGGCCTTAACGAAGGCGAGAAAATCGTCACGCATGGCACAATGACCGCCCGCCCCGGCCAGACGGCGAATATCATCGGCGAGCAAGCAGACGGGCAAAGCATTTCAGATGTGCTGGGCGGGACATCCGCCAAAGGTGAAGTAAAGGACAAGGACTGATGGTTCTTTCCGACTTTTCCGTTACCCGCCCGGTTTTTGCCTCCGTTATCTCGCTGCTTCTGATCGCTTTCGGGATCGTCGCTTTTACCCGCCTTCCCTTGCGCGAATACCCGGATATTGACCCACCCGTCGTAACGATCAACACGTCCTATCCCGGCGCCTCGGCTTCAATCGTTGAAACGCGCGTGACAGAACTTATTGAAGACCGCATCGCAGGTGTTGAAGGCATTAATTTCATTGAATCGTCCAGCTCGGACGGGCAATCGCGCGTTACGCTGGAATTCAACATCGACCGCGATATCGAAGCCGCCGCCAACGACGTGCGTGACAGGATCGCAGGCATTGTCGGTAACCTGCCTGAGGAAGCCGACCCGCCGGAAGTACAAAAAGTCGACGCGAGCGACGACGTCATCATCTGGCTCAGCCTGATCAGCGCCAGCCGCACGACGATGGAGCTTACGGATTACGCCGAGCGTTACCTCGTCGACCGGTTCTCCATTCTTGACGGTGTCGCCAGCGTGCGTGTCGGCGGCGGACAAAGTTACGCCATGCGCGTCTGGATCGACCGGAGTCAATTGGCGGCGCGCGGCTTGACCGTGGAAGATGTTGAAAATGCGCTCCGCACTGAAAATGTCGAGCTCCCGGCTGGAAGTTTTGAGTCCATCCAGCGTCAGTTCACGGTGCGCATCGACCGCACATTCCGTACGGAAGAGGATTTCAGGAAGCTTGTCCTGGCGCGCGGTGAAAACGGCTACCTCGTCCGCCTTGGTGACGTTGCCCGCGTTGAGAAAAGCACTGTTGAAAACCGTGTCATGTACCGCGGCAATGGCAGCCCCCGCGTCGGCCTTGGCATTATTAAACAGTCTACCGGCAATACAATTGAGGTCGCCCGCCAAGCGCGTGAACAGGCGGAACGCATTAATGAAACCCTGCCTGAAGATATGAAGATCGAAGTCAGCTACGACACTTCGGTTTTTATCGATAAAGCAGTGCACGAAGTTTACGTGACGCTCGGTATCGCGATGGGGCTTGTCGTTCTCGTTATTTATGCGTTTTTAGGGAGCCTGCGCGCCACCCTCGTCCCTGCTGTTGCCGTGCCAGTTTCACTGATCGCAACATTCATGGTTCTTTATGCACTGGGTTTTACCATTAACCTGCTAACCCTACTGGCGCTCGTGCTTGCGATCGGCCTCGTGGTCGACGATGCCATCGTGGTTCTTGAAAATGTCGTGCGACGCATGCGCGAGGAGAACGAGCCGCCGCTGCTCGCTGCCTACCGCGGCACGCGGCAGGTCGGGTTTGCCGTTGTTGCAACCACATTGGTTCTCGTCGCCGTTTTTGTGCCCATTACATTCCTTGAAGGCGATGTCGGCAGGCTGTTTTCTGAATTTGCCGTTACGCTTGCGGCCGCCGTTTCTTTTTCCGGCCTTGTCGCGCTAACCTTGACGCCCATGCTGGCCTCGAAAATTTTGCGTCAGAAAGAGAAAAATGACGGCAAAAAAACACTCGTCGATAAAATTGACGATGCCTTCATTAAAATCAGGCGAAAATATGTGGGCATTCTCACTCGCCTGATTGAGCGGCCCGTCATCGTCATAGCCGTTTTTGCGGTGATTATCGCGGGCATTGCCCTACTTTACATTGCCGTGCCGGAAGAATACACGCCGCGCGAAGACCGGGGCGCTTTCACGATTTCAGTCAGTGGTCCGGAAGGCGCGTCTTTCGCCTACATGAAAGATTACATGGACGAGATTGAAAAACGTCTCCTGACCTATGTGGAAACCGGCGAAATGGAAACGTTGCTGGTTCGCGCGCCGGGCGGATTTGGCGGCGGCGCAGGCTTTAACAGTGGAACCTTGATCTGCGTGCTGGCCGACTGGGGCAAGCGCCGCTCGGCGTGGGATATCATGGATGAAGTGCGCGGCAAGCTATCCGATCTGCCGGGCGTTCGTGTCTCACCAGTTATGCGGCAGGGCTTTGCCGGCGGCGGCGGCAAGCCAGTGCAGTTCGTTATCGGCGGTGGCACATATCAGCAACTCACGGAATGGCGCGACACGCTGGTCGCCAAGATTAATGAGAACAACCCGGGCCTTATCAGCGTCGACTGGAATTACAAGGAAACCAAGCCGCTTTACCAGATCTCCATCGATTACGACCGCGCAGCGGAACTCGGCGTGACGGTGGTTTCCATCGGCCGCACGCTGGAGACATTGCTCGGCTCTCGCCGCATTACAACCTATATCGACCAGGGCGAGGAATACGATGTCATTGTCGAGGGCGAGCGTAGCGCCCAGCGCACGGCAACAAACATGGAAAATATTTACGTGCGCTCGGATCGCTCCGACCAGTTGATACCGCTGGCCAATCTCGTGAAAATCGACCAGTTCGCAGATTCTCGATCCTTAAGCCGTTATAACCGCGTCCGGGCCATTACTATCGATGCCGATCTTGAGCAGGCCTATACGCTGGGTGAAGCGCTGACCTATCTAGAAACCCTGGTCCGCGAAAACCTGCCTGAAGATGTTATCATTGATTACAAGGGTCAGTCGCAGGATTACAAATATTCCGGCGGATCGGTGTTTTTTGTTTTTGTTCTCGGTATTCTCGTTATGTTCCTTGTCATGGCCGCGCAGTTCGAGAGTTATATTCACCCGTTCGTTATTATTCTCACCGTTCCGCTCGCAGTAGCGGGTGGATTGCTTGGGCTTTATGTCACGGGCAACACATTAAATCTCTTTAGTCAGATCGGCATGATCATGCTGGTGGGGCTGGCGGCCAAGAACGGGATTCTTATTGTTGAATTTGCCAACCAGCTTCGTGACGAAGGTGAGGAATTCGATGCAGCCCTGCTGAAGGCGGCGGAATTGCGCCTGCGCCCTATCCTGATGACCTCGATCACGGCTGCGATGGGCGCGGTGCCGCTCATGTTATCTGGCGGTGCGGGTTCGGAGACGCGCTCGGTGATTGCGACAGTCGTTTTATCGGGTGTTTGCTTCGCCACTATTTTTACGCTGTTCATCGTGCCGGTGGCTTACCGCCTGCTTGCGCGTCATACGGGTTCGCCGGGCGATGTACGCCGTGCGCTCGAAAATCAGGAACAAAATAATAATTAAGCCGCGTCGGAATGCGCGGCAGATAGATTGCTGACGACGCCCTTTTCGGTGATATAGCCCGTAACGAGGCGTGCGGGTGTTATATCGAAAGCCGGGTTAGAAATCGGTGAATCCGTAATTTTTACTTTGCCTGCCGAATCTTCGAGGAAACGAACCTCATCGGCGCTGCGTTCTTCAATCGGGATGTCGGCACCACTTTCGAGCGAAGCATCAAACGTCGTATAAGGCAGCGCCACATAAAACGGCACGTCATTGTCTTTGGCCGCCAGTGCCTTCAGATATGTGCCAATCTTGTTTGCCACGTCGCCATTACGTGTGACGCGGTCAGCGCCGACAAAAATGAGATCGACTTTGCCCTGCTGCATCAAGAGCCCGCCTGCATTATCGGTGATGACCGTGTGCGGCACGCCGTGCTGCGCCAATTCATAGGCCGTCAGTGCGCCCTGGTTGCGCGGGCGGGTTTCATCGACCCAGACATGAACATCGATGTCTTCATCATACGCCCGGTAAATCGGCGAAGTCGCCGTGCCGTGATCGACAGTGGCCAGCCAACCCGCATTACAATGAGTCAGGATATTGACGGTTTTTTTCTTTTTGGCGATATCGCGGATGAGCGGCAGGCCATGCTCACCAATGGCTTTGTTAATTGCCACATCTTCGTCACAAAGCTCAGCAGCGCGTTTATAGGCGGCCTCGACACGGGCCTTGCCGGATGCAGGCTTCACGGCCTTTAACATTTCATCCAGCGTCCAGCGCAGATTGACAGCCGTGGGCCGCGTTTCCAGCAATTTCTTGTAGTTTTTCTCAAGCGATGCATCTGACGCGTCTTCCCGCAGAGCAAGACACAGACCATAAGCTGCCGTCATTGCTAATAATGGTGCGCCGCGCGTCCACATTTCCTTGATAGCGGTTACGGCCTTATCGACGGTCGTGATTTCAACAATCTCCAGTTTCCACGGCAATTGACGCTGGTCGAAAATTTGAAACGACCAGCCGTTCTCGGAAAGCCAGATAGAACGATAGCTGACGCCGTCGATTTTCATTTTATCGCTTTCGTGACGTCGGAGATTGTTTTAAATTTTCCTCTGTGGACCAGTAGTTCACGCGCGAATTCCAAAGCCTTACGTTCGCATTTCGCGCGGATTTCCGTATTTTCAATCGCCTCGAAATCTTCAACATGCGCAAGGCCAAGAATGCGGCGGATCATTTTGCATCCGGCGAAGCCCAGTGTGTCATCCCATATTTTTTCCATACGCAGGATGTAGGCATTCGCCGAAAGATCGGGAGAATCTTCATAAAGACGCGGATTCAACACATCGCCGCCGGGATTTTTAGGATTACGTTTGGCGCTCAGGGCAGCAAATTCATCGGCAAAAGTCTGCCAGACAATTTCCGCCTGCTGGAGAATCCATTTCGCGTATTTCTGGCGCTCGCCGGGTGTCTTTTCATGCCCTTCCTGTGAAAAACAGGCCATGAACAGGTTTGCAAGCACTGCACCGATGTCAAAGCCCATCGGGCCATAGAAGGCAAATTCAGGGTCAATCGCGCGGGTGTCGTCTTCAGTGACCATGACAGAGCCCGTGTGCAGATCGCCATGAATCATGGCTTCAGCATTATTCTGGAAGCGCCATTTCATGTCCTGCACGGCAAGCTTCAGTTCTGTATCACGGCGGAATTCGAGCGCGATATCATCGAGTTCTTTGGTGTTACGGTTCATCGGTGCATTAAAATACGGTTCGTCGAAAATCAGGTCCTCGCTGATTTTGCACATCGCGGTGTTGGTGAGAAATTGCGCGATTTTTTCCTTTTTCTCCGCTGCAGGCAGATGCAGATCGGAGGTGTGAAACAACGTCTGCGCAAGAAACTTGCCGAGATGTCCGGCCATTTTAGGGTATGTGATACCGCGAATAAGGCCCTTGCGCAGGATAATATGCGGCGAGAGATATTCCATCACAGTCAGCGCCATTAATTCATCATGCGTATAGATTTCGGGCACGTATTCCGCAGCCCACTTGGCTTCCTCCACCAGCGCGAGATGCTCGAAATGTGCGCGAGAGAGTGGCAAGGGCCAGCTTTCACCCACGAGACGTACATATGGAAGCGCCTGCTTCAGTACTACCGCGCCTTTTGGACCCTCGATGATGAAAACGAGGTTCAGATTTCCGTCGCCAACCTCGCGGGACTGCCATTCGGATTGTTTGCCGCCCAATTTCGTAGCGATTTTTTTGAATCCGGCGAGATAATCGACAACCGTTTGTGGATTTAGAGCGTAATAGCCTGACGGCGTTGCGAGTTTGAGCTTGACGGTCATGCAGCCTTCTCCTGTATGGTGATTTGATCGAAATTTTTGACGCTATTAGGTGAATTATTTTCACGGTCGACAAGAATGGTCTCCATTCCTGCTTCTGTTGCTGCGCTGATTTCCTGCGGATTGTCGGACAGGAATAAAATTGTGTTTACGGGCGCATTAATCTGCCTGGCGATTTTTCTGTAAGATTCCGCTTCTAGCTTAGGCCCCGTGGAGGTGTCGAAATAACCGGAAAACAGCGGCGTCAGATCGCCTTTAGGCGTATGCGCGAACAATAATTTCTGCGCCGGAACGGACCCCGATGAATAGACGTAAAGTTTAATGCCTGCTGCATGCCAGCGCTGAAGCCCTTCCAACGCGTCGTCATATATGTGGCCCTTAAAATCGCCAGCGGCGTAACCTGCCTGCCAGATCAGGCCCTGCAGGGCCTTAAGCGGCGTAATTTTCTGGTCCTCATCAATCCAGCGTTGCAGAGTCGTGATAACCTCGTCGGTCGAGAGTTTTGGATTTTTTTCAATGCTGCGCACCTCATCGAGCAAGCCCGCCACCTGTTTTTCATTCTCGCGGACGAACGCGGGGATTTCTTTCCACGCATAAGGGAATAGCACGTCCTTGACGAAGGAAATGGAGCTGGTTGTACCTTCGATGTCAGTAACAATCGCGCGGATCATGCAGCCTTTGTCTTGTATGTCTTGTATGTCTTGTCGAATTTCGGGAATTCATCGGCAATCTTGTCACCAGTGAAATGCGGCACCCAGCCCTCTTTATTATCAAAGAAGCGAATTGCTGTAATATCCGGCTCCGGTCCCATATCGAACCAGTGCGTCGTTCCGGCGGGCACGCTTAACAAGTCGCCGCGCTCACACAGCGTCATGTAAACCTTGCCGTCCACACGCAGGTAAAAAATTCCGGCGCCCTCGACAAAGAAACGCACTTCATCTTCGCTGTGCGTGTGTTCGTTCAGGAATTTGGCGCGGATGGCGGGCTTGTCCGGTGTTGCGTCGTTGACACGCAGGATATCGACGGTTTGATAACCGCCAATCTGCTTGATGCGCTCGATATCGTTATTATAGGCCTCAATAACTTCGGCATCGCCCGCGTCTTTTGCGAACTGCTTTGATGCCTCCCAGCGCTCGAATGTCACATTGATTGTCTTCAGTGCTTCGCGCATTTTCGCGGCGTCCGTGGTATCGAGATCGTGTTTCGACGGGTTATTGTCCGGGTAAATCGTCAGCCTGCTCATGCTCTTGCTCCTGCCTTGATTTTCATTGTCTCCATTTCACACGCCAAAAGATACTCGAGGCCTTCGGCGATGCGTTCTGCTTCCGCCATGTCCTTGCCCCAGACATAAAATCCGTGTTCGCGGATTAAATATGCAGGCACGTTTTTCCTGAACCTGTCTTCAAGCGCGTCACTCAGTGCTTTCATGTCCTGCGAATTGTCGACCACGGGCACATTGATGCTCGTGTCATGGGTTTTGATGCCGGGCATGACTTTGAGCATTTCATTGCCCAGCAGGATAATATCGTTGAGCGGATTAAGGCGCGTGACGACAGTGCCCGGCACGGAATGGGCATGCAGAACAGCGCCCGCCTCAGGGTGCAATCTATAAATCTGGGTATGAAGGATGGTTTCGTCGGATGGTTTTTTATCTTCCAGCGGCTTGCCGGTTGCATCAACGGTCATGATATCGGCCTTGGTCAGCTTGCCCTTATGCCTGCCGGAAACTGTGATCGCGATGCGCCCGTCCTGCAGCCGGATGGAGTAATTCCCGCTGGTCGCCGGGGCAAGCCCGCGCCCATCCAGGAACTTCCCTGCATTGATAATGTCCTGAGCGGCCTGATCGTATGCTGATAACATGGGTTTTTTATAAAGAAACCGGGGCTTTTTGGCAAATCCGGTGGCATTTCGAGGCTTCGGCCTATATATACGTCGCCATGAGCGAGCTAATTCTCACTATTGAAGACGCGATGATCCTGATCGGCGGCAAGCCGTTCTTCGAAAACCTGACCTTTCATATTCATAAGGGCCGGAAAATTGCTCTGGTGGGCAAGAACGGCGCTGGCAAGACCACCCTGATGAACCTGATCACCGGCGACCGGGAAGTCGATGACGGCCGCCGCTGGCTGTTTGCCGGCACGACGATTGGCTACATGCAGCAACATATAAAGCCTCTGCCCGGCCAGACGATACGGGATTTCGTGTTCGCCGGAATGAGAAAAGGTGCCGAGGAATGGGATCAGTCCTACAAGATTGAGATGATTGTCGAGCCGCTGGGCCTCAGGGCTGATGAACGGATGGATGGCCTGTCAGGCGGTTTATTGCGCCGCGCGGCGCTGGCGAGGGCACTGGTGGAGGAGCCGGATATCCTGTTGCTGGATGAACCCACCAACCACATGGACCTCGAAGTCATCCAGTGGCTGGAAACCTATCTCAAATATTACGCGGGCGCGGTGATCTGTGTTTCGCATGACCGGACCTTCCTAGCCAATATTTCCGACAATGTGTTCTGGCTGGATCGCGGAAAATTGCGTGTCAGTCCGGAAGGCTTCGGCAAGTTCGATGAATGGTCGCAGAGTCTTTATGACCTCGAAGCGCGTCAGCTCCAGAACCGTGAGCAACGCGTGAAGCTGGAGCTTGAATGGGCCAATCGGGGCGTCAAGGCGCGGGTGAAACGCAACGTACGGAGGCAATCTTTAGCCCGCGAGGCGGCAGCTCAATTAGAAGCCGATCAGAAATCTTATCAAAAAGCGACAAGGGGTATTAAATTCCCGCCACCGGATGTCGAGGAATCTTCCCTCAACGTGGCTGAATTCATCAACGTGCGAAAAACTTTCTCCGATCCCGATACGGGCGTTGAAAAAATCATCATGGATAAATTTACCCTGCGAGTGAAGCGTCGTGATCGCGTGGGTATTCTGGGACGAAACGGATCAGGAAAAACAACCTTTCTCAGGTTGCTTGTCGGTGAGATGGAAGCGGATGGCGGCAAGGTCAAAATGGCCAAGGATCTTACATTCAGCTATTTTGACCAGAACAGATCTTCGCTTGATGAGACAAAAACATTGCAGGAAACTTTGTGCGTCGGCGGCAGCGACCATCTCGATGTGCGCGGCAAATACCGCCATGTCTGCGGCTATCTGAAAGATTTTCTTTTCGATCCGGAAGATGCGTGGCGCAAGGTTTCCACGTTATCGGGCGGACAGAAAAACCGCCTGATGCTAGCAGGCGTCCTCGCCAATCCCGGCAGCTTTCTTATCCTCGACGAGCCCACGAATGACCTCGACATGGAAACGCTTGATATGCTCGAGAATATCCTGACAAATTTCGACGGCACAATTTTTGTTGTCTCTCACGACCGCGATTTCCTCGATCAGATCGTCAACAAGCTTCTAGTGTTTGAGGGCGATGGAAAAATTGAATCCATCATTGGCGGTTACAGCGATTACCTCGATTATAAAAAAGGTAAAGAACCATCCGCGCCAAAAGTCGAAATCAAAAATAAAAAAGAAGATAAAAAATCGATAGCCGTTTCTACCGCGCCCACACCCAACAAAGTCGCCTCGAAACTTTCATACAAGCTGCAATATGAACTCGACCGCCTGCCGCGAAAAATAAAAGAATATGAAGCGGAATATGCCGGGCTGCAGAAAACCATGTCGGATCCAGATCTTTATTCGCGCGATCCCGGCCAGTTCTACGATACGGCCAAACGTCATGCGGAAGTGAAAGAGACTCTCGATCTTGCCGAGAACCGCTGGCTGGAACTCGAGGATATGCGCATGAAGCTGGAGGACAAGGCGTGAGCTGGATTGTCTATATCCTGAAATGTGCTGACGGCACGCTTTATACGGGCGTAACCAACGATTTGAAGCTTCGCCTCAAGAAACACGCCGATGGCACGGGGGCCAAATATACACGGGGACGCGGGCCTTATAAGGTCATGCTCTCGGAAAAATACCCCTCCCGGGGAGCCGCCCAGACGCGGGAAGCCGCGATCAAAGCCCTCAAAAAAGAGCAGAAAATGGCCATAATTGCGCAAAAATCGCGTAAAAAAGGCTAAAATTCAGGTTCCCTAAACCGGAAAAATGCCCTATTTTCAGGGCGCTATGACTTCACACATCAAAATCGGCAACCGCAAAATCGGCCCCGGCGAAAAATGCTTCGTCATCGCCGAGGTCGCGCAGGCGCATGAAGGCTCGCTCGGTCAGGCGCACGCCTTTATCGACGCGGCTGCTGCGGCTGGCGCGGATGCGATTAAGTTCCAGACCCATATCGCCGCCGCCGAGAGCACGCGCGATGAACAGTTCCGCATCCCGATGAGCGGACAGGATAAAACGCGCTACGATTACTGGAAGCGCATGGAATTCACGCCCGAGCAATGGGCGGCGCTTACTGTACATGCCAAAGAGGCTGGACTTATATTCTTAAGCTCGGCTTTTTCCGTTGAAGCGGTTGAACTGCTCAAAAAAATTGGCATGCCCGCGTGGAAAATTGGGTCGGGTGAATTTCGCTCCGCCGAACTGATGGCCGCAATGGTTAAAACAAAGAAGCCGATCCTGCTCAGTACGGGCATGAGCCGTTACGATGAAGTCAAAGATGCCGTAAAAACTTTCCAGCAGGCGAAAGCGCCATTCGCGCTTCTGCAATGCACGAGCAATTATCCCACTTCTCTTGAGGATGTGGGCCTTAACGTGATCGAGGAATACAGGGCGCGTTATAAATGCCCGGTTGGCCTTTCCGATCATTCCGGCACGTCTTATCCTTCGCTCGCAGCGATGGCGCAGGGCGCGAATATTCTGGAGCTACACGTAACGTTCGATCATTTATCTTATGGCCCGGATGTCCCGGCTTCCGTGACATTTGACGAACTGGCTTTCATCTGTGACGCGCGTGATTCCTTCCATGTCATGGCGAGAAATCCTGTCGACAAGGATAAGATGGCCATAAAAATGGAAAAAATGCGCGGACTGTTTACCAAGAGCGTCGCGTTAGCGTCGCCGCAGAAAAAAGGCACGGTGATAAGCGTGAAAATGCTGGCGCCGAAAAAGCCGGGAACGGGAATTCCATTCACGGAGAAAGATAAACTTGTCGGACTTCGTTTAAAGCGCGATGTGCCATCCGACAGATTGCTGACCTGGGAGGATGTTGACCGTGCCCGGGCGTAAGATCTGCGTCGTTCTGACGGCGCGCACCAGCTATGCAAAAATCCAGCCGATCCTGCAGGCGATCCAGGGCTATAAGGGCCTTGAGCTGCAGGTTGTCTGCGCGGCATCCGCCGTTCTTGAGCGCTACGGCAACACCGACAAGATGGTCGAGCGCGACGGTTTCACAATCAACGAGCGCGTCTACAACGTGTTGGAGGGCGAAACTCTGCTGACCTCGGCAAAGGCAACAGGGATCGGGATTGTTGAATTTTCCGGCACATTCGATCGTCTGAAACCCGATGCCGTTTTGGTTATGGCTGACCGTTACGAAATTCTTTCCGCCGCGATTGCCGCCGCTTATCTCAATATCCCACTTGTCCATGTGCAGGGCGGAGAAGTTTCCGGCAATATCGACGAAAAAGTGCGCCATGCCGTGACGAAACTGGCGGACATTCACTTCCCGGCGACGAAAAAATCGGCTGAAAATATAGTACGCATGGGCGAGAACCCTGAAAAAGTATTCCATGTTGGTTGTCCGTCAATCGACCTCGCCAAGAAAGTGGTTGAAAACCCCGCGCTTGGCTTCGACCTCTACAAAAAATACGGCGGCGTCGGGGAAACACCTGTTTTATCGGACGGATACTATATCGTTATGCAGCATTCGGTAACGACAGAGCCTGAAGACGGGCGCAAGCAAATCGAACAGACGCTGCGCGCCATGAACCGCGTGAAAAAGCCCGTTCTCTGGTTCTGGCCGAATGTAGATGCGGGCGGCGATGATGTTTCGAAAGGAATTCGTTCTTTCCGCGAAAATGAAAAGCCGGATCATATGCATTTCATCAAAAATATGAGCCCGCCGGACTTCATGCGCGTTTTATATGGTTCGCTTGGAATCATTGGCAATTCCAGCGTCGCCATCCGCGAGGCCTCGTTCCTCGGCGCTCCAGCTGTCAATGTCGGCTCACGCCAGAATGCACGCGAGCGCGGGCCGAATGTCGTCGATGTGGGATATAATGAAAATGAAATCTATGATGCCGTTATCAAGCATTGTACGGGAAAAACCACGTCCTCGCCATTATATGGCGATGGCGATGCCGGCATAAAAATCGCGGATATTCTGGCGAAAACGCCGCTGACCTTCACAAAAACTCTCAATTACTGAGTTTTAAATTTCAGCCACGCCTCGGTGAGCTCGAAATCAAACGGTGTGTCGATATTGAACGCGCGCTCCTCAGGGACTTTATAGCCGCGCGTATCTTCGCCGTACAATGAACCTTTTATAACCACATCACGCTTCATCGCGTAGACGCTGCCGGTGCGCCAATAGAGCGTTTCGAAATCCTGCCGGACAACGCCGCGCTTGCTGCTCTCGACATAGGGCGCAAGCTTATTGTCGCCTTCATGCAGCTTGTACAATGTGCGCGGATGACGACCGCCGACATCAGTAACTGTAATCACGCTGTCAGCACCGCTGGAAATCAAGAGCTCCAGCGCTCCGTCAACATCACCCACAGACCGCAATGGACAGGTCGGCTGCAGAACACAGACATAATCGTAACGCTCGCCCATGCTCTCCAAAAATTTCAGCGCATGAGTAACAACGTCAATCTGCTTCGCGGCATCGGTGGCCAGTTCAGCGGGACGGATAAACGGCGCCACAGCCCCGTACTGGGTGGCTACCCGCGCGATTTCCTCGCTGTCGGTTGAAACGACGATTTTTTTGATCAGCCTGCTCTGGCGCGCCACATCGACACTCCACCCGATCAGCGGCTTGCCGTTCAGGAGCTTGATATTCTTGCCCGGCACGCCCTTGGAGCCGCCGCGCGCGTTAATAAGACAAAGTATTGAATTGTTTGATTTTTTCACAGGTTCAGCCCATTGTTAGGTCGTCTCAGCCTACCCCAGGGTTCCTTGACAAAGCAATGAAATCCTGAGCAAATTTAGCGCCAAAGCGCCGTGAAAATGTATGAAAATCCTGAATTTAGAGCCGCAAGATTACAGCGCCGAAGCCCTCGCGCTCGTTGAAAAGGCCGGGACCGTGGAAAACGGCCCGCTGAGCCGCACCGCCCTTAAGAAAAATATCAAAAACTACGATGCCGTTATCGTCCGGCTCGGTCATAAAATCGACAAAGAAATACTCGATGCCGCAGGCAATCTGAAAGCTATCGTCACGGCCACGACCGGGCTTAATCATATCGATACAGCCGAAGCAGAAAAACGCGGCATTGAAGTTTTGAGTCTCAAGGGCGAGCGTGATTTTCTGGATACGATCCATGCGACCGCCGAACATACATTCGCGCTTCTCCTGTCGCTTATTCGAAATGTTCCGGCTTCGGCCTGCGATGTTCATGACGGAAAATGGAACCGCGATGAATTCAAGGGTACCGAGCTGAATGGCCGCACGATCGGGATTATCGGTTATGGCCGCATCGGATCAAAAGTCGCAAAATACGCCGAGGCATTCGGAATGAATGTGATTGCGAACGACATTCTTGATATTGCCGGCGTCAATATGACCGATCTTAATTCCGTGCTGTCAAAGTCCGACATTGTTTCGCTGCATGTGGCTTATTCGGAGAACACACATCACATGATGAACCACTCCCGTTTTCAGCAGATAAAAAAAGGCGCTCTCTTTATAAACACAGCGCGTGGCGAGATTGTGGAGGAAGCGGCTTTGCTTGAAGCCCTGAAGTCGGGACATATCGCAGGCGCGGCACTGGATGTATTGCAGGGCGAAAATTCCGGACGGAAATCCTGGCTGAAGAATGATGCTCTTTGGAAATATGCGCGAAAACATTCCAATCTTCTTATCACACCACATACCGGCGGCGCGACATACGATTCCATGGAAAAAACAGAAATTTTTGTGGCTCAGAAATTTCTCAAGTGGCGGCGCGGCTAAATGGCCGCGATGAAAACCCTTATTAAAAAAATAGTGCCTTCGTCATTGATAGATGCCGCGCGAACAGGTGCCCGTTATGCCGGGATATGGCTTTCCTGCACCCCGCAAGATGCGCAGATTTTTTCCGATCCGACAGGCCAGATTTTTTTTGGCTATTACGATATCAGTCCACTGAATGACGACAACAGCATTCTTCTTGCAATGCGTGCGCCAGCAAAAAATACCAGCCCGCATGAAGCACATCCGGAACTGGAAGTCGGTTATTTCGATCTAAAGCAAGAAAAGCAGAAGTTTGGTTCTTTCGGCAAAACCACGACATGGAACTGGCAACAGGGCTGCCGCCTGCAATGGTTCGATGAAAAATCAGAGACTGTTATTTACAATACGGCACAAGGTGCCGTTGTTCAGAACATACGCAACGGTGAAATTATCAAGGCATATAAACGCCAGATTTATGCCCTCGATCATCAGCGCCGTTTCGCGCTCAGCCTTGATTTTACGCGGCTACACCAATTCCGCCGTGGCTATGGCTACAGCAATATTTCGTCGAACAACGCGGGTATTATCCGGATTGATCTGAATAGCGGTGAAGAGAAAGAAATTCTCACGCTCGACCAGATCATTAATTTTACCCCCTTGTCCGGGATGGCTGGCGCTTCGCACTACATCAATCACCTTGCTTTTAATCCTTCAGGCACGCGGTTGATGCTCTTTCATATCTGGACGGATGGCACATCGCGTTCGTTGCGCTTGTTGACGGCTGCGCCGGATGGCAGTTCATTGCACTCACCCTGCCCCGATATAAAGCCGTCCCATTATTCATGGATGGATGATGAGCAATTGCTGATTACCGGAACCAAAGAAGGCAAAGTCGTATACGCAACCGTTCATGACAAAAGCGGAACGCATGAAGTTATAGAGTCCCCACATCTTAATCAGGATGGGCACCCATCCCTGTTCAAAGACGGGACAATTCTTTCCGATACCTACCCGGACATTTTCGGGCGGCAGAAAGTGTTCCTCTATCATCCGGAGAGCGGCAAAGCCGAAACACTTGCCTCATTTTACAGCCCGCGTGATTTTACCGGTGAAATGCGTTGCGACCTGCATCCCCGCCTTTCTCCCGCTCAGGACAAGATCTGCGTTGATATCGTCCAGCGCGGTCGCCGCGCCATGTGCCTTATCCCCACGAGGCGCTCATGAAAATCGCCTATATCGCGCCGCAGGCTATTCCCTCGCAGGCCGCCAACAGCGTCCACATGATGAAAATGGCGCAGGCCATGGCCGAAAACGGACATAACGTCACTTTGCTTGCCGCGCGCGGCAGCAATGAAAAGGCCGAACATGTTTTCAGTTATTACGGCGTGCGGCAGAATTTCAAGCTCCGGCTCCAGCCGCGCAGACCGGGGAAGATGGGCCTGATTGCCTATGGTTTTCGAAACGCCGCAGATGCTAGAACGCTGAAAGCCGAACTTGTTTTTAGCCGTTGCCTGATAAGTGGGTGGGCCTGCGCGATTGCAAATCTGCCTGTGCTTTTTGAAATGCACGATTCACCCGGTACGCTGAACAAGATCGCGGGCAGTATTTTCAGGCGCCTGACCAGGCACAAAAATTTTCGGGGCATCGTCGTGATTTCTCAGGCCTTGAAGAATCACATGGCTGAAATTCACAAAATTCTGCCTGAAAAAATAATCGTTGCGCATGACGGCGCCGATCCGCTACCCGCCGTTCAAAATATTCCATTCGAAAAAACACCCGGTTCATTTCATGCGGGTTACACAGGGCACCTATACAGTGGGCGTGGCATTGAGATCATCGCGGGCATGGCGAAAAACATTCCCGACACCACCTTTCACATTGTGGGTGGCGCACCGTCTGATCTGGCCTATTGGAAAAATGAGCTAAAAACCCTGAAAAACGTGGTTTTTTATGGGCATGTCCCGCCGGGCCGCGTACCTGATTTCCTGCAGAATTTTGATGTTTTGCTGGCCCCTTATCAGAGAAAGGTCGCCGTAGCGGGTAACACGGGCGATACTTCGGCGTGGATGTCGCCGCTGAAAATTTTTGAATATATGGCCACAGGCAAGCCGATGATCTGCTCTGACATGCCGGTCCTGCATGAAATCCTGAAGGATAATGAAAATGCATTGTTGCGCGCGCCGGAAGCAGTTTCAGACTGGACTGCCGCCCTTATTTTTCTTCGCGACAATCCAAAAGAGGCGACGCGCATTGGAAAAACCGCGCAAGACAATTTTCTTTCGCATTACACCTGGAAAAAGCGTGCGGAAGAAATTCTGAAAGCATTGAAGAAAATCTGACGAACCATGCTATTCAATTCCGCCATTTTCATTTTTGGATTTCTGCCGGTTGTGCTCCTGGTTTACTGGGGATTGCACCGTGCAGGAAAAACTCAGGCGGCCCTCAGCTTTCTTGTTCCAGCATCGCTTGTCTTTTACGCCTACTGGAACCCGCCTTTTGTTCTTTTGCTGATCGCCTCTATTTTATTCAATTATTCTTTTGGCAATATCATCGCGCGAGGCAGAAGAAAAAAAGCGGCGCTGAGCATAGCAGTAATAGTAAATCTGGCTGTTCTCGGCTGGTTCAAATACGCGATTATGCTGGCTGATACACTCAATTTTATGGGCGACTTTACCTTTGATCCCGGCGATATCTTTCTTCCGCTCGGCATCTCGTTTTTTACCTTTCACCAGATTACTTATCTGATCGATATTTACAGGAGCAAAATTACTCCCGCAGGCTTCAGAAATTACGCGCTTTATGTCGGGTTTTTTCCACAACTGATCGCGGGGCCGATCGTTCGCGCGTGGGAAATCGTGCCACAATTCGAAAAATTTACTGGCAGTGAAAAATTCTGGAGAAATATGGCGGTCGGTTCCGGATTTTTCATTACAGGATTGTTCAAGAAAGTTTTTATCGCCGACACGCTGGCGATTTACGCCACGCCTGTTTTTGAAATGGCAAAGCTCGGCAAGTCACTGACATTTTTCGATGGCTGGAGCGGCGCACTGGCCTATACGTTCCAGCTTTATTTCGATTTTTCAGGTTACAGCGATATGGCAATCGGCATTGCCCTGATGCTTGGCTTTGTGCTTCCGATCAACTTCCTGTCGCCGTACAAATCTACGAGCATTACGGAATTCTGGCGCCGGTGGCATATCACGATGTCACGTTTCTTTCGGGATTATATTTATATTCCACTGGGCGGTAATCACGGACCGACGTCACATAAAATCTTTAATCTTACTGTAACGATGTTTTTTGCAGGCCTGTGGCACGGCGCGGGATGGACGTTCATGGCGTGGGGCCTGTTGCATGGATTTTATCTGGCAATCAACAACATATTTACGACCTGGCGGGAGAAATCTCGGCCCGACCTGAATATACATGCGCTGGCTTATAAAATTCCGGCTCATATTTTGACGATGTTTGCGATAGTCATCGGATGGGTTTTATTCCGGGCTGAAAATTTCGGTACGGCCACGCGTATATTAAAAGCCATGAGCGGCGTAGATGGCGTTGTGCTGCCCCTGCGTTTTTCGGAGTGGCTTGCAGGCGACGGCTGGCTACGCGCAGCAGGCATTGGCGAGCGATGGATTTCAACGTCTTCCGCGGCATTTTTCTGGATCGTCGCCGCTTATATTATATGCCTTACGCTGCCGGCCAGCGCTGAGTATTTCGGATTACAGGATGGCGACGAAAAACGCAAACTCACATTGAACAAAAAGACGGCGCTTGCACTTGCCACGATGGGAGTTATTGCTCTCTTCAGCATGCAGCGCATATCAGAATTTTTGTATTTTCAGTTTTAGGGCAAAATGACCGAACAAGGCGCAAAGAATTTTACCCTGACTCTCTTCTCCGCCATGATTGTGCTGGGGGCTTTGGGGATGTCAGTTGCGTACATTCTCGATCCTTTCCAGATTTTTCATTCCTCGTGGTTTGTGAAAGACCGTTATGTCTCGGCCCATGAGAGATTCCAGAATGCAGGACTGATCCGGAGAATGCTGGAGCGGGATGATTGCTGCGATACCGTGATCATCGGCACCTCGCATTCGCAGAATTTTTTACCTTCGTATATCGATAGCGCTTTCAAAGGCCACGGCACATTACAACTCAGCCTGCCCGGACCGCTGATGACCGAACAGGAGATCATGCATAGAAAAGCCTCGGAAACAGACGAGATAAAGCGTGTAATCTGGGATATTCATGACCCCCTCGCGGGAGAGAACGTGCGCCAACCTAATGATCCGAAGATTCTGCAGGCCAGCCCGGGCAAGTTTTTCCCGCTTTATCTTTATGACGATAGCAATCTGAATGATTATCTTCTGCTGGCTTCGGCAGATATGCCTGCGCGCTTTATTGACCAATTATTACGCGGCAAGCCCTACGAAACTTACCAATCATGGTACGGCAAAGCGAAAAAGTTTTTTGCTAAAGGAAAAGAACTTGGAGAATCCGATACAAAATTCATAATCAAAAAGATCCCTGAAAATAACACCTATGCATTCCCGAATATCGACCAGGTTTTAATCCCCGCGATCACCAGCCATCCCGAACAGGAATTTTTTATCTTCTTCCCGCCTTATTCGCGACATTTTTATGCCGTTATGACGCAGGAAGAATTCAGCCAGCTCATGGCCATGCGCATAAAACTGGCACGTGATATCGAAAAATACCCCAATGTGCGACTCTTCTCTTTCGACGACTGGGCAGTGACCGCCAATCTGGATAATTACAAAGACCAGGATGGTCATTACAGCGAGGAAATAAGCAACAAAATCATCGATTCCATGGCCGCTGGCAACGGCAGGCTGCGCGCCTCAAATGTTGAGGCAAATATCCGCCGACTAACAACGGCTGTAAACGCTTATATTGACGGGTTTGAGTCCGGCCCAGGGAAAGAGTAAAGTTATCGTTATGGCTTCCAAACCTGTCATTGTTTTTACTCTTCCCGATCTGAGTGCCGGCGGCGCGGAGATGGTGCTTATCCGACTGATGAATGCATTGCCGCGTGAAAAATACAGTCCCGTTTTAATAGCGGTCCGGAACGACGGCGTTCTGAAAGATTTTATCGCTCCAGGCATTCCCCTTCATACCCTTGATGCGATAAATGTTATTGCAGCATTGCCCAAACTTTACAAAAAGCTGCGCGAATTAAATCCGGATGTCGTTGTCTCAACGATGGCGCACATGAATTTCTCTGTCCTGCTGCTTCGCCCGTTTTTTAAGAAAACAAAATTCATCGTGCGAGAATCGACCGTTCCTGATTGCACATTGGAAGCACGCGGCGCACTGGGGCCGGTTATTCGCGCCCTTTATCCTGTCCTTTATAGATTCGCGGACAAAATCATCGCGCCTGCCCGGATTATTCTCGATAAAATGCATTCGCAGCTTAAAGTGCCGTCAAAGACCATGGCCGTCCTGCCTAACCCGGTCGACACAAGCATGATTACTATATCCGCGCCGCCGACTGCAAACGACGGAACAATCCGTTTTATCGCCGCCGGGCGCCTGCACCCGGAAAAGGGCTTCGACCGCCTAATCAAGGCGCTCAAAGATTATCGCGGTCCCGCATGGCACCTGACTATTCTGGGCGAAGGTGAGCAGCGCGAACAGCTTGAACATATGATCAGGGCACTCAAATTCGAAGACAAGATCAGTCTTCCCGGCTTTCGACGTGAGCCCTGGCAGGAATTTTCTGCGGCGGATTGTTTTTTGCTGCCTTCACGTTGGGAAGGATTGCCGAATGCGGCGCTTGAATCGCTTGCCTGCGGCACAAAAGTGATTGCTACGCGTGATGCGGGCGGGATTGTCGAAATTGCCGCCGAGGCGCCGGACGATGCCGTTACACTTGCTCACACGATGCAGGATTTTCTAAAGGCGATGGAGAAGATCACGCCCGCGCAGGAGAAAAAATCCCTTCTGCCGGCATGCTATGAGAAAAAAGCGGTGATAGAGAATTTCGAAAAGCTTCTGCAGGAAATGCTGGCTTAGACTTTGTAGTAATCCTTGTACCACGCGATGAAGCGCGGCACGCCCTCGGTGATGGGCGTTCTGGGCTTGAACCCGCTGACGGCGGTGGTTTCGGAGACGTCGGCATAGGTTTCCTTGACGTCGCCCGCCTGCATATCCTGCATATCCATCTCGGCCTTTTTGCCTATTTCTTTTTCAATAATGTGGATGAAATCCATGAGATTTTCGCTGCGCGTATTGCCGATATTCAGAACGCGGTGCGGCACAGACTCTTTGGCGGGCGGATTATCGAGCGTTGCGAGAACACCGTCGACGATATCATCGACATACGTGAAATCGCGCTTCATGTTGCCGTTGTTAAAGACAGGAACTTTTTTTCCTTCTGAAATCGCCTTGGTGAAAATAAAAAGCGCCATATCCGGGCGACCCCATGGACCGTAAACTGTAAAAAACCTCAGCCCCGTTTGCTGAATACCATACAAATTTGAATAAGCCTGGCTCATCAATTCGTCGCTGCGTTTCGTAGCCGCGTACAATGACACCGGATTGTCTACCGGATCTTTCACCGAGAAAGGAAGCTTCGTGTTGCCGCCGTAAACCGAGGAAGAGCTCGCATAAACAAGATGCTTGAACCCTTCCGTATGACGACACATCTCAAGAACCGTCAGGTGGCCCATGCAATTGCTGGTGATATAGGCATAAGGATTTTGCAGCGAATAGCGCACGCCCGCCTGCGCCGCCAGATGCACGACACGTTTGAATGGTCCGTGTTTTCTCCAAAGATCTTCCATGCCGGTTTTATCGGCGATGTCCTGCTTGATGAATTTGAAATCAGTGAAATTCGCGAGCTTCTCGAGACGGGCTTCTTTCAGGGATACATCGTAATAATCATTCAGGTTATCAATGCCTATGACCTTTTCGCCGCGCTGCAGAAGGCGCAGCGTCGTGTGAAATCCGATAAATCCCGCGGCGCCTGTGACGAGAACTGGATCGCTCATGTGCCCCTACAAAGTCTGATAATCGGTGCCGGCGGAGAATTTATGGTCGCGCCACGCACCTTTTAAATCATAAATAAATCCGTCCTGCTTCAACAAGGCCTCCAAAGCCCCAGGCTTTAAACTCTTGTATTCGTTGTGTGCAACAGCCAGGGCAATACCGTCATAATCGCCTTTGGCGGGCAAATCACCAACCAGCTTCATGCCGTATTCATGCTCGACATCCTCAGGACGCGCATGCGGGTCGTGAATATCAATGTTATGGCCCAATTCCTGCAGGCGCTTGATGATATCGACGACTTTCGTATTCCTGATGTCGTTGATGTTTTCCTTGAATGTGAAGCCGAGCAGGAGTACGCGGCCTTTGCCTTCGATTTTGGCCGCGATCTGGTCGGCGACAAACAGGCCCATGCGGTCATTGATCTTGCGGCCCGCGAGAATGATTTCCGGGTGATGACCGATATTGGTCGCGCAATGCGCGAGGTAATAAGGATCAACGCCAATGCAGTGGCCACCGACAAGACCCGGCGTAAAGGGAAGAAAATTCCATTTCGTTCCCGCCGCCTGCAACACGTCATAAGTCGAAAGGCCGAGCTTGCTCAGAACCATCGTGATTTCATTGATAAAGGCGACATTGATATCGCGCTGCGCATTTTCAATCGCCTTCGCCGCTTCTGCGGTGCGGATGTCGCGCGCCTTGAAAGTATTGTTGTTGTTGATCGTGCCGTAAAGATCCGCGAGAAAATCGGCGACTTCCGGCGTCTGACCTGCAACGACTTTTGTAATTTTCTGAACTGTGTGTTCAGCATCGCCCGGATTGATCCGCTCCGGCGAATAGCCGAGAAAGAAATCAACGCCGCACTTAAGATTGCTGCCCTCTTCCAAGATCGGACCGCACACATCTTCCGTTACGCCGGGATAGACAGTACTTTCATAAACGACGATGTCGCCTTTTTTCAGATGACTTGCGACCGTGCGCGAAGCGGATTCGACGGCGTTCAGATCAGGATTGTTTGAATCGTCCAGCGGCGTCGGCACGGTAACGATGTAAACATTGCAGGCTTCGAGATCGCCCGGATAGCTGGTGAATTTGCAGCTTGTCGCCTTGAGATCCGCATCCTTGATCTCGCGATTGGAATCCTGCCCGCTCTTGAGTTCTTTTACACGGCGCTCGAACACGTCAAAGCCCGTGACCTTCATATGGCGCGCCAGCATCAAAGCCAGCGGCATGCCCACATAACCGAGCCCCACGACGCCAATGTGAGATGTTTTTAAATCATAAGTCATTGTTTTAATTAATTTATTTTGTATAAAAAAGTCCGTGTGGCTTTTTATACAGCGCCGGTCCCTCAAAAACAAATCCTTTAATACCGGGCGGTTACGGTTGAATCCGCTTAATCTTAATCTGTATAGTCTGCGCAGCCCCCCGAATGAAGAACGGAAGCCTATGGATAAGCAGGATTTTGAGAAATACGCGGACGTAAAGCAGTTCAACAGCGATATCAATCCGGTCTGGGACCGTGTGTTCACCAGGTTTCTACAAAATAGGCAGCAGCAACCCGACCAGCTCAAAGCGCTCGATTACGGTTGCGGCGATGGCAAACACCTGCCGCGCTTCGAACATCACGGATTGCCCCGCGACAATATTTTTGGAAACGAGGTTTCAGCCAAGCGCGTACAGCGCTGCCATGACAGCGGCTGGAAGAATGTCGTGCATGTTCCTCTGAACAATATTGTTCCTTTCGCCGACAACCAGTTCGACGTTGTTAACCTGATGGAAGTGATCGAGCACATTCCTGCGGCCAAGACGGATTTTTACCTGAAGGACATGCGTCGCATCATGAAAAATGACGGCATTCTTTTCGTCAGTACACCGAATTACCCGGTGAAACGTTTCAATGATTTCTTTGAAGTCGTGGTCAACCGTAAATGGAAACGTATTCTGGACGATCCAACACATGTGACATTCTACACGGCGAAATCACTGGAGCAGCGTCTTCGGAAACATTTCGATCATGTCGCAGTCATCTGTTACAAGAACGGCATATTCTATCCGCGGATCAACCATCCGGCAGCGATGCACAAAATCATTGCGGTCGCGAGCCCCTCTCCCATTCCTGCGATATTGCTTGAAGGCGAAACCAACGCCCTGCCGCGTAAGGCCGCGTAGGATTTAATTTAGTGGGCGAAGCCGCCACCGGCCCACCATTCCAGAAGCAGACGTTTTTGACGGACAAGCTCTTCATAACGGCGGCGGGCATCGGGATCGGATTCAACAAAGGCCCGCACCGATTTTTCCTCTTCCCGACCCAGTTCGTTATCCACCAGGGCCTGGATGTCGAAATCCGTTATCGTATGCCGGGTCGTCGTTTTCATTATTTATCCCTGAAATATAAATACGATAAGGCCATATAACTATAACAACTCTATACCCTGTGGGGTTCCAGTTTTAGGAACTTTTTCATGTTTTCCATGTTGGATATCCAGAATGTCTTAACAAAGGAGAGCACCATGCTGCAATGGGCTGTTACATTTTTGGTTATTGCCTTGATTGCCGGTCTTTTAGGATTTGGCGGTGTTGCCGCCGTATCCGTAGAGATGGCTAAAATCCTGTTCTTTATCTTCATCGTCCTCTTCCTGATAGCTATGGTCGCGCATGTCGTGCGCGGCAGAATGCCACCGGCCTAGAGGGGTCGATATCCTTAAAAGGCGCTGTTTCAGCGCCTTTTTTGCGTGTTTTTATTTGCATCGACCGTCTTGATCGGGTTTTATAAGACTCCTTTAAAGAAAGGCAATCGTGAAAACAAAAATCGCCAATATGCGCCGCGTGGTCATCGCCATGACACAGGATCGCCAACTCGTCAGGCGGGTCCTGGTTATTCTGGCGCTGGTTTTCACCTGCACGCTCTGGCTGGGCTATATCCTTGTTTCAGGCGACCGCCAGATCCAGCGAACCGATTACTGGATCAGCCATACTTATAAAACAATCCTGCAGGCCGAAGAGTTTTCAGGGCATGTCGAAGGCATGATTTCAAGCCAGCGCGCCTATGTCATGACCGGTCAGGAAAAATTCTTCGATGAATATAATAACCGTAAAATGGCCATATCGGAGTTTCTCGCAACGGTTAGCGAGCTTGTGAAAGATAACCGCTCCCAGAGCAGCCGTATCGACGAACTGCGTCAACTTTTCCGGGATTTAAC
>Ga0138256_10001504_pt1 | contig 25128 bp, 19 predicted proteins | sample KNB2016incub_MG_FD_105486 | JGI IMG/M metagenome (GOLD analysis project Ga0138256, IMG submission 105486) | Active sludge microbial communities from wastewater in Klosterneuburg, Austria - KNB2014incub_MG | ecosystem: Engineered > WWTP > Activated sludge > Unclassified | place: Austria...
CGTCACGGTCGTGCTGGACCTAACGGCGCACGAAGGCTCCATCAGCGGCCTCCTCCGCGTTGAGTTCCCGACCGGCTCCTCTGCTGCGCCTTCGGTACCCGTGTGGGGCGTTGTCCGCGCGGATTCGCTCTTCCTCGCCGATTCCGAACGAGTTCCTCTGGTCGCCGTGCGCGTCGAGGAGCGACGATTGATCGGCCGCATGACCGGCGCTCAAGGCCGCCTCAATCGTGGCGTTCCCAACCTGACGAAGCTCGCCGATTCACGACCGATGACGTTCGAACGCCAGTGAAGGTCGCGGGTGAGCCGCCGAGTCGACGCTCCAGCCGCTCAATCTGAAGGCCCCCTTCGACGCCCGCGGCCCCTCGGCAATCGTTGGGCGGATCCACCACGACCTCGAACCGCATGCTTGTTACGCGCTACCTGTCCGAGCATGGCATTCGCGGCGATCGCGCCCAACAATTGCTTCGCTTCCTCCTCGAGCACGGTGCCGACGAATTCTCGATCACGGTCATGTCGCTGCTCGACACGCCGGCTCCGTTCGCCGACGCATTCGAAGACGAGCTCGCCCCATACGAACGTCCCGTCGCCGCTCGCCGAGTGGTCACGACTGTCGAGACGGTGGACGTGAAGCGTCCGGTTCGACTGTGGACGTTTTCTGAGGCGTCGCTGGCGCGACTGCTGAGTTTCGTGGACACGGGCCTGCTGCACTGGCCTGCCGGACCCGATGGATGGCTCGAGGACCTCGCGATCTACCGGCACGGCGACCTTGTGCTCGGCCTGCTGTCGCACGAACGAGAAGGCGTGCTGCGCCTGACGCCTCAGGAGCATGTCGATGTTGCCGCGTTGGATATCCCGTCGGAACCGACGTCCACGTGGCTCGACGACTGATCGCAGCGCCGGCTCACGGACGCGGCTGTCGACGAGCGACTTGCGGAGTGCCCCTGCTGTACGTTCGTCATTCGTTGTTTCGCTCGCAGCGGAGCTCAGGCGTTGACTGGCCCACCATTGCGGCCGCTCGCCACCGCAGGACCATGACCCCTAACGTTAGAGTGACGCCATGACTCCAGATGTCGCCCCCCGCTACCTCGAGCCCACACAGGAGTCGGGGCGCGACCTCTTCATGCGGGGCATCGAAGGGGAAGTCGTCATGCTGAACCTGCTGCGGTTCCGCGACGTCGCGGACTACGCGGCCACGCCAGATCTCGCACCCGTCACCCCGATATCGGGCGCTGCAGCGTACGAACTGTACATCGAGCACACGCTCCCGCACCTGCGAGCGTCAGGGGGCGACGTCGAGTTCATGGGCGATGGTGGCTCCTTCCTGATCGGGCCCTCCAACGAGCGATGGGACCTGGTCCTGCTGGTCCGCCAGAAGAGCGTACAGAGTTTCATGTCCTTTGCCTCGAATGAGGCCTACCTCGGCGGCATGGGACATCGCCTGGCCGCAATCTCCGACTCTCGCCTACTCCCGATCGTCGCCCGTCGCTGAGTCCGGCCCGTGCTGGCCGTCCTTTGTGGACGCTGTCGCCTGCGATCTGCCGTCCCAAACGGCCCTCGGGGCGTGACCAGCCCGATGCCGCATCGTCCAACGTAGGCACGAGCCGACTCCTGCCGCGAAGGACACCACGCCTTGGCCGTACTCGCCTACCTCCTCCCCGACCAGGTCACCACCGCCCGGCTCTCGGCAGCGCTGCGCGATCAGTTCCTCACGGTCGCCTGCGACAGCTGGGCGCAGCTGTTCCGGACCGCAGAGCGCCGGCCGGTCTCGGTGGCAGTTGTCGACCCCCAGACGGCGTCGGGCGACGAGGCCAACTCCGATGCGTTGCGGCGGCTCAGGCGGACGTACACGTCGCTGGCGATCGTCGCCTATGTCTCATCGCCGCCGGTGACGGAGTTCGACCTGTTTGAATACGGTCGGCTTGGCCTCGACGCCCTGGTGGTCAAGGATCGGAGCGATTCCCCGCGCGTGCTTCGGGCCACGGTCGAGCGGGCGGAAGCCCGCGGGCTGCTCGACCCGATCCGACGAGCCCTCGTGAACGACAACCCGACCGTGCGCGACGCGATCCTCATGGCCGTCTCTCGCGCACAACAACGCCTGTCGCCGGAATCGATGGCCCGCACGATGGGGATCACGCGCGCCCACCTCGCGGCCCAACTGTCGGCGGGGCGCTATCCCAGTCCGCAGCAGCTCATCGCATGGGGGCGTTTGGTCGTGGCCGGCCGAATGCTCGAGGACGAGCGCCGCAGCGCCAACGCGGTGGCGGCCGCGCTGGAGTTTCCGTCGGGCAGCGCCTTCCGAAACGCGTGTCAGCGCTACCTGTGTGCCACCCCCGCGGAGATTCGCGTCAGGGGTGGCGCCGCGTACGCCGTCGCGCTGTTCTTCAAGGCGTCGGGACGCTCAGCCCCGGCGTTGGAGGCGAGCTGCGACGCCGTCACGCTCTCGGTCGCGTGAGGTTGACTCGTCGCGATGCTGCCGAGACTCCGGGGCTGTGACTCCGGCTTCGTGATTCCAGCTTCGTGACTCCGGGCGTCCGGACATCTCAGCATTCGCCGGTCGTCCCGCGCGCCAGTCGGCCGCAGCCCTGCGCCGTCATGAATGCATCGAACACCGACGGGCGCCACCAGTCACGACTCTCGACCATGACCTCGAGCGCGCGCTCGATGGGCATCGCACCGCGGTAGCTTCGCGTCGACGTCAAGGCGTCGAAGACATCGGCCACACAGACAATCTGGGCATGCAGGGGGATCGCCATGCCCGAGAGTCCGTCCGGGTAACCGGTGCCGTCGTTCTTCTCGTGATGCCATCGAATGATCGGCGTGATGTTCCACGGAAACTCGACCCCCTTGAGCATCTCGATTCCATCGACGGGATGGCGCTGCATCGTGGCGAATTCTGCCTCGGTCAACCGGCCCGGCTTGTTCAGGATCTCATGGGGGACGCGGACCTTGCCCACATCGTGGAGGTACGCCCCGACCCGAATGGTGGTCCGTTCCGTCTCGTCCAGACCGAGCGTATCCGACACCGAGAGCGAGTATTCGGCGACGCGCTCGCAATGTCCGTGGGTATAGGCATCCGCCGATTCGATCGATTCGCCCCACTCCCGCACGACGGTCAGGTACACGTCCTCGAGGTCGTCGACGCGGGCGCTGACATCCACCAGGTCCACTCGCGCGTCCACCTGACGGAAGAGCCGATGCGCGTCGTTGAGGGCGTTCAGCGTCTCCTGGGCGCGACCGAGCGAGCGGGCCAGGAGCGCCAGCTCGCGCGACGCCTCGGCCTGCAACAGCACGGACCCCGATTCCACCGCCATGCGGATCGCGTCCTGCAACCGCGCCTCGGCAAGCTGCGGCCGGTTTGTCTCCCGGTAGACGATGCCCAGGACCTTGTAGGCGTCGGCCTTGTGCCGCGGCTGCCCGATGTCGTCGAGGATGGCGATGGCGGTCTCCGCCTGACGCTTGGCGGCGCGAAAGTCCCGCCGAGCCAGGAAGACCTCGCAATGATTGATGAGGCAGAGCGCCCGGTAGTGCTGGTCGTCGATCGAGGTGGCCAGTTGCATCGCCTTCCGAAAGCACTGGTCGGCTTGGTCGAACAGGCCCCGGTCGGCGTTGATCATCCCCAGGTTGTGGTAGACCGCCGCACTGCCGCCCTCGTCCCCAGCCGCCAGGTATCCCGCCAGCGCCTCGGCGTAGTGCGCCAGCGCAGTGTCGAACTCTCCGCGGATGTTGGCGATGATGCCGAGGTTCTGCCGAATGCGTGCGCGCAGAGCGGGCGCATTCTTGGCCAGTTCGAGCGCTCGCTCATAGCGCTGGCGCGCCTGATCGAGCTGACCGCGCTCGAGGGCGAACGTTCCCATGGTGTTCAGCGCCTCCGCCGTCCGTCGCGCGTCGTCGATCTGAAGCGCGACGTCGTAGGCCCGCTGGCAGAGATCGTTTGCCTGCTCTTCCATCTGGCGCCGATGGTGCACAACCGCCAGGAGCCTGAGCGACTCGGAGAGAATGCCGGCGGCCCCCCGGGATTGCGCCTCGCGGGCCGCGCCCTCGAACGCGCTGGCGGCATCATCCAGCCGCCCGGCGCGCTCGTGCGCGCGACCGGCGTCCAGCAAGGACTCGACCTCCGATGCGGACTGTTTCGGTCCCGGACGAGTCCCGGGGGAGTTCGCGATAGGCACGTCAAATAGACGTTTTCGCCGGGAGGGCCGTAACGCGCACCCTGGCACCGAGGGCGGCTGGTCCGGTCGCGTCGTGCACCGCGCACTCAGTGACAGAAGGGCCCTCCCACGTGACTACCCGGCCGCCATTCGATCGTATCCTCAGCAGAGACAGGCAGGATCACACTTTTCTCGAGACCCGCATGAGCACCCGCGCATTCCGGCAGCTACTCGCACCAGTGTTGGTCGCCCTGCTCGCGGCGTGCTCCGACAAGGCCCTGAGTCCCACCGAAGTCATGACTGGGACGGCCACAAGCAACCCGGCAGTCCTGGCGGCAGACTTCGTCGACATCACCCAGCAGTTCGGCTGGCTGCCGAAGATCGCGCTTACCACGGTCCAGAAGAAGGACACGGTGGTCCAGACGTTTACGCTCGATCCCAAGGCGGGCGGGCTGGTGACCTTCGGTTCCGGTCACAGGCTAGTCATCTACCCATGGGCGATCTGCGACCCGAAGTCGAGCGGGTACGGTCCCACGACGTGGCTGAACAACTGCATCCAGGCGACGACGGCGATCAAGTTCACGATCCGCAGCTTCACCACGAAGGCTGGGCGACCCGGGACGTCGGTGATGCCGAATGTTCGGTTCGAGCCGGGGAGCCTGGTGCGGCTGTACTTCCACGACGCCAAGCTCACGACCTTTGGCAAGGTCCATATTCCGTGGTGCAACAGCGCTGGCGTGTGCGTGGACGAGGGGAAGTCAGACACGTGGCAGCAGACGTACTACGCTCCGGGGAATCCCGGATACTGGGTGTACCGTAACCTGCGGCACTTCTCGAGCTATATCGTGGCGTACTAGTTGGAAGCGACGCTTGTTGTGGCCCCCGTTTCGATGGAAAGGGACGTGAAGGGCCGCAGCCAGCTTGCGAGAGGACGACACGTCGAGTTCACAGGGTGGTGCGTCAGTGCGCGGTCCGGTTGGTGCGAAACCAGGACGGCGCGCATGCGTCGCAGCGAGCCGCGATCACGTCTACGGCGTCGACGATCGGCTGTTCCGCAGAGGCGCTTCGGACATGGGTCCGACAGGCCGAGCCCGATATCGGGACGTGCCCCGGATTGCATCCGGATTGCAAACGGATGATCAGATCCGCGTGAAGGAGTCAAAGCGCAAGGTGAAGGAACTGCGCGCCCCTCGAACGCGATCCTGCGCAGGGCGGATCCCGATCGTCGGCCGCTGCGGGTCCGGCGGGAGGCCCTCCAACATCCGGAGATTCGCCCCCGTCACCCCACCCGAAACAACTCCAACGCCCGCGCATACCGCGCCCGCAGCATCGCCCGAATCCCCCCGTGCTCCGGACGCGCGAGCTCGGCGTCACTGTCAAGGATCCGCTGCGCCAACTCCCGCGCCCGCTCGTTGAGCGCCTCATCGCGCAACAGGTCGGCCACGCGAAAGGTCGCGTCGCCACTCTGCTTCTGTCCGAACAGGTCGCCCATCCCGCGCATCCTCAGGTCCGCCCGCGCGATCTCGAAGCCATCCTCGGTCGCCACAAAGAGCGACAGCCGCTCGTGTGCCTCCTGCCCCACGTCGCCGAGCAGGATACAGAACGATTCCTCGGCACCGCGCCCCACCCGGCCGCGCAGCTGGTGCAGCTGCGAGAGCCCGAACCGCTCGGGATGCTCGATGAGCATGACGGTGGCGTTGGCCACGTCGATGCCGACCTCGATGACCGTCGTGGCGACGAGGATGTCGATCAACCCGTCGCGAAACTGGCGCATGATCGCGTCGCGCTCCTCGCTCGCCAGGCGTCCGTGCAGCAGGGCGACGCGCCGCGCAGCGAACGGGCCGGCCGACAGCTCGGCGTGCATGGTCGTCGCAGCCTTGAGGTCCGTCTTCTCGGACTCGTCGATGACCGGGTAGACGATGTAGGCCTGGCGCCCCTTGGCGAGCTGGCTGTCGACGAACGTCAGGACGCGCTCGCGCGCCGACTCCGGACGCAAGGCGCTGGTGATCGGCTTTCGGCCGGGCGGTCGCTCGTCGAGGATGGAGACGTCGAGGTCACCGTGCAGCGTGAGCGCGAGGGAGCGCGGGATGGGCGTGGCGCTCATGAGCAGGACGTCGGGGCCGTCGCCCTTCGCGCCTAACGCCGCCCGCTGCTCGACACCGAAGCGATGCTGCTCGTCGATCGCGGCGAAGCCGAGGCGGCCGAAGCGGGTGCTGTCCTGGACTAATGCGTGGGTGCCGACGGCCACGAGCGGGGCGACGGATGCGAGGCGCTGGTCGGCCTCGCGTCGCTCGGCGGCGCCAAGGCTCCCGGTGACGAGGACGGGGCGCATCCCGAGCGGCGCCAGCAACCCCTCGAGCGTGCGGGCGTGCTGTTCGGCGAGCAGCTCGGTCGGGGCCATGAGTGCGGCCTGGAAGCCGTTCTCGATCGCCAGGAGCGCGGCGAACAGCGCCACGACGGTCTTGCCGCTCCCGACGTCGCCCTGCAGCAGGCGGTGCATGCGCCGCGGTGAGCACATGTCGGCCACGATCTCGCGCAGCACACGCACCTGCGCCCCGGTCAGGGCAAAGGGGAGCGACTCGCGCAGCTGGGTGGTCAGCGTGCGCCTCGCCGTGAACACGATGCCGCGGCGCGGTACGCGCGCCAGGGCGTTGGCCCGACGCTGCAGGAGCTGCACGAAGAGCAGTTCGTCGAAGGCCAGGCGATCGCGCCCCTGCTCCGCCTGCCCGACCGAGGCGGGGTGATGCACCATGCGCAGCGCCTCCGCGAGCGGCGCCACTCCCGCCTCGGCGCGCGCCTCGTCCGACAGGTGTTCCTCGACCAACTCCAACAACGCCGTGAGGTGCAGTTCGACGAGCGCCCGGATCTGCTTCGCCGTCATTCCCTCGGTGGCCGGATAGACCGACAGGACGCGTCCCTGCGCGCTCCCCGAGTCCTCGGCGCCGAGGTTCACGAACTCGCGGGGTTGCAGCTGGCGGCCGTGGTAGAAGCGCACCGGTCCGGTCAGCAGGAGCACGTCCTCCTTGTTGACGGTGCGATCGAGGAACGGCTGGCCGGGCCAGGACACTTCGAGCAGCCCGGTGGCGTCCCGCACCACCGCCTGAAAGATGCGCAGCCCCTTCCGCGTCGGGATGATCCCCTTGGACACGACGCGCCCCATGACGGTCACGTCCATGCCCGGTGCCACCGCGGCGATGGCGGTGATGGTGCTGGCATCCTCGTAGCGATGCGGCACGTGGTACAGCAGGTCGAGCGCCGTCTCGATCCCCAGCTTGCGCAGCAGCCTGGCGCGCCGCTCACCCACGCCCTTGAGGAACTGCACGGGCATGTCGAGCGTGACGCGCGGCGCGGTGGCGAATCGGTCGTCGCGGCGTGCGGCCACGGAGCCCTCCCCCCGAAGATGGACATCTCGCACGCCCGCGTGCCCCTCGCACGTGGGCCCGATCAGGCCGGGCGCCCTATTCCTCCAGCAGCTGCCGCGCGAAGTCCGTCGCGTCGAACGGCACGAGGTCGGCCACCTGTTCGCCGACGCCGATGAACTTGATCGGCACATCGAGCGCCTCGTGCACCGCCACGACGATCCCGCCCCGCGCCGTCCCGTCCAGCTTCGTCACGACCAGCCCAGTCACCGGGACCGCAGCCGAGAAGGTGCGGGCCTGCGCCACCGCGTTCTGCCCGATCGTGCCGTCGAGCACGAGCAGGGTCTCGTGCGGCGCGTCCGGCATGCGACGCGTGATCACCCGCGCGACCTTCTTCAGCTCCTCCATCAGGCTATCGCTGGTGTGCAGGCGTCCGGCCGTGTCGACGATGACCACGTCGACGCCGCGCGTCACGCCGGCGTCGATCGCGTCGAACGCCACCGCCGCCGGATCGCCCCCGGGCTTGCCGCCGATGAACTCCGCCCCGGCGCGATCGGCCCACACCCGGAGTTGGTCGATCGCGCCGGCACGGAAGGTGTCGCCAGCCGCAACGATGACCCGCTTGCCCTCGTCCCGGAACCGGGCCGCCAACTTGCCGATGAAGGTGGTCTTCCCCGCCCCGTTCACGCCGACGATCAGGATGACCGTGGGACCGGTCGCCGCCGCGCGGAGCGCCGGGTCGGAGTTCCCGTGGCGCAGCGCGGTCTCCACGCCGGAGCGCAGCGACTCGAGAAACTCGTCATGCGTCTTGATCTTGCCGCGCTGCGCCAGCCGATCGACGTCCTCGACCAGCCGCAACGTCGTCGCCACGCCGAAGTCCGCCTCCAGCAGCAGTTCCTCGATCTGTTCGAGCGACCCTTCGCGCGACCCCTTGCGCACCAGCGCGCCGACGTCGGTGAGGGCAATATCCTTGATGCGCTGCCAAAGCGACCGCTTGGGGAGGTCGTCGCTGCGCTTGAAGAGCCTGGCCATGCGCGAAAGCTAGTGCGTCGGCGGGCGGGCGGCGGCCTCGGCGACGCGCGTCGTGCTCCGGCGCGAGCCGTGCGAAACGGCGATGGCAGGGCCGGCCGAGTCGGCCCGGCAGGCCGTGCTAGCGCAGCCCGATGCGCCGGCGCAGCAGCCACTCCGCGCACAGCGACAGGAGCGCCAGCGCGAAGAGCCACGAGGCGTCCCGGGCACGCGGCGCCTCGCCGCGCGCGGTGCCGGATCCGAGCGCACCGTCCTGCACCGTGCGGCGCCGCGGCAGCAATTCGGCCGAGGGATTGACGATCAGGAGTGAGGCGCCGCCGGCCGTCTGCACGTCGTACACGCCCACCGGCGGGGCGGATACGAGCGTCGAGTTGTTCCCCTCGCCGAACCGCAGGACGAGCGAATCGCCCGCGTCCGTCGCCCCGCGCCTAACGACGAGGACGCGCACGACGCTGTCGCCGCCCACCCCGCGCCGCCATTGCACGGCCCCGCCCGCCCGCACGGCCGACGTCACGGGAAAGGCGGCCCGCACATCGGCCCGCTCCCCGGCCAGCCAGTCGAGGAGGCTCCCCCAGACGGCCGTGAATGCATCGCTGCCGACACCGCCGCGAAAGCGCCACCGCCAGAAGCCAGAGGCCGTGGCCACCACCACGCGCCGCGGCCGCTCCCAGCCCACGATCGCCACCCGCTGGTCCAGTCGGCGCGACCGTCGCGTCTCGAGGATCGTGAATTCCGCGTCGGCCGGAGGGGTGGCGCTCACATCGAGCGGCGGCAGCGAATCCCACACCGTCCCGCTCAGGTGCGTGCTCACCGGCGACAGCGGCGCCCCGGTCGCGAACCACTCGCCCTGCGCCGCGACGGGAGGGGCGATGAGGGCAAGCGAGCCCCGCGTCACCTGCCTCGGTGCCCCAAACAAGGCCGTGTCACCGTGCAGCACGACGATCGGCGCTTCACGTACCGCACGGCGAACCGCCTCTTCACTCACCGGCTGCAACGTGACGTCCTCACGCCACTGTCCGGGCGCCACACGGAAATACGCACGCGTCGGCAACATCACCGTCCCTCGCAGCAACGCGGCCACTTCGCGCGAGTCCAGGTCAGGCGACGAGGACACCAGCACGGCAGCGGCGCCCGTCGTGAGCTCCAGCACGGTGGCTGCGGCGTCGTTCTGCGGCTCGGCGTCGCCGGCGGTCACCACCGTCGCGCGCAGCTCACTGGGCGCCGTCCCTGCGGGCGCCACGAACTTCAGCGTGACGGTCCGTTCGCCCTGTGCAGGGAGCGCCTCGAAGGCGACGCTCGCCACGCGCCGGTTCGCCAGCTCGAGCTGGAGCGATCCCGCGGCGGCCCCCCCGGCGCCCGCCGCCACGGTGACCTGGGCCTCGACCGTATCGCCGGCGGCCGCGACGCGAGGGGCGCTCACGTCCAGCACGGCGGCATCGGGCGCGCTGTTCGCTCCCCCGATGACAATGCGCGATCCCGCCGGAAGCGCCAGCAGCGCCTCGGGGTCGTCGATCTCCCCATCGGTATACACGACGAGCGGACGCCCCGACGCCATCGCCCGCTCAGCGGCGGGGCGCACGCGCGAGGCCCGATCGCGACCGGCCAGCGTGTCGCCCGCCAGTCGCAACGAGTCGCCGAAGACGAACAGGGAATCGCCGCCTTCGCGACGGGCCGCCTGCGCGGCCGCGGCGAAACCGGCCGTATCGCGCCCGCGTCCCCAGGACGCCGATGCGTCGAGCGCGACCAACGGACTCGGGACACGCCGAGCCCCCAGTACGGTATTGAGCGCGAGCGCGACGAGGCTGGTCACGGAGATGGCACGCAACGCGGCGGTCGCTGCGCGTCCCTTGGGACGGGCGCGTGCGTACACCGCCGCCGCAGCGGCCACTCCGGCAGCGAGCGCGATCAACCAGGGAATCATGACCCGAATCTACGCCCGGCGACGGGCAGCTGTTGCCGGTTGTTCAGGGGCCCCTCAGTTGGAGTCGGCGATCTGGGTCGAGACGCGCTGCAACAGGGCGAGGTAGTCGGCCCGCAGACGGTCGAATGCCGGACGATCGGCCGAGGGGAGCGGATCGCCGCCGGTGCTGGCGAGCGCCTTGCGCGGATCGCGCTGCGTACCCCCGACGAGCACCTCGAAGTGCAGGTGAGGCGCGGTGGCGAGTCCGGTCATCCCGACCAGTCCGACGGTCTGTCCGATCGCGACGCGAGTGCCGCTGCGTACCCCCTTGGCGAAGGCGCGCAGGTGGCCGTAGCGAGACACGAAACCGTTGGCGTGTCGCACGTCGACCACGTTGCCGTAGCCACTCATGCGGCCGGCACGCACCACGACGCCGTCACCAACGCTGCGCACCGGCGTGCCCGACGTCGCGGCGTAGTCTGTTCCGCGATGTGCCCGCCAGACGCCGAGAATCGGGTGACGCCGCATGCCGAAGACCGACGAGATGCGGCGGAACTCCAGCGGCGCGCGCAGGAATGCCGACCGCAGCGACTTGCCCACGGTGTCGTAGTACCGTCCGCGACCGTCCTCGGACTCGAATCGGATGGCGTCGATCGACGCCGTGCCCGATGCAAAGTTCGTGGCGAGGACGCGCCCGATCCGCACCGTCCCCTCCGGCCCTCGACGTCGTTCGAAGAGCACCCGGAAGGTGTCGCCCGGCTGCAGGTCGCGACTCATGTCGAGCCGGTATTCGTAGATGTCGGCGACGTTCCAGGCCAGTTCGCTGCGCGCCCCCGGCGGAAGCTCGGTGGCCCCCTCGTCGAAGGCGTCGTACAGCGTGCGGGCGATCTCGCCGCGCACCACGAGGGTGTCGGTCGCCCATGGGAGGACCTCCTCGTGCTCGACCCAGCCGCTGTCGGACCTGGTCAGGTGCAGGAACCGGTCGATGGCGAGCTGAAAGCTGATGCGACTGGGAGGGGCCCCCTCAGGACCGCCCAGCGTAATGCGCATCCCGGCCGGGAGTCGTCGCGGGTCGAGGGTTGCGGCGGCGCCGATGGCTTCGGTTGCCTCCTGCGCCGTGAGTCCCCCGCGCGAGAGCACACCGCCGACGGTCTCACCGCGCTGCAGCGAGTCGACGCGCTCCTGCCACGCCGGAGTGCGCACACCGCTGATGACCTCACCTGCCCGGCGCTCGGGAATCGGGCGCACGACACTGATGGCGCCCCAGGCAAGGAGCGCCACCACGCCGAACACACCGAATCGCGCGCGCCGACTGCTCAATCCATCTGTCTCCGAATGAAGGTCGGAATGTCCATCTCGTCGATCTCCTCCTGCAGCCGAGGGGCGGGCGGCGCGAACTTGCGATTGGGATCGTTCGCACCGACGGTCCGCGGTCCGGCGCCTCCCTGCACGGTACGCGCGCCGGAAGCGGAGCGTTGCGTGATCGGGATCACGTCGGCCTGCGGTGCCGGCTTGGACACCGGTTGCGGCGCCGCCTGCGAGACAACCGGAATCGGACGCGAGCTCGCCGGGGCGCGTCCCCCCGACGCCGCCAGCCCTGCCGCGCGAGGCTCTGCCGCGCGAGGCTCTGCCGCGCGAGGCTCTGCGGCGCGAGGCTCCGACATCGGGGTACTTCCCTTGGCGATGGAGAAGGTGCTGCCGTTCGCCGCACTGGTCGTCTGGCCGAGCGCCTTGTCGAAGCCGGTGGCGATCACCGTCACGCGGATCTCGCCCTGCATCGCCGGTTCGGACACCGCGCCGAAGATGATCTCTGCGTCGTCGCCGGCGGCATCGTGCACGATCTCGGAGATCTGCGTGACTTCGCCCAGCGTCAGGTCGCCGCCGCCGGTGATGTTCAACAGGACGCCGGTGGATCCGCCGATCGAGATGTTGTCGAGCAGGGGCGAGGAGATCGCCTGCTGCGCCGCCTCCATCGCCCGGTTCTCGCCGCGCCCGATCCCGGTCCCCATGAGCGCCGACCCTCCGTTGGCCATCACGGAGCGGACGTCGGCGAAGTCGAGGTTGACGAGTCCGGTCTTGGAGATGAGGGTCGAGATCCCCTGCGTGGCGTGGAGCAGGACCTCGTCGGCCTTCTTGAGCGCATCCTGGAAGGGGATCCCCTTCCCGACCACGGCCAGGAGCCGTTCGTTAGGCACGATGATCATCGTGTCCACGTGCCGGCGCATCTCGGCGATGCCCGCGTCGGCCTGGCGCATGCGCTTCCGGCCCTCGAAGAGGAACGGCTTGGTCACGATCCCGACCGTGAGTGACCCCGCCTCGCGGGCAAGCTCGGCGACGATCGGGGCCGCGCCGGTGCCGGTCCCACCGCCCATGCCGCACGTCACGAAGACCAGGTCGGCACCCTGCAGCACACGCCCCACCTCGTCGCGATTCTCCTCGATCGCCTGACGCCCGATGTCGGGGCGGGCGCCGGCGCCGAGTCCGCGCGTGAGCTTCTTGCCGATCTGGATCTTCACGTCCGACTTGGACGCGAGCAGCGCCTGCGAGTCGGTGTTGATCGAGATGAACTCGATGCTCTCCAACTGATCCTCGATCATGCGATTCACGGCGTTGCCGCCGCCGCCGCCCACGCCCACGACCTTCATGCGGGCAACCTGTGACGCGTTCTCCTCGAATTCGAACATCATGGCGCGCGCAGCTCCTCTCGTGGCGAGGCAGATCCAGGGACAACCGGGGACAGATGGCACAGCATCGTGCAGGACACACGCGGAATGAATTGCGACATCGACGGCGAACGACCGCATAACGTCACACGATCCATTCGGCGATTCGCGCTCGAATATAACGCCTTCCGTCCGTCAAGCTACGTGTGACACAAAGCAAAGTTCTGCGCCGCGTTCGCGTCGCGAGAGCGACCAATGTTTCTCCACATTTGCTAGGAGAAGATCATCTTTGTAACAGCGCGGGCGGCAACCAGTTTCGGCCGCCGCCCGCATCACCCTAACGATGTGACCCGTCTCGCGTCACCCACGCCTCACGCGCCTCAGAAGAAGTCCTGCAGCCATGCCTTCACCTTCTGCGTCAGCTTATCCACATTGGGGGCATTGAACGCCAGCTTCTTCCCGCCGGGCGACTCCAGACCTAACGCGACCCGACTCGCGGCGTACAGGGCCAGCCCCACGGCCGTCGCGAACCGCGGCGCCTCGACCGCGTCCACCAGTCCGCTGATGTTCTCCGAGGGGATCCCGACGCGTACTCCGGTACCGAACACCTCGGCGGCCAGTTCCGCCACGCCGGGGAGCGTCGCGGCGCCACCCGTGAGCACGACACCGGCGCTCAGCTTGCCCGCATATCCCGCGGCATCGACGTCGCGCATCACCAGGTCGAAGATCTCATCGGTGCGCTGGTGGATGATGTGCGCAAGCAGCTCACGCGGAATCTGCCGATCCCCCTGCGCCACGGTGCTCGGCAGGGTGATCACCTCTGACGGATCCACCATCGGCTCGTACGCGCAACCATAACGCTCCTTGAGCCGCTCGGCGTCGCCCTGCGTCACGCCCAGACCGTGCACCAGGTCATTGGTGACGTTGTTGCCCCCGAACGGGACGGTTCCGAGGTGCCGGATCTTCGCTTCATGAAAGACGGCGATGTCCGATGTCCCGGCCCCCATCTCGATCAAGACGACCCCGAGCTCCTTTTCGTCTTCCGTGAGCACGGCGAGCGCGCTCGCCAGGGGCTCGAGCACCAGCTGCAGCGGTCGGTACCCCGCCTTCTCCACCGCCTTGCGCAGGTTCAGCGCCGGCGAGCTGCCGATGGTGACGAGGTACATCTCGGTCTCCAGTCGCGTCCCCACCATGCCCACGGGGTCACGAATGCCCTCGTTCTTGTCGACCGAGTACTCCTGCGGAATGGCGTGCAGCAGCTCGCGCTCGGGCGGCATGGCCTGCGCGCGCGCGACCGCGTTGGCGCGCTCCACGTCTCCCCGGGAGATCTCGTCGCCGCTGACGGCGACGATCCCCTTCGAGATCATCGCCTGCACATGCTCCCCGGCGATCCCGACGTAGCACGCATCGACCTTCACGCCCGCCATCTGCTCGGCGTCGCTCACCGCCTTGCGAATCGACTGCGTGGTTTCCTCAATGTCGGCCACGACGCCGCGTCGCAGCCCGGTGGTGCGGGCCTGGCCGACCCCGAGCACCTTGATGCCGGGGTGGCGCGGGAGATCCCCAACAACCTCGGCAATGATGGCCGTGGTCTTGGCAGATCCGATATCGAGTCCGGCGACCAAACGTTCGACGTTCATGGAAGGCGGGCGATGACGAGGTCCTTGTAGCGCAAGTCGAGCTCCACGGGTCGAAGGTGACGCTTCGCGAGATCGGCCTCGACGGAAGATAGTTGCAGAAGCCGGTCGGCGCGCATATCCAGCATCGCGCGCACGGGAACGTCGAGCAGGTGCAGCACGACCTCGTCTTTCGCGACGCGACGCGCCTCGCTCACTCGCACGTAGTATTCGGGCATTTCGGCCTTGATCTCGCCGAGCAGGCGAAAGAGCGCGGTATCGGCCCGGGCCACGATCGGCAGGTCGACCTTCCAGCGCGTCGGATCGAGCGGGAGGAGCCGTCCGCGGTCGTCGTACGCCTTGAAGCCCCCCGACGCCGCGACGAGGGCGATCGGCAGGTTCTCCTCCACCGTAACGACGAGGGTGCTGGGGAGCCGGCGCGAGAGGCGCGCGCGCTCCACCTGCGGATGCCCCTCCACGCGAAGCGCGAGGGAGTCGAAGGCGTTCCAGATGGAGTAGGTGGTGTCGATCTGCAGGCGCGCCGCGATCTCGGAGGCCCGCGCGAACCGGGTCCCTCGGACCTCGACCTGCTGCACCCTAAAGAACGCCAGATCGTGCCCCCACCACGGCGTCGAGGCGATCACGACGGCCGCGAGCACGACGGCCGCGGCGATCCACCGGCGGCGCCAGCGTGGCGCACCGGCGGAGGCAGCGGCGCCTGCGTCCGTGGTGTCGGCAGTCATGCCGAGGGCCCGCCGGCGAGCAACGAGAGGAGTTCAGGACCCGTGCGCGTGATGTCGCCGGCTCCCATCGTCAGCACCACATCGCCATCCTGCACGAAGGCCGCGAGCGCGGAGGCGGCATCGGTGCGAGCCCCCGACCAGGCGGGCGCACGCCCGGCCGCTGTCATTCGATCGGCGATCAGGGCCGATGAGACACCGTCAATCGGCCGTTCGCGCGACGGATACAGCGTCGTGAGAAAGAGCACGTCAGCGGTGGCGAGCGCCTCGGCGAATCCCTCGGCGAAGTCGCGGGTTCGGCTGTACAGATGCGGCTGGAAGGCCACGACGAGTCGCCGACCGGGATATGCGTCGCGCGCGGCGGCGATCGTCGCGGCCACCTCGGTCGGGTGGTGCGCGTAGTCGTCCACGACCGCCACGCCAGCCGCCGTCCCGAGGCGCTGGAACCGGCGCTCGACGCCCTGGAACTGCTCAAGCCCCTGGCGCAGCCGGTCGAACGGCGCGCCTAACGCGAGACCACAGGCGAGCGCGGCCAGCGCATTGCGCACGTTGTGCAGGCCGGGCACGGCCAGGGCAACGTCGCCGAGCTGCTCGCCGTCGAAGGTGGCGGCGACCACCGTGCAGCCGTCGGCACGCCGGCGCGGGACGCCGACCAGCCGAGCATCGGGCGATGCCACGCCGTAGCGGATGACCTGTGCCCCGGTCGTCACGTCGAGTGACGCCGCGCCAGGATCATCGGCGCACACGACGATCGTGTGCGCGGGTGCGAGAAACGCCGAGAAGGCCTGGCGGATGTCGTCGAGGTCACGATAGATGTCGAGGTGGTCCGCCTCGAGATTGGTCACCACGGCGACCGTGGGCGTGAGCGCGAGGAACGATCGATCGTATTCGTCGGCCTCGACGACGAACAGCTGGTCGCCGTCGTAGCGCAGGTTTCCCCCCCACCGTTCCACGCGCCCCCCGGCAATGCCCGTCGGCCGACGCCCGGCGGCGGCGAGCGCCTCGGTGGTCATGACGGTGGTCGTGGTCTTGCCATGGGTGCCGGCAACGGCGACGAGCGTGCCGCCGCGCACGGCCTCGCCTAACGCCTCGGCCCGCCGCACGACCGGAAGCCCGGCCGCGCGGGCCGCGGCCACCTCCGCATTGTCCGCGGGCACGGCCGACGTGACGACCAGCGCGCGGGCCGCTGCCACATGCGCCGGGTCGTGACCGAGATCGAGCTGGACGCCCAGTGCGCGCAGGTCGTCGGCGCCAGCGAGGGACGCATCGCACCCCGTGACGACAACGCCTCGCTTCACGAACAGCTCGGCGAGGGCGCTCATGCCGGCGCCGGCGATGCCGACGAAGTGCACGGGGCGAGGGTCGTTCGCGTCCAGAAGTGGCATGGTGCCCGGAATCTAGCGCGCCGGGGGGAGCTGCAGGCTCATCGCGTCGAGTCCGCGTGCCCGAGCCAGGTCAGCAGGCGGCGCGCAATGATCGCCGACGCCTCGGGACGGCCCCGCGCCGCGGCGGCTGCCGCCCACGCCTGGCGCCGGGCCCCATCGCCCACCACCTCGCGCACCACCGCGGCGACGTGGTCGGGCGTCGCCTCGCGCTGCGAGATCCAGCGCGCCGCGCCAGCCGCCTCGAGGGCGCGCGCATTCGCCGTTTGGTGGTCGGCGGCCGCGGTGGGGAGCGGGACGAGGTACATCGGGATTCCCCAGGCGCACAGCTCGGCCGTCGTCATGGCGCCGGCGCGGGTGATGGCGAGGTCGGTCACGGCGTAGGCGTCGGCGATCGGGGCGAGGTAGGGGCGCACGATGACCCGACCCGTCGCGCGGTCCGCGTGCCGTGCGTAGTGGTCGCGCCCCGTTCCCCAGATGAGCCCCACACCCGCCGGAAGCCCTCGCGCCACCCAGCCATCCACCAGCGCGTTGAGCGCGGCCGATCCCTGGCTGCCGCCGAACGCCAGGACGACGAGGCGCACGGACGGATCGAGCCCCCAAACCGTGCGCAGCGCCGCCCGATCGGGGCGCACCAGCGGCGGCGGGTCGATCGGGTTCCCGGTCTCGACCGCGCGAGGTCGGGCACCGCGCGGCAGCCCGAGGGCGGCCTCGGGAAAGCCCAGGTACGTCTCGCGTGCCCAGCGCGAGAAGAGCCGCACCGTCTGGCCGGGAGACGAGTTCTGCTCCTGCAGGACATACGGAACGCCCCGCGTCGCGGCGAAGGCGAGCGCCCCGGATGCGGCATAGCCGCCCGTGGCGACCAGGAGCCGGGGAGGCGCCTCGCGCGCCAGGTCGCCCAGCCGGCTCCACCCCCGCGCGAGACCGGCGACTGTTCGCCAGTTGCGCCATGGTGCCGACCGATACACCGGATGCAGGTCGAGCAGTGTGTGGGGAAACTCGGTATCGGGGAGGATGATCCGCTCGATTCCCCGCGTGGCGCCGACGAAGTGCGGGCGCACGTCGGGACGCAGCGCCACGAGGGCACGGGCGATCGCCAGGGCGGGATACAGGTGCCCGCCGGTCCCTCCGCCGGAAAACAGGACGCGCACGCGCGACCCTACGCGGGATCGGTGGCGGAGGCGCCGTACACCCGTTCCCGAATGCTCCCGATGTTCACCAGGATGCCGGTGAGCACGAAGCTGAGGACGAGGTTGGAACGGCCGAAGGAGACGAACGGCAGGGTGAGTCCCGTGGTGGGAAGGAGCCCGATCACGACGCCGATGTGCAGGTACGCGGTGATGGACATCGTGCAGGTCAGGCCGATCGCGACCAGCTGCAAGAAGCGGGAGCGCGCCTGCTTCGCGATGCGGAAGCCCAGCCAGGTGTAGAGCGCGAAGGCGAGCACGATCGTCATCATGCCGAGGAACCCCCACTCCTCGCCGATGTTGCTCCCGATGAAGTCGTTGTAGCCGAACGGCACCCACCCGTACTGCTGCAGCCCCTGGCTGAATCCCTTGCCGGTGAAGCCGCCCGAGCCGACGGCGATGAGCGACTGGCGCAGCTGGAAGTTGATGGTCTCGGGTGCGTCGCCGGAGCCCATGAACGACAGCAGGCGCGACATGGCATACTGCCGCTTCGCCACCTCGTGCCACAGCAGGGGCGCCGACAGGATGCCGAGCAGGATGAAGTGCCCGATGCGGACGTCGGCGGAGAACAGGATGATGCCCATCAGGAGCGTGTACAACATCGCCACCGACAGGTCCGGCTGGAAGAAGGCGATGACATCCAGGATGCCGACCACGATGAGGAACGGGAGGAGTCCCTTCGTCAGGCGGCGCATCTGCTCCCCTTTCTTGAGCACCAGCATCGCCGTCCACACCACGACGGCGAGCTTGCCGAACTCCGACGGCTGGACCGACGCCCCGAAGACAAAACGCCGGGAGCCATTGACCAGTGGTGCGATCTTGTGCGTGAACGGCAGCACCGTGACGAGCATCAGGATGATCGTCACGACCATCAGCGGCCACGCGAGCCGCTCCAGGCGCTCGGCGTCGAACTTGGCCGCGAGGGCGAAGCCCACGACCCCCACGCCCACGCCCGCGAGCTGCTTCAGGAAGTAGTAGGTCGAGTCATGGTCGGCCTGCATGGCGACGAACGCACTGGCGCTGTAGAGCGTGGCCAACCCGAAGGCGCACAGCACGGCCGTGACGAGGACGAGGGCGCGAGCCTCGGTCCCCACGGCCCATCGCACGCGCGATTGCATCGGATCGTGCATCACTCCTCCCCCCGAGCCGCAGCCGCGAAGGCGCGACCGCGTTCCTCGTAGTTGGTGAACATGTCGAAGCTCGAGCAGGCCGGGGCGAGCAGCACCGCATCGCCGCGCCGCGCCAGCCCACGCGCGCGCGACACCACCTCGGCAAAGCCCCCCTCCACCTGCTGCACCGAGGCACGGCCCGCCAGGTCCTGGACGATGCGCGGCGCCGACTCACCGTAGGCGAGCACGTGCCGACAGTGCTTCGCGATGGGATCGAGCAGCGCCGTGTACGGCTCGCCCTTGTGCCGGCCGCCCAGCAGGAGGATGGTCGGGCGGGTCATGCTCTCGATGGCGACGCGCGCCGAGGCGACGTTCGTCGCCTTGGAGTCGTTGATCCACAACACGCCGCCCACATCGGCCACCGGCTCCAGGCGATGGGGAGGCGCATGGAAGCCGCGCAGCGCCGCCGCCATGCGCGTCCGGTCGTCGAGGCAGTCGAACGCGGGATCGGCGGCCATCACGGCAAGGACGGCGGCGAGGGCGTTGGCGACGTTGTGGTCGCCCAGGAGCGGCAGCTCGCGTCGGATGAGCAGCACGGCGTCGAGCACAATGAGTTGCCGCTTGTCCTCCCCTCCCAGGAAGGCGTCGGCCAGGCGCCCCGAGACCGCAAAGCGGAGCTGGACGCCTCGCACGGTGCGCGCCACCGCCATGACCGCTGCGTCGTCGGCGTTCACCACCCACCGCGAACCCTGCGCGGCATGACGAAAGAGCAGCGCCTTGTCCGCGTAGTAGTCGTCGACCGATTCGTACCGATCGAGATGGTCGGGCGAGAGGTTGGTCATGACACCGACGCGCGGATTGATCGACGGCGTGTCGTGCAGCTGGAAGGAGGACAGCTCGAGCGCCACCCACGCGGGCATCGTAGGCCGCAACGCGACCTCGCTCAGCGGCGTCCCGATGTTTCCGGCCGCCACCGCATCTTCGCCAAGGCTGCGCAGCAGGTGGGCGACGAGCGCGGTCACCGTCGTCTTGCCGTTCGTACCGGTGATCGCCACGTAGCGCAGGGTCGGCATCGCAGCGAGCGCGACCTCGACCTCACTGATCACCGGCACGCCCGCCGCACGCGCCGCGGTCAGGGGGGCGGCGTCGGGGGGAATCCCCGGGCTGGCCACCACCAGGGCAGCCCGGGAAATCCGCGCGATGTCGTGCCCGCCGACCTGGACGTCGGCCCCGCGCGACTGCAGCGCTGCCGCCTGGGCGGCGATCGCGGGGTGCGTGCTGGCATCGGACGCATAGACACGCGCGCCCAGCCGGCGCAGCAGCGTCGTGACCGACGTGCCGCTCCGACCCAGCCCCACGACGGCGACCTCGCCGTGCGTCCAGTCGTACCGTGGCGTCATCGCAGCTTGAGCGTGGTGAAGGCGACGAAGGCGCACAGGATGCCGAGGATCCAGAAGCGCACGACGACCTGCGACTCCTTCCATCCCTTCAGCTCGAAGTGATGGTGCAGCGGCGCACGCAGGAAGACCCGGTGTTGCTGTGCATGCGCAAGGCCGTACCGCCTGCGCCGATACTTGAAGACGACACGTTGGATGATCACCGACATGGTCTCGGCGACGAAGACGCCACCGACGAAGAGCAGCAGGAACTCGCTCTTGAGCAGGATCGCAATCGCGCCGAGCGCGCCGCCCAGGGCGAGCGATCCCGTGTCACCCATGAAGACCTGGGCAGGATGGGTGTTGTACCAGAGGAACCCGATGCACGCGCCCGCCAGCGCGAGGCAGTACACCGTCAACTCGCCGGCCCCGCGCAGGTAGAACAGTTGCAGGTACTCGCTCGCGTCCACCCGCCCCATGACATACGCGAACAGTGCGAAGGTCACGATCGCGATGGCGGTGAGCCCTGCGGCCAATCCGTCGAGCCCGTCCGTCAGGTTGACCGAATTGCTGACCCCCGTAAGGATGAAGGTCGTGAACGGCACGTACAGCCATGACAGCGCAGCCGTCGCCGGGACGACCAGGACATACTTGAGGAACGGCACGGTCGTCGAGGCACCCGGGAGCGTCGAGACCGGGTACTGCCAGAGGATGTAGCCGAAGATCAGGCCGATCGACACCTGACCGGCGAGCTTGTAGCGCTCGACCAGTCCTTCGTTCTTCTTCCCTTCCCGCTTCTGCTTGAGCTTCAGGTAGTCATCCAGAAAGCCGATGCCGCCCATCCACACGGTCACGAGCAGCGCCAGCAGTACGTAGCGATTGTCCAGCCGCGTCCACAACAGGGTCGGGATGATCGAGCAGGCGAGGATGATCAAGCCACCCATCGTCGGCGTCTCGCCCTTGGACTGGTGCGAGTCCGGGGTCCCCTCGCGAATGACCTGGCGCACGCGCATCGACTGCAATCGTCGCACGATCATCGGCCCGATGAGGAACGACAGCAGCAGCGCGGTGACGGCCGCGGCGGCCGCTCGCACCGAGATGTAGTTGATGAGCCGGAACGGCGGAAAATCGGGGATGAATCGCGTCAGCAGGAAGTGGAGCACGGGCGGTGGGATATCACGAATGGGGGGAGGACCAACAGGCGGACGACGACGGTGCTACGCCAGCGGGGCCGGTGGATCGAGGCCGACAAACGAGCGAAGGTGCGGAACGAGACGTTCCAGTCGCGTCCCGCGTGACCCCTTGAGCAGGACGACCGCATCGGGCGACAGCCGCGGCCGCAACAACGGCCAGAGCGCCTCGGCGTCGACCGCGGTGACCACGCGCGCATCGCCAGGGGCGAGGCGATGCAGCGGGGCGACAAACTCGCCGATGCCTGCCACGACGGTCGCCCGCGAGCGGAGTGCCCGCTGCGCGATCTCCGCATGCAGGGCATCACTCTGGGCGCCCAGTTCCAGCATCGACCCGAGCACGGCGACTTGCGGTCGGCCCGCCCCAACGGCGTCGAGCAGCGCGAGCGCCTCGCGCGCCGAGGCCGGGTTGGCATTGTAGGCATCGTTGAGCAGCAGGAGCGTGCCGAGCGTCTCGAGCGTGCTGCGCATGCTCAACGGGGCCAACGACCCGATCCCGCGCGCCGCCTCGGTGTCGGACACGCCGCAGGCGCGCGCCACCGCAATCGCCAACAGGGCGTTGCGGACATTGTGCGCGCCGAGCAGCGGGACGTGAATGGTGACCTCGCCAAGGATGGCCCAGCCACGGCCGTCGTCGTCGAGTCCCCACCGTTCGGCGCCGACATCGCAGGGCACGACCCCGGCCTCGACCACGCGGGTCCCCCGCGCGCGAGCCTCGCGGCCGACCTCGGGCTGCCCCGCCGGTGCGATGCCCAGCGGCACGCCGTCGAAGATCGCGCACTCCTCGCGCAGGACCCCGTCCAGGTCGCCCAGCCCCTCGAGATGCTCCTCCCCGATCGACGTCACCACCGCGATGTCGGGAGCGACCAGCGCACGCAGCGCGGCGACCTCACCGGGGTGGTTGGTCCCGACCTCGACGACCGCGATGTCGGCGTCGTCGGGGATGGCGAGCAGCGTCAGCGGCACGCCGACGTGATTATTGAGATTCCCGCGCGTTGCGTGGACGGCGAAGCCGGCTGAGAGCGCCGCGGCGATGAGTTCCTTCGTGCTGGTCTTGCCATTCGACCCTGCCACGGCCACCACCTGCCCGCCCCATGCACGCCGCCGGTAGGCGCCCAGCGCGCCGAGCGCCCGCGTGGTGTCGGCGACCACGAACGCCGGTACCCCGAGCCCGGCAGCGCGCGCCGCATCCGACACGACCACCGCCCGGGCGCCGCGGGCGACCGCCTGGGCAAGGAAGTCGTGGCCGTCGAATCGCTCCCCGATCAGGGCAACGAAGACGTCGTCGGGTGCGAGCGTGCGCGTGTCGGTCGCCACCCGACCTAACGGGCGACTGCCGCTCGGGCGCGCGCCCACCAGTTCGTCACCGAGGGCCCGTGTCAGTCGGTCGTGCGTCCAGAAACTCATGCGCGGCTCCGCGCGACGCCGCGCGCGAGGTCCTGGACGATGGCCTTCTCGTCGAACGGATACGAGGTCGTGCCGCGGAGCTGGTACGTCTCATGCCCCTTGCCGGCGAGGACGACGACGTCGCCCGCCACCGCCACCTCGAGCGCACGGGCGATCGCGGCGTGCCGATCCTCGATGCGTTCGTGTGCGCGCTGCATCCCCTGCTCGATCTCGTCGAGGATGCGCTCGGGGTCCTCGGTGCGCGGATTGTCGCTGGTGAGGATCACCAGGTCCGCGAGCCGTTCGGCGATCTCACCCATGATCGGGCGCTTGCCCCGGTCGCGATCGCCGCCGCACCCGACCACGAGGATCAGGCGGCCGGTGGTGAACGGGCGTACGGCGGCGAGCGCCCGTTCGAGCGCATCGGGCTTGTGGGCGTAGTCGCGCAGGACGATCGGGGCGTCGAGGATGCGCTCGAGGCGCCCGGGGACCTGCGGCAGCGTGGCGAGGCGCGCCGCGATCGCCTCGGTCGAGCGCCCGAGCGCCCACGCGGCCGCGGCCGCGCCTAACGCGTTGGCGATGTTGAAGTCCCCGATGAGCGGGAGCGCGACCGACGCGCGTCCTGCGGGCGTGACCAGGGTCCATCGGCTGCCGTCGGGCGCACAGGTGACGTCCGTCCCCTGCACCTCCGCGTCCGGGCTCCGCAGGCCGTAGCGCACGCGCCGCGGTCCGGCACGCAGCGCGCGCCACGTCTCCACATCGTCGTTGACCACGACCGCCCCGCCAGGTGCGACGTACTCCACCAGCAGCGCCTTGGCCGCGAGATACGCCTCCATCGTCCCGTGATAGTCCAGGTGGTCGCGCGACAGGTTGGAGAAGATCGCCACGTCGAACGCCAGGCCATCGACACGACGCTGCTCGAGCGCGTGTGAGGACACTTCCATGGCCACGGCGCGGACGCCGGAATCGACCAGGGTGCGCAGGACGCGCTGCAGGTCGACCGGACCGGGCGTGGTCAGTCCCCCCCCGCCAGGGAGCGCGCGTCCCTCGCTTCCGACCAGCACGCCGAGCGTGCCGATCGAGGCCGCCGGCGCCTGGGGCGAATCGAGCAGGTGGCGCAGCATGGACGCGATCGTGGACTTTCCGCTCGTCCCCGTCACGCCAACGAGCGACAGCGACCGTCCCGGGTTGCCGTGAAACGCGGCGGCGGCAACGGCGGCGGCGCGGCGCCCGTCCCGGACGACGAGTCGCGGGAGCGCGGTGCGCGTCGCGTCCTCCACGATCGCCATCGTCGCCCCGGCTGCCTGCGCCTGGGCCAGAAACGCGTGCCCGTCCCGCGCGCTGCCCGAGACCGCGATGAAGAGCGCCCCCCCCGTCACCTGTCGCGAATCGTCCGTGACCTGCTCGACCGTCACGGGAAGGACACCACAAGACTGCAGCAGCAGGTCGGCGCGCTCCAGCGCCGCCACGATCTCCTGCACCGGCACGGGGGACACCGGCACGGGGGACACCGGCACGGGGGACACGGGCGTCGTGTTCACGGACGCGCCAGCCGCACGAGGGCCCCGGTGCGGGAGGGCGCACCGGCCGGGGGGGCAGTCACGCCACCGGTGCCCCCCGTCAGCTGCACCCGGAACCCGGCGCGGTGCAGCTCGCGCACCGCCACGCGCAGCGGCAGGCCGCGCACGTCGGGGACGCTCACGACGCGGGTCACGCGCGGCGGCTCACGCAGCGGGCGGGAGAGATCGAAGCGCACCGGTTCGCGCAGCTCGGGTTCGGGCGTGGAATCGACCCACGCCACGACCGGGAGCGGTGGCGCGGTCGACGCCCCACCGACCGAGTCGGTCGCCACGCTCCCGGCCGCCACCTCCTGCCGCTCCACCAGGACAGGGCGCGCGGCCACGGCCGGCGGCGGGGGCACGTACGACTCGCGGCGCCCGGACAGCTTTCCCCAATCGAGCGATGCATCTCGCGCGGCCACGGCCGCCGTGATGATCGCCTTGGCCACCGGGGCGGCTGTCTTGCCGCCGTAGTAGGTCCCCC
>Ga0138256_10001505_pt1 | contig 25123 bp, 17 predicted proteins | sample KNB2016incub_MG_FD_105486 | JGI IMG/M metagenome (GOLD analysis project Ga0138256, IMG submission 105486) | Active sludge microbial communities from wastewater in Klosterneuburg, Austria - KNB2014incub_MG | ecosystem: Engineered > WWTP > Activated sludge > Unclassified | place: Austria...
AAGTACTTAGAGGACGAGAAGATCACGGTGCGGGAACTGGGCGGCTGGGAATGCGCCAAGTGCCACTACTAAGAACGCGAGCGACGAATGGCCACCACCAAGCGATACTGGCAGGACCTGGGCGAGCTGAGCGACGCGCCGCAGGTGCCCACCAACGAATTCAACCAGCCCCTGGCCCTGCCTGATGCGCTGGGCGACAAGGGCCTCACCGGAGCCACCACCGGCCGCCGCGACTTCCTGAAATTCCTCGGTTTCTCGTTGAGCGCCGCCACGCTGGCCGCCTGCGAAACGCCTGTGATCAAGAGCATCCCGTACGTTACCAAGCCCGAGGACATCGTCGCCGGCGTGGCCAACTGGTACGCCAGCACCTTCTACGATGGTGAGGACTACGGCAGTGTGCTGGTGAAGACCCGCGAGGGCCGTCCCATCCACATCAAAGGCAACCCGCGCTTCGGTATCAACCTGAACACGGCGGCCAGGAAGGGCAACATCAACGCGCGCATCAACAGCAGCGTGATCGAGCTCTACGACAGCCACCGCCTGAAAGGGCCGCAGCTGCGCACGGGCGAGAGCGCCTGGAACACCGTGGACCACGCCACGGCGGACAAGGCCATTGTGGACCAGCTCACGAAAGTGGCCGCTAGTGGCAAGAAGGTGGTGCTGCTCACCAACACGGTGATCAGCCCCAGCGCCAAGGCCGCCATCAGCGCGTTCCGGACCCGGTTCGGCGGCACGCCGGTGACCAACGCGGACGGCACGATGACGGCCGGCGGGAACGTATCGCACATCCAGTACGACACCATCAGCCACAACGGCGTCACCAACGCCAACCTGAAGAGCTTCGGCCTGCGGGTATTCCCCAGCTACGACCTTACCAAAGCCGATGTGCTGGTGGGCGTGGGCGCCGACTTCCTGAGCGGCGGGGGCAGCGGCAACGAGAACACATGGCAGTACAGCGTGCGCCGCAACCCGGACAACATGAGCCGGCACTGGCAGTTCGAGGCGCGCATGAGCCTCACCGGCGCCAACGCCGATGAGCGCGTGATGATCAAGCCGAGCCAGGTGCCCGCCGTGGTGATCGCCCTGCACGATGCCGTGGCCCGCAGGACCGGCGGCAGCGCGATCGGTGGCAGTGCCGCGGAAGGCCTCAGTGACCGCATCGAGAAATGCGCCACCGAATTAGCGGCCGCCAAAGGCAAGAGCCTGGTACTCTGCGGCAGCAACGATGAGGGCACGCAGATCATCGTCAACAGCATCAACGCGCTGCTGGGCAACTACGGCAGCACCATCGATCTGACGGATCCCACCAACTTCTTCCAAGGCGATGACGCTGCGGTGCAACAGTTGGTGAAGGACATGAACGCGGGCAGTATCGGCGCGCTGTTCATCGCCGGGGTGAACCCCGTGTATACACTGCCCAATGGCGCCGAGTTCGCCGCCGGCCTCGCCAAGGTGGGCCTGAGCGTGAGCTTCAGCGCCCACGCGGACGAAACGGCCAGCAAGTGCGGTACCATTTTCCCCGACCACCACTGGCTGGAGAGCTGGAACGACCTCTCCCCCAAGCCCGGCCATTACGCGCTGGCCCAGCCCACCATCAACCCGCTGTTCAACACGCGCCAGTGGCCCCATAGCCTGCTGGTGTGGAGCGGCGCCTCGGGCAGCTACCACGACCATGTGCGCGCCACGTTCGGTCCCATGGCTGATTGGAACCAGAGCGTGCATGACGGTGGTGCCGAGATCAAGCCGGTACAAACGCTGGAGATCACACCCCGTCCTTTCGCCGGTGACCTGGCCAGCGCCGCCGCCAGCGCGAAGAAGAGCGCCGGGGGCGCGGGCGCCTGGGAAGTGGAACTCTACACCACCGAAGGGATCGGCAGCGGGCAGCACGCCAACAACCCCTGGTTGCAGGAACTGCCCGACCCCATCACCAAGGTGACCTGGGACAACTATGTGTGCATGGCCCCGGCGGACCTGCTGGAACTGACCGGCAAGCAGCATGTGCGCGACCTCCGCATCGGCGAGCAGGACAAGGCCTACATGGTGAAGGTGACGGCCAACGGCGTTTCCTTGGAACTGCCTGCCGTGCCCGTCCCCGGCCAGACCCCGAAGACCGTGAGCATCGCCCTCGGCTACGGCCGCGGCGCCAACGGCGAGGACGTGGGGCGCGCAGCCAGTTTGCGCGACGCCGACGGCAGCGTGACCGTGATCGGCAAGAGCGCCTACCCGCTCACCAGCATCGTGAATGGCACCGTGGCCTACGATGCGGTGAACGGTTCACTCGAAAGCACCGGTGCGCGTTACGAGATGGGCCTCACACAGACCCAGCTCACCGGCATGGACCGGCACAGCATCATCAAGGAGACGACGCTGAGCACCTGGCGCGCGCACGACCCGCGCGGCGAGAAGGACGAGCAGAACGGCTACAACGAGAAGGTGATGCTGGCCGTGCATGAGGACGTCAACCACGACGGCCACATCAATGCGCATGACAAGGTGCCGGCCACGGAAGTGGACCTCTGGGGCGCCCATCCTGTTGAGCAGGTGGGCCACCATTGGGGCATGAGCATCGACCTGAACACCTGCAACGGGTGCGGCGCGTGCATCACGGCCTGCCACAGCGAGAACAACGTGCCGGTGGTGGGCAAGGACGAGGTGCGCCGCAGCCGCGACATGCACTGGCTGCGTCTGGACCGCTACTACAGCAGCGACATGACCCACGCCAAGGGCAAGACCGAGGGCATGGGCAAGATCGAGCGCTACCTGGCCATGGAGGAGCCCAGCGCCTCGCCCAGCGTGTTCTTCATGCCGGTGATGTGCCAGCATTGCGACCACGCACCCTGCGAAACGGTATGCCCCGTGGCCGCCACCTCGCACAGCAACGAGGGCCTCAACATGATGGCCTACAACCGTTGCATCGGCACGCGCTACTGCAGCAACAACTGCCCTTACAAGGTGCGCCGCTTCAACTGGTTCAACTACGTGACCGAGAAGTTCGGCGAGGTGAACCCCGCGTGGGACGAGCTGGGCCGCCTGGTGCTGAACCCCGATGTGGTGGTGCGCAGCCGCGGCGTCATCGAGAAGTGCACCATGTGCGTGCAGCAGATCCAGGCCGGCAAGCTCGCCGCCAAGAAGGCGGGCCGCCCGGTGAAGGACGGCGAGATCGAAACGGCGTGCAGCGCCGCCTGCGGAACGGGCGCCATCATCTTCGGCGACCTGAACGACAAGGACAGCCGGGTGGCCGCCCGCTTCAAGGACGAGCGCGCCTACCACATGCTGGAGGAGATCGGCGTGAAACCCAACATCAGCTACCTGGCCAAGGTGTGGAACCGCGAGGAGAAGCCCGAGTTGGCGGCCGCCGTAACCGAAGAAGCCCACCACTAGGACCATGCACAGCGAATCATCGCTCCGCGAACCGCTCATCCTGGGGCATCGCACCTACCACGACATCACCGTCGACCTGGTGAAGCCCATCGAGGACAAGGCGCCCCGCATGTGGTACATCCTCATCACCATCGCGGCCATCATCGCGGTGTACGGGGTGGGCTGCATCCTCTACCTCTTCAGCAAGGGCATCGGGGTGTGGGGGTTGAACAAGACGGTTGACTGGGCCTGGGACATCACCAACTTCGTGTGGTGGGTGGGCATCGGCCACGCCGGCACGCTCATCAGCGCGGTGCTGCTGCTCTTCCGCCAGAAGTGGCGCATGGCCGTGAACCGCAGCGCCGAGGCCATGACCATCTTCGCCGTTATCATGGCGGCCACCTTCCCCATGATCCACATGGGCCGCATCTGGATGGCCTACTGGGTGTTCCCCCTGCCCAACCAGTTCGGTTCGCTATGGGTGAATTTCAACAGCCCCCTGCTCTGGGACGTGTTCGCCATCAGTACGTACTTCTCGGTATCGGTCGTCTTCTGGTACATCGGCCTCATCCCCGACTTCGCCACCATCCGCGACAAGGTGGTGAAGCCTTGGCAGAAGAAATTCTACGGCGTGCTGTCCTTCGGCTGGACGGGCAACGCGAAAGCGTGGCAGCGCTTCGAGGAGGTGAGCCTGGTGCTCGCGGGCCTGAGCACGCCGCTGGTGTTCTCGGTGCACTCGGTGGTGTCCTTCGACTTCGCCACCAGCGTGATCCCCGGCTGGCACACGACGATCTTCCCACCCTACTTCGTGAGCGGCGCGGTGTTCAGCGGCTTCGCGATGGTGCAGACGCTGCTGCTGGTGATGCGCAAGACGATGAAGCTCGAGGCCTACGTGACCATCAAGCACATCGAGTACATGAACATCATCATCATCGTCACGGGCTCGATCGTGGGCGTGGCGTACATCACCGAGCTGTTCATCAGCTGGTACGGCGGTGTGGAGTACGAGAGCTACGCGTTCATCAACCGCGCAACGGGCCCCTACTGGTGGAGCTACTGGGCCATGATGACCTGCAACGTGATCAGTCCGCAGCTCTTCTGGGTGCGCAGCTGGCGCCGCAACCTGATGTTCACCTTCTTCATGAGCTTAGTGGTGAACACGGGCATGTGGTTCGAGCGATTCGTGATCATCGTGACCAGCTTGCACCGCGACTACCTGCCCAGCGCGTGGACGATGTTCCACCCCACCTGGGTGGACGTGGGGATCTTCCTGGGCACCATCGGCATCTTCTTCACCCTGTACCTGCTTTTCGCGCGCTACTTCCCGGTGCTCGCCCTCAACGAGCTGAAATCGATCCTGAAGACCAGCGGCGAGAGCTACAAGAACGGCACGGCCCCCGGCCACGCTGTTGAACACCACCATTGAGCGATGGCGGACAAGATCATCTACGCGGTATACGACGACCCCGAGCGGCTCAAGAGCGCCGCGCGCAAGCTGATCACGGCGGGCGTGACGGTGAAGGACGTGTTCAGCCCCTTCCCCATCCACGGCCTTGATCCGATCATCGGATTGAAGCGCACGCGGATCGGCATCGCCTCCTTCATGTTCGGTATCACGGGCACCTCCCTGGCCTCGTTGGGCACGTGGTACTTCATGATCAAGGACTGGCCGATGGACATCGGCGGCAAGCCGAACTGGACCTGGTACCACAACCTGCCGGCCTTCGTGCCCGTGCTGTTCGAGTTCACGGTGTTCTGCGCCGCGCACGGCATGGCGATCACCTACCTGATCCGCAACAAGACGCTGCCGGGCATGCCGGCGCGCAACCCGGACCCGCGCAGCACGGACGACAAGTTCATCCTGGAGCTGCGCACGGCCGACAACCACGGCCACAGCGCCGAGGCCATCGGCTCGTTGCTGCGCGAGACGCCCGTCCTGGAGATCAACGAACGCCAATGCTGAAGCCGAACATGAAGCTGTCGCTCCCCATCGCGCTCGGCGCCATGCTGCTGGCCTCGTGCGCCGCCGACAACGGTCCCGGCATCGAGTACATGCCCGACATGTACCGTGGCCCGGCCGTGGAGGCCTACGTGGACTATGGCCAGGACCCGTACTATTTCGGGGAGGACAAGGCACGCGAGCAGCGCAATACGCCCAGTACGCGTACGGCCCCGGCGGGCACCATCGCCTGGAGCGCCGACCCCGTCAAAGCCCAGTACAATTTCCCCTACCCCTACGCCAACGACACCACCGGGTACGCCCGTGCGGGCCGGGAGCTCTTCAGCCCGATCCCGATGACGAAGGAGAACGTGGACAAGGGCAAGGAGATCTACGACAAGTTCTGCCAGCACTGCCACGGCGAGAAGGGCGACGGCGACGGCAAGGTGGTGAGCGTGGGCGGCCACCCGCCCCCCACCGCGTACAGCGGGCCGCTGAAGGACCTGCCTGAAGGCAAGATGTTCCACACGCTCACCTACGGGAAAGGCATGATGGGCAGCCACGCCGGGCAACTGACCAAGGAGGAGCGCTGGACGGTGATCCAGTACGTGAAGTACCTGCAGAACGGCGGCAAGATGCCCGGAGAGGGTGCCGCCCCCGCGGACAGCACGGCCAACAAATGATCCGATAGAGCAGCGATGAACTTCACACTGAGCAACAGGGCGCGCACGCTGAGCATGGCGCTCATGGTCCTCGGCCTGGTGGTCGCGGCCATCGGCTTCGTCGCCACCCGGACGCACGACGCGGAGCACGCGGGCCAGCACGTCTGGGCGGCGCTCTTCGTCAACGGCTTCTTCTTCTTCGGTATCAGCCTGGGCGCTCTCTTCTTCTACGCCCTGCAATGGGCCACCGAGAGCGCCTGGAGCGTGCTGGTGCGCCGCGTGTACGAGGGCATCCTCGGCTACCTGCCCATCGGTGCGGCGGTCATCGTGCTTTGCCTGCTCGCGGGCCAGTTCCACCTGAACCACATCTGGCACTGGATGGACCACCGCCTGTTCGACCCTGCGGACAAGGAGCATTACGACCCCATCATCGCCAACAAGAGCGCTTTCCTGAACGCACCCTTCTTCTGGATCCGCGTGATCGCGTTCTTGGGCACCTTCCTGTACGCGGCCAACTGGTTCCGCAAGCAGAGCCTGAAGCTGGACCAGCTGAGCGGCGACGACCTGCGCACGCAGCACCTGCTCACCTACCGCCGCAGCGCGCTCTTCCTCGTGCTCTTCGCCGTGTTCAGCAGCGTGCTGGCGTGGGACTGGCTGATGAGCATCGACACGCACTGGTTCAGCACCCTGTACGGGTGGTACGTTTTCGCGGGCATGTGGTGTACGGCGATGGTGACGGGCGTGGTGCTCGTGCTCTACCTGAAGAGCAAAGGCTACCTGCCCCAGGTGAACAACAGCCACATCCATGACATGGGCAAGTGGGTGTTCGCCACGAGCTTCCTGTGGACCTACCTCTATTTCAGCCAGTTCATGCTGTACTGGTACGCGGACATCCCCGAGGAGGTGGCCTACGCGTCCACGCGGATCGAGCACCACCCCGGCCTGATGTGGGGCATGTTCTTCATCAACTTCGCGGTGCCCATGGTGCTGCTGATGAGCCGTGACGCCAAGCGCAACCCGCGCTTCCTGATCGGCGTGGGCACGGTGATCATCATCGGCCACTGGCTGGACGTGTGCCAGATGGTGCTGCCCGGCGCGCTGGGCACACACTTCCATCAGGTGGGCCTGCTGGAGGCCGGCCTGGGCCTCTTCTTCCTCGGTCTCTTCGTCACCGTCGTCCTGCGCACGCTCACCAAGGCCCCGCTCACGGTGGTGAACAGCCCGTACCTGGAGGAGAGCGTACACCACAGCATCTGACCCGGAACCACCGCACCGATACACCGATCCCATGATCACCTTCCTGATCCTCGCGGCCATCGTGCTCGGCCTGCTGGCCGTTACGCGCCTGAGCCGCGTGTACGAACTCACCGCCGAGCTGCGCGGCCAGCGCGAGGAGGAGATCAGCGACCGCGAGAGCAAGATGAACTCGCGCCTGCTGTGGGCCTTCCCCTTCGCGTATTTCGGCTTCTTCCTCTGGCTCACCGTGCATTACCACCACGCGATGCTGCCCGTGTCCGCCAGTGAGCATGGCGTGTGGCTGGATGACCTGCTCAACTTCAACTGGGTGATCCTGGTGGTGGTGTTCTTCATCACCAACATCCTGCTGTTCTACTTCGCCGGGAAATACTACCATCGTTCCGACCGCCGGGCCTATTACTACCCGCACAACAACAAGTGGGAGCTGGGCTGGACGATCGTGCCGGCGGTGGTGATGATCAGCATCATCATCTACGGCCTGCGCGTGTGGGACCGCATCACCTCGCACGCCCCTCCGGGCACGCCCGAGGTGGAGCTCTACGCCCAGCAGTTCAAGTGGATGACACGCTACCCCGGTCCCGACGGCCGCCTGGGCGCCACGGACTTCCGCCTGATCAACGCCACCAATGAGATGGGCATCGTGACCCCGGCGAGCATCAGCACGCGCCTGACCGAACTGGCCGAAGAGACCGCGACCGTGAAAAAGCGCCTGGCCACCGAGGGCGATCACCTGCCCGCCGACAAGGTGGTGGAGTTGGAGGACCGCATCAAGCACCTGGAGCGCATGTCCGGCAAGATCATCAACCTGCGCACACTGATGGACCGCGACATCGCGGAAAAGAAGGCGAAAGGGGAGCGCAGCCAGTACGAGTTCGGCGCGGACGACCTCGTGCTGAAGGAATTCCACCTGCCCGTGGGCCAGGACGTACTACTGGTCATCCGCAGCCAGGACGTGATCCACAGCGCCTACATCCCTCACCTGCGCACGCAGATGAACGCGGTGCCAGGAATGACCACGGTGTTCCACATGACGCCGACGATCACCACCGAGGACATGCGGGCCCGTCCGGAGGTCATCAACCAGGTGAAGGATATCAATACCGAACGTACGGCACGGGGCGAGGAACCCTATGAGTTCGACTTCGTCCTCCTGTGCAACAAGATCTGCGGTGCCTCGCACTACAACATGCAGATGCCCCTGGTGGTGGAGCCCACCGGGGACTACGCCGCCTGGCTCGCGCGACAGAAGGGATTCGAGACGGCCGAGCCCGCCAAGGCTGAAGCTCCTGTGGAGGCAACGACCACCACCGTCAGCGTTGCGGCCGCCACCAACGTTCCGAACACGCATTGATCATGGGCCACACCGCTCACGCCACCGCCACCGCGCACGGTCACGCGCACGCGGCGCACCACCACGAGGAGAGCTTCATCTCGAAGTACGTCTTCTCGCAGGACCACAAGATGATCAGCAAGCAATTCCTGATCACGGCGATCATCATGGCCTGGGTGGCCGTGGTGATGTCGATCATGTTCCGCATGCAGCTGGCCTGGCCAGGCCAGGGTTTCGCCTTCACGCACTTCTTCCTCGGCGACAAATGGGCGCCCAACGGGGTATTGAGCCCCGATATGTACCTCGCGTTGGTGACCATCCACGGCACCATCATGGTGTTCTTCGTGCTCACCGGGGGATTGAGCGGCACCTTCGCCAATCTGCTGGTCCCCTTCCAGGTGGGCGCGCGCGATATGGCGAGCGGCTTCCTCAACATGCTCAGCTACTGGTTCTTCTTCGTGAGCAGCGTGGTGATGCTCGCCTCGCTCTTCGTGGAGGGCGGCCCGGCCTCTTCGGGCTGGACGGTGTACCCGCCGTTGAGCGCGCTACCCAAGGCCATTCCTGGATCGGGCACGGGCATGACGCTCTGGCTCGTGAGCATGGTGCTATTCATCGCAAGCTCACTGCTTGGCGGCCTCAACTACATCGTCACCATCCTGAACCTGCGCACCAAGGGCATGCGGATGACGCGCCTGCCGCTCACCATCTGGGCGCTTTTACTCACTGCGGTGCTTGGCGTGCTCAGCTTCCCCGTGCTGGTGAGCGCGGCCGTGCTGCTGCTGATGGACCGCCTGGCGGGCACCAGCTTCTACCTCAGCGAGATCCACCTGGCCGGTGAGGCACTGGACAACATGGGCGGCTCCCCCATCCTCTTCCAGCACCTGTTCTGGTTCCTGGGCCACCCCGAAGTGTACATCGTGCTGCTGCCTGCCCTCGGCATCACTTCCGAGGTGATCGCCACCAATGCACGGAAGCCCATCTTCGGTTACCGCGCCATGATCGGCTCCATCCTGGCCATCGGCTTCCTGAGCTTCATCGTTTGGGGCCACCACATGTTCATGACGGGTATGAACCCCTTCCTGGGCAGCGTGTTCGTGTTCACCACCCTGCTCATCGCCATTCCCAGCGCGGTGAAGGTGTTCAACTACCTCACCACGCTCTGGCGTGGCAACCTGGTGCTCACCCCCGCCATGCTCTTCAGCATCGGCCTGGTGGCCACCTTCATCGCGGGCGGCCTCACGGGCATCATCCTGGCCGACAGCGCGCTGGACATCAACATCCACGATACCTATTTCGTGGTGGCGCACTTCCACATCGTGATGGGCATGAGCGCCATCTTCGGCATGTTCGCGGGCATCTACCACTGGTTCCCCCGCATGTACGGTCGCATGATGAACACGCGCCTTGGTTACGCGCACTTCTGGATCACCTTCATCTGCGCCTTCGGGGTTTTCTTCCCCATGCACTACATCGGTCTGGCCGGCGCCCCGCGGCGCTACTATGATTCCAGCAGCTTCCCATTCCTGGACGCGGTGATGGACCTCAACGTCCTCATCACTTTCTTCGCCATCGTGGGCGGGCTGGCGCAGATCATCTTCACGTACAATTTCTTCCACAGCATCTGGCGCGGCCAGCGCTCCGTGCAGAACCCGTGGAAGAGCAACACCCTGGAGTGGACCGCGCCGATGGCGCAGATGCACGGCAACTGGCCGGGGCCCATCCCCGAGGTGCACCGCTGGCCCTACGATTACAGCAAGCCGGGCAAGGCCGAGGACTTCGTGCCGCAGACCGTGCCACTGGAACCCGGCGAGGAGGAAGGACACGGTTAGCGCATGGCGAGTGATGAGTGACGAGTGGCGAGTGACCCGGAGTGGTCAGCGCGCTGCCACTCGTCACTCGCTACTCGTCACTTACCGCTTCATCAGTTCCGTCCTCGTCCTCACGTTCAGTTCGTCAGCGCCCGCCCAGCGCATCGACAGCATACCGGCCTACCTGCGCGAGAAGCGGGTGCCCATCGCGAAGGTGGACATGCGGGGCTCCTTCATCGGCAACGAGAAGGTGAACTTCGCGGGTATCAAATTGGGCCTGCAGCACGCGGGTCTGGTCCAATACGGCGTTGGGTACAGTTTTCTTTTGTCTCCGGTGCGCGGCTCGGCGTGGCTGCCCGGGCAGGGCGAGGTGGGCACACGCCTGCGCTTGGGTTACGTAGCCGCCTACTTCGACTATGCCTATTACCGGCGCAAGAACTGGGAGCTGCGGCTGCCCGTGCAGATCGGTGTGGGCAGCGGCAGTGTGGTGTACACGGACACCGACGGCCGCAAACGCAAGCTGGAGAAGAGCGCGGTGTTCATCTACGAGCCCTGCATGACCGCGCAGTACCGCTTTCTGCGCTACTTCGCCATAGCGGGCGGCTGGGGCTACCGGATCACCCTGCGCAGCGCACGCCTGGCCGATGGCCTCACCGCGCCCATCTATATCTTCGGGTTGCGCGTGTTCTTCGGGGATGTTTGGCGGGATGTGAAGCCGACGGGGTGATACCGCACTGGTCGCGTACGCCCTCAGAACCGATACAGCAGCACGGCACGTGGATCCTCGCGATCCCCGGTTACCTTCGGCTCGCAGGTCGCAACACCGCTCCTTTTTGTAGGCCACCTCGATAGCTCCACCATGAAAATGACATGGGCCTTCCGGCTCTGCCTGACCTCATTGGTCGTCGCCACCGGGTCTGCGGCGTCCCTGGCCCAACTGGTATTTATCCCTGACACCGCCATGCGCACTTGGCTGAACGGGGAAATTCCGGGTGTAGTGGACGCCGACGGATACCTGGATACCGCAGAGCCCGCGCTCGCGAGCGTGTCACATGCCCACCTGGAGGTGACGTGGGGACCGAGCGACCTGACCGGACTGCAATATCTCGCAGGGCTCGATGGCCTCGAGCTGCACTATGGTGCCGGCTCGGAGGGGCAGGCACAGGTCATTCCCGCTTGGCCACCGAACATCCTTTTCCTTGACCTTGGTGGATACTCCAGCGAGGAGTTGCCCTCGTTCCCGACAGGATTGGCAGAATTGAACCTCAACTCATGTCCCCTGATCGCACAGCTTCCGCCGCTACCGGAGGGATTGGTGACACTCGGTCTCGGGCACCTGCCGATGTTGAGTTCGCTCACACTGCCAACCACATTGTCACATCTCAACTGTGCGTACGAGCTTCCACTACTTCTCGCACTGCCCGCATTGCCGGCCAGTATGACGTCCATGTCGCTGCACGGCCTGTCATCGTTGAGCAGCCTGCCCGCATTGCCGTACGGGTTCGCTTCCTTGGAAATGAGCGCCACACCGATGCTTACGGCACTGCCTGAACTACCGGAAACGTTGCAGGCATTGCGTTTGGGGGCCGGGGTCGATGTGCCGCTGGCGGCATTGCCCGGCGCGCTCACGGAGTTGCAGCTGGTAGACGTGCCGATCCCCGTACTGCCCGAGCTGCCCCCTACATTGGAGACCCTTTATTTGAGCGATATCGCAGAATTACAGTCGGTGCCACCGTTGCCACCGGGGTTGTCGGAGATCTACTTGTTCGGCCTGCCCTTACTCACCTGTCTTCCGCAGGTGCCGGATACGGTACAACTCAACATCTGGTTCTCGGGCTTGACCTGTTTGCCGAACCATCCGATCGTACCGGACATGGACGCGTGGGGCTACGTCCCATATGCGGACTATTGGGGCTCGAACGCTCTGCCGCTCTGTACGGTCCTGAACTCCGTTTGCCCCAACAACAATGGAGCGATGACGGGCCACGTGTATCATGATCTGGACGGTGATGGGATACGCGACCCTGGAGAGGGCGGATGGGGCTTGGCAACGCTGTTGATCGAGCCGGGCGGGGTGCTGGCGGGGGTTGACACTTCGGGCTACTTCGAGATCGGGATGCCCGATGGAGCATACGCGATGAGTGCCCAAGCCAATTCCACTTACGTCACTGGCGTCAGTCCCGCACTGCACGCGGCGGACCTGGCCAATTTCGAGGCGGACTCGCTCAACGACTTCGGCATCCAGGCAATGCCCGGGGTGACCGATCTGGAACTCGACCTGACGCTGTCCATGGCCTTTGTTCCGGGGGCGACCCGCTACGCGGTACTGACATGCCAGAATACCGGTACCGAAACGATCAGCGCACATGCTGCGCTCACGGTGGGTGACGGCGTGACGATCATATACATGGATCCCTTGCCGACATCATCCAGTGACAACACTGCGGAATGGACGCTCGGCGCCATGCCTCCCGGGTCCATTCGCGTGGTCCAGGCCCATCTGTTGACCGATATCTCCGCTCAAATAGGCATGCCTATACAGGTGACCGCGGAATTGCTGCCGACCGTTGACGATGTGACACCCCTCAACAACACGGCCGCCATCGTGGACACAGTATTGGCCAGTTATGACCCCAACGACAAACGGGTCCAGCCATCGGTCCTCACACCCAGCCAAGTGACCCAGGGTCAGGACCTGGAATACACGATACGGTTCCAGAACACCGGTACATACCAGGCTTCGCGTGTGGTCATTACGGACACACTGAGCGAAGCCCTGCAGTGGAACACCATGCGTTTCATATCCAGCAGCCACGCATGCAGCTGGCTGCTTACGTCTGCGGGCGTGCTCCGCTTCACCTTCGATCCGATCCTGCTCCCGGATAGCAACAGCAACGAACCCGAAAGCCATGGCTTCGTGAAATTCGCGATGAGGCCATCCTCCGATCTGGCGCTCGGCGAGAGCGTGGGCAATACAGCGAACATCTACTTCGACTTCAACGAGCCGGTGATCACCAATGAGGCGGTGTTCAGCATTGAGCAGAGCACGGCGGTCGAGGAGCGGGGGAACGTCGGCCTCGTGCTGTGGCCGAATCCGGCGAACGATTACCTGGTCCTTGAAGGGACGCGTCCGGGCGAGCAGATAGAGATGATGGATGCGACCGGCCGAACCGTGGGCCGTTGGAACGCCACTTCGGACCGTATCAAGCTTGATATGGGCGGACGGCCACCCGGCATCTACTCGTTGCGCGCAGTAGGGACTGGCGAACTGCGGACTGTTTCCTTCGTGAAGCGTTGACGACGCGCGTCGGCCGGTTCTGACCGCGTAGCCGCTACGCTACTTTTGGCCATTCGCCTTCGTCCCGGACTTCGGCCATCTTCGCCAAGGCTCCGGTGCCGGAACACGAGCAACGGATGCCCAACGAATTTGACGTGCGCAACGAGCAGCGCTCCGCCGCGGACAAGGAGATGGAGCAGGCGCTGCGCCCGCGCCGTTTTGGTGAGTTTGCCGGGCAGAAGGCCGTTACGGACAACCTGAAGGTCTTCGTACAGGCGGCGAAGCTGCGGGGCGAGGCGCTGGACCACGTGCTGCTGCACGGCCCGCCCGGATTGGGCAAGACCACGCTCGCGGGCATCATCGCCCAGGAGATGGGCGTGAGCATGCGGGTAACCAGCGGCCCCGTGCTGGACAAGCCCGCCGACCTGGCCGGGCTGCTCACCAACCTGCAGCCCAACGACCTGCTCTTCATCGACGAGATCCACCGCCTGAGCCCCGTGGTGGAGGAGTACTTGTACAGCGCGATGGAGGACTACCGCATCGACCTGGTGATCGACGCCGGGCCGAACGCGCGCACGGTACAGATCACGCTCAACCCCTTCACGCTGGTGGGAGCCACCACACGCAGCGGCCTGCTCACGGCGCCGTTGCGCGCGCGTTTCGGCATCAACAGCCGGCTGGACTACTACGATGCGGGTACGCTCAAGGGCATCCTGCACCGCTCGGCGGGCCTGCTCAACATGCCCATCGCCGATGAGGCCGCCGGGGAGATCGCCCGCCGCAGCCGGGGCACACCGCGCATCGCCAACGCCCTGCTGCGCCGGGTGCGCGACTTCGCGCAGATCCAGGGCGACGGCACCATCGGCCTGCCCATCGCGCAGCACGCGCTGAAGGCCCTCAACGTGGACGCCCACGGGCTGGACGAGATGGACAACCGCATCCTGGCGTGCATCATCGACAAATTCGCCGGCGGGCCGGTAGGATTGAACACCGTGGCCACCGCCGTGGGCGAGGAGAGCGGCACCTTGGAGGAGGTGTACGAGCCCTTCCTCATCATGGAGGGCTACCTGCAGCGCACACCGCGCGGGCGGCTCTGCACCGAGCGCGCCTACCGGCATCTGGGGAAGGCCCCGCAGGCGAAGCCGGGCGACCTGTTCGGCTGAGCAGCGGGCCGGGGCTACCGCTTCTCCAGCCTCGCGTTGCCCAGGGTGCCGTTCGAGCCGATCCAGTTGAGCGTGTAGTTGCCGGAGGGCACCTCGGACATCTCCAGCGTCATGCGCCTCGTTTGCGGGCTGTTGAACTCCACAGGCCATTGCTTGCGCGCGTTCCCCTGCTCATCCAGCAGTTGCAGGATCGTTCGGTCGGCCTTCGCCGCGGGCAGGTCCACCGTGACGATCTCATCACAGGGGTCGGGGAAGGGATGCAGCACGAGGGGTTTGAAGAGTTTGCCGGGATCGTCCTGCCAGGAGCCGTCGAGCCAGCGCATGAAACGCTGGGGCGGCGGCCAGCCGGTGCGCTCCACCACGATGAGCAGGGGCATGGGCGATCTGGCGGAGTACCAAGCGTAGCGTACCTCGTGCAGGCGCAGCCGGTGGGGCGGGAACTTGTCCGTAGCGGTGAGTTCGGAGCGCACGCGCAGCACGTTGTCCACTGTGCCGTACGGCATCACGAGCGTGCCCCACGCGTCGGCCTGGGCGTGCAAGCTGGTCACCCGGATATCGATGCGGCCGGCGCCGGTGACGGCGGCGATCCCCGAATCGCTCCACGTTGAATTGATACTGCACGGGAGGTCCACGATGGCCATGGGCGGGTCGAAACGAACGAGCGCGGTATCGGCATAGGTGCCGAGCCAGAGCAGCGCCGTATCCCCCATCTGGTAATAGGCCGCTGGCTCGCCCGGCACCTGCAGCACGGCGGCGCCATCGGGGAAGGCACCGGCCCCGGGGGCCATGTTCGTACTCGTCCAGTAGTATGGAACGACGGCCCCGTCGGGCGCCCCGCTGAAGTCCCATTTCAATCCGGTTCCGGGCCGGCCGGGTGCCTGGAAAGGCACGTCGTGGTAGCCGTAGATGGTGCCCATGGCGGGCAGCAGGTTCTTGTGGATCGTGGGCTGCGCCGCTGCACCGAGGCACAGCGCGATACCCACCAGGAGGAGGGAGCGCTTCATGTTGCCAAAGTAACCCACGGCGGTTCAGCTCCCGATACCCGCGTAGGCGGCCTCCACTTTCTTCCGCTTGCGCCCGAAGCGCAGCCCGCCCGCCTTCTCCATCAGACGCGTCATGATGTAGTACATCGTGGGCACCAGGAAGAGCGTGAGGACAAGCGAGCTGGTGAGGCCACCGACGATGACCCAGGCCATACCGTTCTTCACCTCGGCGCCGTCGCCGCTGGCGAGCGCGATGGGCAGCATGCCGAATATCATGGCCACGGTGGTCATCAGGATGGGGCGCAGTCGCTCGCGGCCGGCCTCTACCAGCGCATCGGTAAGGTCGTGGCCTTCCTTGCGCAGGTGGTTGGCGAAGTCCACGATGAGGATGCCGTTCTTGCTCACCAGGCCCAGCAGCATGATCACGCCCACAATGGCGAAGATGCTCAGGGGTTGCATGGTGAGGGCCAAGGCGAGCAGCGCGCCCACGAGGGCCACCGGGATTGAAAAGAGCACCACGAAGGGGTAGAGCGCATTCTCGTACAGCGCCACCATGATCAGGTACACCAGCAGGATACCCGCGATGAGTGCGAGGCCCAGGCTTCCGAACGCGTCACCCTGGTTCTTGGCGTCGCCGAGGTATTGCAAGGTGATGCCCGCAGGCAGGTGCTCTTTCGCCAGCGCGGCCTGGATGTCGGCCACGATGGTCCCGCTGGGCCGCCCCGTGGCGGCGCTGTTGATGGTGATGCTGTTGAGCCGGTCGGTGCGTTGCAGCACGCTGCTGCCCACGGCCTCGTACACGTCGGCCAGCTGGTCCAGGCGCACGGTGGCGCCACTCGCGTTGGTCACCATCAGGGCACGCACGCTGCCGAGGTCCTGCCGGTCGGCACGGTCCAGGCGCACATTGATCGGATACTCCTCCCCTGCTTCCTTGTACTTGTACAGGTCGTTGCCGCGGAAAGCCGTTTGCACCGCGATGCCGATGTCGGTCGGGCTGAACCCCAACTCGCCCATGCGGTCCTGGTCCAGCCGCACGCGCACTTCGGGCTTGGGACTTTTGGTACTGTACTGGACGTAGTCCGTGCCGGCGGTGCGCTCGGTCACGGCCTTCACGATGCGTGCGGCCTGCCACAGGCTGTCCATGTCCGTGCCCTTCACGGCGATCTGGATGGGTGTGTTGGCGCTGCCGGTGATGCGCGTGGGCGTCACCGTCACCTTAAGACCCGGTATGGCGCCCAGTTCATCGCGCAGGATGATGCCGAACTGTTCACTGGTGAAGGCGCGCTCCTTCTTGGGTACCAGTTTAACGTTGATCTCGGACAGGTTGGCGTTCGCCGCCCCCGACGAACTGCCCATCTGCCCGCTCTGGGTGCCCACGTTGGTGAAGGCGTCGACCACCTCCGGGTGCTTCAGGATCGTGCGCTCGGCCTGTTGCGTCAATTGGTCGGTGGCGGCCAATGAAGCCTGCGGAGCGGTCTCCAGCTGCACCAGGAACTCGCCGCGGTCACTCTCCGGAATGAACGTGGCACCGATGAAGCCCGCGGGGAGCAGGGCGATGCTGCCGATGAGCAGCGCCAGGACGGTGATGAGCACCCACCGCTTGCGGCGCAGGGACCCGCGCAGCATGGCACTGTACCGATCCTGTAGACCGGTGATCATCCGTTCAAAGGCGAGGCTGAAACGGCTGCCGATCGACTTCCCGTCAGGGTGCTCCAGGCGGCCCCAACGCGAGGCGAGCAGCGGTGTGAGGGTGAAGGCCACCACAAGGCTCATCAACGTGCTGAACACCACCACGAGCGAGAACTCGCGCAGGATGTTGCCGATGATGCCGCCGGAAAGCGCGAGCGGCAGGAAGACCACCACGTCCACCAGGGTGATGGCCATGGCGGTGAAGCCGATCTCGTTGCGGCCCTCGAGCGCGGCGCTCCAGCGCGTCTTGCCCATCTCCAGGTGGCGGTAGATGTTCTCCAGCACCACGATGCTATCGTCCACGAGGATACCCACTACGAGGGAGAGCGCCATCAGCGTCATCAGGTTCAGCGAGAAGCCGAAGACGTACATGAGGATGAAGGTGGGGATCATGGCGCTGGGCAGGGCCACGAGCACGAAGAGTGAGCTGCGCAGGCTGTGCAGGAAGAGGAGCATCACCAGGCCTACGATGAGCACGGCGAGCATCAGGTCGAACATCACGGAATTGGCGCTGGAGAGCGTGTAGAGGCTCTGGTCGATGGCGATCTGGTAATCGAAGCCGGTATCCTTCAGGTCCTCCTTCAATTGTACCAGCCGCGCTTTCACGCCCCGGCTCACCTCCACGGCGTTGGCGTCGCTCTGCTTCACGATCTGCAGGCCGATGCCCGGGGTACCGTTGATGCGGTTGAACATCGCGGCCTCACTCAACCCGTCCGTGACACTGGCGATGTCCTTGAGCAGGACCCGGGACCCGTCAGGGCCTTCCCGCACCACGGTGCCCCGCAATCCGTCCACGTCGGTCGCACGGGCATCCAGGTTGATGGAGAGGCGGTCGGCGCCGGTCTCCACGTTGCCCGCCGGGAAGGTGGCGCTGTTGCCCGCCACCGCGCGGGCCACCTCGCCCGCGCTGATGCCCCAGGCTTTGAGCTTGTCGTTGTCCATCACAACCTGGATCGCGCGCTCCTGCGCACCGATCAGGCTCACGCTGCCCACGCCGCTCACGTTGCTGAGCATGGGTGCCACACGGTCTTCCAGCAGGTCATACAGTGCACCGGGCGAGAGGTTGCTGCTCACACTGAGGCGCAGGATGGGGATCTCGTCGGTGCTGAAACGTTGTACCACCGGATCGTCGGCATCCTCGGGCAGCAGTCGCCGTGCCTGGTCGATGCGGCGCTCGGCATCGCGCTGGGCGTCGGTGGCCTTCACGTTCTGCTTCAGCATCACGGTGATGGCGCTCACGCCCTCCATGCTGGTGCTGCTGATCATGTCCACACCCTCGATGGCACTCACCGCGTCCTCGATGGGCTTGGTGAGTGTGTTCTGCACCTCTTCGGGCGATGCGCCGCGGTAGGTGGTCTGCACCATCAGCACGTTGGCCTCGAACTTGGGCAGCAGGTTGTAGTTGAGCTGCTTGTAGCTCACGAAGCCGAAGAGGATCAGGGTGACGAAGATCACCGTGATCAGCAGGGGTCGTTTGATGGCGACCTCAGTAATACTCATGACCGGAGTGTAAGGGGTGATGTGTGAAGTGTGAGGTGCGATCAGTCCGCCTTGCCGGTCACGCGCACGCGGCTGCCGTCCACCAGGTTCAGCTGGCCGGTGACCACCACTGTCTCGCCGGGCTTCAGGCCGCTGGTCACCTCCACACGGTCGCCGATCTCGCGGCCCAGCACAAGTTCCCGGCGACCGGCCGTGGCGCTTGAGGGGTCACCGGCGACCACATACACGTAGGGGTCCTTCACGCCTTCACCGAGGGCGTTCTTGGGAATGGTGAGGAGCTGTACTCCATATCCGGTATCGAAACGAGCATTGACGAAGGTCCCGCTCTTCAGCGGATGATCCTTTTCATTGCGCACGGCCACCTCCACCTCATAGTTGTGGCTGGCATCGCCGCGCGGGCTCACGAAGGTCACCTGGCCGTTGAAGGTCTCGCCCGGGAAAACGTCGCTGGTGATGGTCACGGCGTCGCCCTCCTTCAGGCGGTAGGCATCGCTCTCGCTCACGTGGACACGGGCCTTCAGGCGGTTCACGTCAACCACCTCGACCACGGGCGTACCGGGGTTCACGTATTCGCCCACTTCGACGTTCCTGGCGACCACGATGCCGGCCACGGGGCAGACGACCTGTGCATCGCGGATCATCTGGCGGATCTGGTCCACCTTCACTTTCTGTGTTTCGAAGTTGAAGTGGACATCGTCGTAATTCGCCTCGGTCGCGGCCTTGCCCGCCACCAGTTCGCGGTAGCGTTCATCATCCTTGCGCAGCTTCTCCAGCGCCAGTTCGGCCGCAGCGAGGTCCAGTTTCCGCTGCTCCACGTCGAGGCTGCCGATGGTCTGGCCTTTCACCACGCGCGAGCCGAGATCCACATCCAGCCGGGCCAGCTTTCCCTGGGCCTGCACCATCACCTTCGCGTGGTTGTAAGGTTGCAGCGTCCCCGGCACGGTGAACGCTCCAGCCTCGGCTCCCACCGCGGCCACGATGGTCGTAACGGGGATGGTGAAGCCACTGCGGTCCACGGGCTGCTTGGCCGCGTCGATCTTCTTCTTGTTGCCCGCCAGGCGCAGGCCGATGCCCAATGCCGCCACGATGATCACGAGGGGCAGGATCCATTTGCGTTTCATGCGAGTTCGCCGCGTACGGCGGTGGTGTTCAGGTTTGTCAGAGCGTGTTGACGTAAGCTAGCAGTGTGCCTTTTGAGCGCTCCAGGTCGATGACGGCGATGGAGCGGTTGAGCAAGGAGGCCGTCCAGCTGTTGCGGGCCTCCTTCAATTGGTAGTCGGCATTGAGCAGGTCGCTCAGCGAGGCGAGGCCTTGCTGGTATTGCAAGTTGGTGTTGGCGAAGACGCGCTCCGCCAGGCGCAGGTTCTCCTCGTCGTTGCGCACGGTGGTGGTGCTGGCCAGCAGGCGGGTATCGGCGCTACGGTGGTCCAGCTCGAAGCCGAGGTTCGCGTCGCGCTGCTGTTCGCGCAGGTCGTCCAGCGCGATGGCGCTCAGCTTCACCTGGCTCAGGCGCCGGAAGCTGCTGAAGATGGGCACGTTCAGCTTCAGGCCAATGGAAGCATAATCATACCAATTGTCATAGCTCTTGCCCAGGTCGTTGCCCTGCGCCATGGCGCCGTAGCGGCCGTAGGCGCTCAAGGTGGGCACGTAGGCGTTGTGCTTGCGCCGCAGGTCCACCGTCTGGGCCATCAACGCCTGCTCCAGGTACTTGGCCCCGGAGAGGTTGGTGAGGGCGAAGGGCACGGCGCTGGGCTGGCGCATATCGGCCGAGGCCGGCACGGGGTCGGCCAGGGAAATATCCTCGTTCATGGGCATGCCGATCGTGCGCTTCAGCTGCGCCGTGGCCACCTCCGCATTGGCCCGGGCCACGGTGAGCTGCGAGGCGATGTTGCGCTGCGTCACCTCCACGCGGTCCACATCCAGCGGCTGGGCCACGCCCTTCTCCAGGCGCAGCGTCAGGATCGGCACCAACTCGTCGTACTGCTTGAGATTCTCCTCCAGCAGCTTCACCTGCTCGCCGTACACCTGCGCCTGCAGGTAGGCGCGGCACACGTCGTACACGAGCTGCTCCTCGGCCTGCTGCTTCTTGAGGGCCGCCATCTTCCGGTTGGTCACATTGGCCTGCAGTCCGTTGATCTGCGCCACGTCCACGAGCATCTGCTCGGCCTGTACCGACAGGTTCGTATTGAACTGGGTGCCGAATTGCACGGCCACCGGCTCAGGGCCGAAGGCGCCCGCGGGCAGGATGGTGGTCTGCCGCTTGAGGTTGTCATCAAACTGACCCGTTCCATTGATCTGAGGCAGGTAGCCGGCCAATGCCTCGTGGAATTGCGCGTCAGCGCGGCGCTCGCCGTTGGCCGCGAGCGCCAGGGACGGGCTGTGGGCGCGGCCATGGTCGATAGCCTGCCGCAGGGTGAGCGGCTGTTGCGCGGTGGCGGAGGCCATCAGCAGTGCGGCCGTTCCGAGGGTGAGGGTCCGTGTCATTTCGCGTCGGCGCTGTTGGCGTTCTCATTCATGGTCCGCATCACCTTCAGGCAGGTGGCCAGGTCCCTCTCGCTCACGCCCTCGAGCACCTGCGCGAAGACCCGGTTGCGCAGTTTGTCCAGTTTCCTGTACAGGTCCATGCCCACCCTCGTCACCACCAGGTTCTTGCGGCGGCGGTCGTTGGGGTCCAGCTGGCGTTCGATCCAGCCCGCCTGCTCCATCTCGTCCAATTGGCGCAGCATGGCGCTCTTGTCCTTGGCGAAGTGGTTGGCCAGGTCCGTCTGTACCGCCGCGCTGTTGGTAAGGAGGAAGTCGAGGATGCCGAACTGGGTGATGCGGATGCCGAGGTCCAGCTTGTCCAGCTCCACCCCTACCAGGCGGATCACACTGCGGAACATCACCGGAAGGGTGCGGGCCAGGTCGTCTGACAGTTCGCTCATGACAATGATTGATGATTTCAACGGCGCAAATATATCAATTGTTGCTCTTGTCAATGATTTCGTTTTGTGAATTTTGGGGGAGAACACCCTGGGGGCCGCCGCAACCCGGGAAGACTTGACCGATTAACATCGTTAACTATATTTGCCCCACAATGGGCATCGCAGCGCGCAAAGCGAAGGAGAAAGAAGACCTGAAGAAGGCCATTCTCGGTGCCGCACGGGAGCTCTTCCTGGAACACGGCTATGATCGTACCAGCATGCGCATGATCGCGCAACGCATCGCGTACAGCCCCACCACGATCTACCTCTACTTCAAGGACAAGGACGCGATCTTCCACGCCCTGCATGTGGAAGCGTTCCAACTGCTCGGCGGCCGATTCGCACCGCTCGCTCACGTGGCCGACCCCATGGAGCGCCTGACCGCCATGGGCAAGGTCTACCTCGAGTTCGCGCAGGAGAATCCGGGCCTCTACGACCTCATGTTCATCATGAAAGCCCCGGTGCATGGGCTTGAGGAGAAGCACCTCTGGGAGGAGGGCGACCGGGTGTTCCAGGTGCTGATGGCCACTGTTGCCGAAGCGATGAAAAAGAAGCTGATCCGCAAGAGCGATGTAGAGGTGACGAGCTTCCTGGTCTGGAGCACCGTGCATGGCATGGCCGCGCTCTTTGTCCGCGACCGGTGCTTCAAGGTGATCAGCGAACCGAAGCAGGCCACGCTGCTGGACGATGCACTGGATCAATTCACCAACTGGCTGAAGAGCTTGAAGCCATGACCGGATGTCGCCCTTTTTTTGGCCATATGGTTAACATTGTTAATACGATGAACGATGTTCTTTGAACGTTCCCCGATCACCCTGCGGATGCGTTCCATCGGCGTGATCGGTATGGTCGCGATCCCGTTCGCTGCCAATGCCCAAGGCCCACTGGATAGCTACATCGCCCAGGGCCTGGCCAACAACGTGGTCCTTCAGCAGAAGCACATCGCCCTGGACCGCGCCATGCAGGACCTGAAGGAGGCGAAGTCGCTGTTCCTTCCCTCGCTCAACCTTAACGCCAGCTACATCAGCGGCGAAGGCGGCCGCTACTTCGATTTCCCAGTGGGTGATCTGGTGAACCCGGTGTATAGCACACTGAACCAGTTCATCGGTCAGGAGCGCTTTCCGCAGATCGAGAACGTGCAGGCCTACCTGAATCCGAGGAACTACTACGATGCCCATGTGCGTGCCAGCATGCCGCTACTGAACACGGACATCATCCACAACCAGCGGATCCAGCAACAGGCGGTGCAGTTGCAGGAGTCCGAGTTGGACATCTACCGGCGCGAGCTGGTGAAGGATATCAAGGTGGCCTACTACAATGTACTGATGGCAGCCCAGGCCGTGCGCAGCTACACCAGCGCCCTGCAACTGCTGGAGCGCAACGTGGAGGTGACCCGCTCGCTGCAACGCCATGGCGCCGGTGTGCCCGCACAGGTACTGCGCGCGCAGGCCGAGCGCGAACAGATCACCGCGCAACTCGCGCAGGCCACAAACCAGCTCGCCAACGCCAAGCGCTACTTCAACTTCCTGCTGAACGTGGACCTGGAAGCTCCCGTGGATGAGGGTTTCGATGTGAATGCCGCGTTGGGCGATACCACCCGAACCATGGCCGCGGATATTGGGAGGCGAGAAGAGTTGCAAGCCCTGCGCACTGCCGTGGGCCTGCGCGCCAGCCAGACCAGGTTGACCAGCAACTACTGGGTGCCCAAGCTGAGCACCTTCGTGGACCTCGGCTACCAGGGCCTGGACTGGAGCACCGACCAGTACGCCGACTACTACCTCTTCGGGGTGCAACTGGATGTACCGCTCTTCAACGGTGGGCGCAACCGCTACAAACATCACCGCGCGCAATTGGACCGGGATCTCGCGGAGTTGAACGAGCGCAACTCCACCCAACAGTTCTTGTTGGGCGCCACGCAGGCACAGACCGAACTGGCCACCGCACAGGCCGTGCTGCGCAGTGCGAACGCCCGCAATACCAGCACCATCAGCTACTTCAACCTGATCGAGAAGGGCTTCAACGAGGGCGTGAATACCCAGATCGAATACCTCGATGCCCGCAACCAACTGACAGGCGCCGAGGTGCAACTGGCAGTGGCCTGCGCAACCGTGTTGCAGAAGCTCGCTGAATTGGAACGCCAGAACGCCACTTATCCGCTGAACCGATGACCGTCCATACCATGCGCCTATTACCCCTCGTCCTTCTCGCTGCGCTGGAGACAGCCTGCGGCAGCGAGGAAGCTGCCACGGAGACGACTGACAGCGCGTCCACACCCGTGACCGTGATGCAGGTACGGCCTTCACGGACGGCAGCGGCGGTGAGCGTGCCCGGCCTCTTCACCACCGACGATGAAACGGCGTTGAGCTTCCTGAGCGCGGGTGTCGTGCAGCGCGTCCTGGTGAAGGAAGGCCAAGCGGTGAAGGCCGGGCAACTGCTGGCCACGCTGGAGCCGACGAACATCGATGCGCAGGTGCAGCAGGCGCAACTGGGTTTCGAGAAGGCCGAGCGCGACCTGCAACGCGCCGAAGCCCTGTACCGCGACAGCGTGATCAGTTTGGAGACGGTGCAGAACGCACGCACCGGTCTGGGCGTGGCGAAGGAGCAGTTGACCGCCGCGCAGTACGGCAGGCGGCATGCGGAGATCCGTGCGAGCGGCGATGGTTTCGTGCTGCGGAAGTTCGTGAACGAAGGTCAGCTCGTGGGTGCGGGTAGCACGGTGCTGATGGTTAATGGCGCGGGCAAAGGCCAATGGCTGCTGAAGGCCGGGCTGAGTGACAAGGATTGGGCGGGCATCGCCGTGGGTGACAGCGCCACTGTGCAGGCCGATGCGTTCCCGGAGCATCCGATGCGGGCGGTGGTGAGCAGCAAAAGTGCCGGAGCGGATCAACGGTCGGGGGCCTTATTGGTGGAGCTGCGGATCATCGATCCGATGGCGCAACTGGCCAGTGGTCTATATGGCAAGGCGACGATCAGCACGAGTGGTAGCCCAGATGCGGTAGCGATCCCCTATGAGGCGCTGCTGGACGGCGATGCCGCGCAGGGCTATGTATTCGTTGCCGAGGATGGCAAGGCGCACAAACGACCCGTGACCGTCAAGAGCATCACGAACACACATGTGCTGGTGAGCGGGCTGGATAGTACGCAGGCGTTGATCGTGAAAGGTGGTCCGTATTTGACGGAGGGGAGTGCGGT
>Ga0138256_10001506_pt1 | contig 25123 bp, 19 predicted proteins | sample KNB2016incub_MG_FD_105486 | JGI IMG/M metagenome (GOLD analysis project Ga0138256, IMG submission 105486) | Active sludge microbial communities from wastewater in Klosterneuburg, Austria - KNB2014incub_MG | ecosystem: Engineered > WWTP > Activated sludge > Unclassified | place: Austria...
AGGTTTTTCTCAACTTTATTCATTATTATTAGTGATGATAACAGCATTTTTTTCTTGTTCGCCTGAAACACCAACAGCTACATTCGCTTGGGAGTCTAAATCTCATGGAATGATGGGTGAGGCTTGGTGCTGTAGAGTGCCTGGAACAACATGCACTGCAATTGGGCAGGGCTGGATACAAGGCATTGGTGCGCACAAAGGTTATATTGATAGCAATGGAATAAAAAGTTTCATTCTCAATAAAGACTGGCAGAGTCAATTTGGGGAAGACGTTTCTTCAGATGTAATCAATGCAATTGTTGAATTAAATCCAAAATCAAAGTTTTTAAATGACAATGTTTTAGTAGTATTTAAAGACAGTACGGCTGACGTGACTGACCTGAGAAACGACAATGTATTAATGGCATTCAGATACGCCGATTCTCCAGATTGTGATGAAGTGCTCGGAAATTAACTAAATAATCAGAAGGGTTTGATTTTATATCAAACCCTTAATTCTTTTATGAAAATAAAATTCATACTGATTCCCTGGCTCATTATTAATGCATGTAATAATAATAATATTACTCAGCCTGTTCAAACAGAAGCTACAAATATTAACCCAAGTGTCATAAGCATATCACCTGAAATTTCAAATATTTTCAAAGACATCAAATCAAATTTTAAACTATTATGTACTTCCTCAGGTAATGACAGGCTTCTGGTTTTACAGACCACAAACAAAGTATTTTTACTTAGCATAACTTCCGACTTAAGGATAGAACTAAGAAAAGAATTTGAGATAGAAAAGTTTGAAAAACTTTTTGAAATCAATGAAAAAATTTGGATATACAATGGACTAACAAAAATGATTTATAAGCCAATAAGTTTATTAAATTCAATTCATCAATATTGTGATTCCGGAAAAATCAATTGTCCAGATTCATCAAAAAAAATTTATAATGTTAACCCAGATCTAACGAAAGTTTTAAATTATGGCAGTTCGTTTACATTTTTATTTAATTATGGAATTTATCAACAATTAAACATTAACTATCTGGATAGTTGCTCCCTCACTAAATGCTCTGAAGGTCGCCGTTACTTTATTGCAAAATATCCGTCTAAGTATACCAAAAGTTTTTTATCGGATAGGCAGACATTTTTTGATATAGATTCAGTTGGCAATATATATACCACTTATGCATATGCTAACATTATATGCAAGTTTTCAAGTAATGGTGAATTGTTGAATGAAATTTATTTCAAGACAGATTTTGCATTTACAAAATATGTTGAAAATGATTTAACCAATTTAGAATATCTCCGAAAGTATATCAGCCAAAATGAAAAAAATCTTTCCATTTCATTTATTAGCGATGCTAAAGTTGTTATCTTAAGAAAAAAAAGACAAAATCAAGTAATTGATCCGCTTGATTATGAGATATTGATTTCTGATCTAAAAAGGAAGACAGTTAAAAGTTGCCCAATAAAACAAAGAGTATCTCAACATTTCTTTGCATATAAGAACAATATATACTTTATTACTTCTGATTTTGAAAATTTACTACATTATGAATTCAATTAAAATATTAATATTAGGTTTAATCCTATTCTCCTGTAATCAATATGAGAAAAAAGATAAATTTAAAATGTTTAACTTTCTTTCTAAGAAAAAAACAACATTAATTATATCTTGTATAAAATGCAATTGTATAATTGAAGAATTAAATAATATTTTCAAAACCGGTATAGATACCACCACTTTACAGATTTATGGAGATTCAAATTGTCTATCAAGTTTAAATTCAAAAATTCGTTTCACCCAACTAAATCAGCAAATTATTGATTCACTCTCTACAGACTTTTATAATGTACTGATCATTACAAAAACTCCTGTAAACAGAACATATAACGTAATATCTACTAATGAGTCTTCTAAATTGAAGTCATATATTGAATAACAACTCCTGCCACCATTTGCATTTACAATAGTATGGTGGTACAGAATAAAGACCAACTGCAAATCATCTGTTAGCTTTGATACTTTTGATGCAAATTCGTAATATTTTCTTTCCACTTTATTGCCACTCAAAAAAACTGACAAGTTTATACTCCGTCCATTTTCCAGTTCTTTACATCTTAGAATCCCTTAAGCTTTTTCTCCTTGCAAGCTCTGTGGTTCTCTGCCTTAAACTTTGTGTAATCATCTAAAAATTCCTCCGAATTACCTTGTAACCCGCTTAAAAAGTGATAAGTGGTAAAAAAAAGTGATGGAAACTTTGGTAACGATAAAAGTTTCCATAGTTTTGCTCCCCAATCATGATTACAGATACTAAAGAAAGAATACGAATAGAAGCTGGCCAGTTGTTAATACAATTTGGTATCCGAAGTATGAGTATGGATGATATTGCATCCCGGCTGGGAATGAGTAAAAAAACAATTTACCAGTATTTTAAAGATAAAGATGAGCTGGTACTGGATATTGTGAATAAAAACCTGGAGGATAGTGAATGTGTATGCGAAAAAGATATTTTACAGGCAAATAATGCCATTCACGAAGTGATTTTGGCCATGGATAAAATGCAGCGGATGTATGGGAATATGAACCCGGGTATCATTTTTGATCTTCAGAAGTATCATCCCAAAGCATTTTCAAGATTCAGGAAGCATAAAGACGGGTATATGATCAGTATGATCCGAACCAATTTGCAGAGAGGGATTCAGGAAGGCCTGTATCGCCCCGAAATAAATATAGATATTTTGGCAAGGTTCCGGGTAGAAAGCATATTCATTGCCTTTAGTCCGGGTTTTCAGCAAGCTACTAAATCTGGTTTGGTGCAGGGAATGCATGAAATGCTTATTAATTTTTTATTTGGCCTGGTTACTCCCAAAGGATATAAAATGGTAGAAGCCTATTTAAAGAAAACAAAATATTTTAAGGATTAATATATGAAACTAAGGAAGATGGGTTACCTCCAACCACTAATAGTGCTCTTGCTATTATCTATCCAAAGCCAGGTGCTGGCACAAAAAACAAATGAATTTACCGTACAGCAGGCAGTGGATTATGCCATGCAAAACGCAGTACAGGTAAAAAATGCATTGGTAGATTATAAAATTCAGCAGCAAACAAACCGTGAGATCACCGCAAATGCTTACCCGCATGTAAATGCAAGCGGCCAGTTTACTGATTATTTAAAAATTCCCACAAGCCTGATCCCTGCTGAAATTTTTGGTGGCCCGGCAGGCACTTACCAACCGGTACAATTTGGTACCAAGTATAACACACAGGGCGGTATTGATGTAAACCAACTTTTATTTGACGGGCAGGTATTCGTAGGCTTGCAAGCCCGTACTGCTTCATTGCAAATGGCCAATCAGCAAACTGAAATAACCAAAGAACAAATAAAATTAAATGTAGAAAAAATATATTATCAATTGGTAGTAGGCCGCCAGCAAGCCACTACAATAGATGCAAATATTAACCGGATAGAAAAGTTGTTTGAGGATACCAAAGAAATTTATAAAAATGGTTTTGCAGAAAAATTAGATGTTGACAAAGTAAATGTTACACTCAATAATCTTAAAACCGAAAGAGAAAAAGTAAACAATCAACTGGCTGCCGGCAATGCAGCATTAAAATTTTTAATGAATATGCCACAATCTGAACAGTTGATCCTGGTTGATTCACTTACCGAAGACATGATAAAATCAAACTTACTGGACAGTACATTGGATTATAATAACCGTAAAGATTTTCAATTATTACAAACGGTAAAAGAATTAAACCAGTTTAATATTAAAAGATATAAACTCAGTGCATTGCCCACCCTCTCGGCATTTGGAAGTTACCAAAAAAGCGCTCAGCGCCAAAAGTTCGATTTTTTTAAAGATGGCCAGTGGTTCACTACTTCTATGATAGGCATCAGTTTGCAGGTATCCCTTTTTGATGGGTTTGCCCGAAAAAGTAAATTAAGCTCGGCCCGCCTGCAATTAGAAAAAACGAATAATAATATTGAAGCACTTAAAGCATCTATAGATAATGATGTGGTACAAGCACGCATGAATATAAAATCGGCATTGATTAATATGGATGCGCAAAAACAAAATATGGGTTTAGCCGAAAAAGTATATAATACCACAAAACTAAAATACGAACAAGGCCTGGGCAGCAACCAGGAAATATATACTGCACAATCAGAATTAAAAACGGCACAAAATAATTATTACGGTGCGCTGTACGATGCCATTACAGCCCGTATAGATTACCTGAAAGCCATTGGTAAATTATAAAATTCCTTAACTACACAATAATGAAGCACACATCAACACTTTTATGGGCCTTAGTAATGCTGGTAACACTCACGGCATGTGGAGGTAAAAGTAAAAAAGAGAACAATGCCACAATAAGCGGAAAAAAAGTGGAACTGGAAAAATTAAAAAAGACAAATGAAAAGACTGAAGCAGCAATAAAAAAACTGCAAGATGAACTGGCACTTATGGATACCGCAAATGGAAAAACAGGAGTAGCTAAATTAGTAGCAGTACAACCGGTAGCTGTTGAAAACTTTAAGCATTTTATTGAGCTGAGGGGAAAAGTAGATGCTGATAATATTTCTTATGTATCTCCACGGGGCATGGGTGGCCAGGTAAAAGCGGTTTATGTAAAGCAAGGCCAACATGTAAATAAAGGACAGTTATTACTGAGGCTGGATGATGCCATTGCACGGCAGCAGGTAGCAGCCGTACGCCAGCAAACAGAAGGAATAAAAACGCAATTGGCCCTTGCCAAAAATGTGTATGAACGTCAAAAAAATCTTTGGGATAAAGGCATTGGTACAGAAGTGCAGCTCCTCACATCCAAGTCAAATGTGGAGAGCTTAGAAGCACAGTTAAAGAGCGTTCAGGAACAAGTGAAACTGGCATCAGAACAAATGAATACCGCAAATGTATATAGCGATGTTTCGGGCATTGCGGATATAGTGAATATAAAAGTTGGTGAAATTTTCCAGGGAATGACTGCCAATGGCCCTCAAATAAAAATTGTAAATACCAATTCACTGAAAGTTGTTACCAATATTGCTGAAAATTATATCACCAAATTGCATTTGGGATCACCGGTTGACATTCATATCCAGGATGTGAATTTAGATTTTAATTCTACTATATCATTTGTAGGCCAATCATTAGACCCCAACAACTTTGGCTTTGTAGCAGAAGCAAAAATCCCTTCTAATAAATTTTTAAAACCCAATCAATCGGCCATTGTGCGCATACAGGATTATACAGCCAATAATGCTATTGTAGTGCCTGCCAATACAGTACAGTCCGATGATAAAGGCAAATATGTATATGTGGTACAGAAATTAAATGATGGAAAAATGGTTGCCAGGAGAAAGGATGTAAATACCGGTGAAGTGTATGCTGATAAAATGGAAATTAAAACCGGCCTGGTGGCAGGCGAGCAAATTATTACAGAAGGGTACCAAACTATTTATGACGGGCAGCAAATAACCACTGCTGCTCAATAAACAATCCGGGTTTATTCAGATGAACCTTGAATCAATAAAAATATATTTATGAAGTCGCTTGAAGGGATCAGTAAAAAATTTAAACAATTCTCGCTTACCAGTTGGGCGGTAGATAACCGTACTGCTGTTTATATTTTTGCAATGATCATTACAGCGTATGGGTTATTTAAATTTAATACGCTCCCCAAAGAACAGTTCCCGGATATTGTAGTGCCTACCATTAGCATTACAACTATTTACGCCGGTAATTCACCAAAAGATATTGAAAACCTGGTTACCCAGCCCATTGAAAAACAATTGAAAGGGATTAGCGGAGCCAAAGTAAATAAGATCAATAGTATTTCTCAACAGGATTATAGCCTCATCATTGTAGAATTTGATACCGATGTAAAAACCGAAGTGGCCAAGCAAAAAGTACAGGACGCTATTGACCGGGCACAAACTGATTTGCCGAACGATCTTACCTCTGCACCCCTGGCCCAGGAGTTTGCCTTTAGCGAAATGCCCATCATGTTTGTAAATGTAAGCGGAGATTATGACGGGCTAAAGCTTAAGCAGTATGCAGATAAAATGCAGGACGAATTTGAAAACCTGCCTGAAATAAACCGGGCCGAAATAGTGGGGGCGCCCGAAAGAGAAATACAAATAAATGCAGATCCTTATAAAATGGATGCTGCCAAAATTTCTTTTACCGATATTGAAAATGCAGTAAGCCGGGAAAACCATGATATTACAGCGGGCCTTGTAGATGTAGGAAATATGCAACGCACCCTTAAAGTGAAAGGCCAGTTTACAGATGCCAATGATATGCAAAACATAATTGTGCGGAGCAGTGCAAGGGGCGGTCTTGCTTATTTAAAAGATATTGCAGAAATAAAAGATACCGTAAAAGAAAAAGAAAGCTATGCCCGGTTAGATGGTAAAAATGTAATTACACTCAATATTGTAAAGCGCTCGGGAGAAAACCTGATAGAAGCTGCCACAAAAATAAAAGACATTGTAAACCACCTGAAGTCAACCGAAGAATTACCTAAAAATTTAAATGTGGTAATTACAGGCGATCAAAGTAAAGCCACGGCCACCTCTTTTAATGAACTGGTAAATACCATCATTATCGGTTTCTTATTGGTATTAATTATCCTCATGTTTTTTATGGGTGTTACCAATGCATTTTTTGTGGCATTGAGTGTGCCGCTTAGTGTATTTGTTGCATTTTTATTTTTACCGGTGGGAGATTTTGTAGTAGGCACACCCATTACATTAAACTTTATTGTACTCTTTGCTTTATTATTTGGGTTGGGTATTATTGTAGATGATGCGATTGTGGTAATAGAGAACACGCATCGGATTTATAATAATGGAAAGGTGGCCATTGTGCGAAGCGCTAAAGAAGCGGCCGGAGAAATATTTATACCGGTATTGGCAGGTACGGCTACTACCTTAGCCCCTTTCTTCCCATTGCTTTTTTGGAAAGGCATTATTGGTAAGTTTATGATTTACCTGCCGGTGATGCTGATACTCACATTAACAGCATCTTTAATTGTAGCCTTTTTATTTAACCCTGTTTTTGCGGTAAGTTTTATGCGGCCCGAAGGAAGGCAATATGAAAAACCAAAAAAAGAAATTTTTTCTAAATGGTGGTTATGGACGGCCATCGGTTTTGGCCTGGTCTTTCACCTGCTGGGTTCTCATGGCGTAGCCAATTTTTTACTCATCATGGCTTTGTTGGCTATATTTAACCGGTATGTGCTGCGGGATATTATTCATTACTTTCAGGAAAAGTTATTACCTGCTTTAATGAACCGCTACGAAAAATTACTTCGCTGGGTATTACAAGGCACCCGGCCTGCATGGTTATTGGTTTCTTTATTTTTATTATTTCCGGTTTCCGTTATTTTATTAATAGCAAGGGGAAACCCCAGTACTTTCTTTCCCAGTGGAGATCCTCATTTTGTATATGTATATTTAAAAATGCCGGTGGGCACCAGCGCCAAAGCAACCGATAGTGTTACCGCTATTTTAGAAAACAGGGTAATGAATGTATTGGCATCGGAACCTCCGGGAAAACCGGGCAGTATTGTAGAAAGTGTAATTACCAATATAGCCGTAAGTGCCAATAACCCGAGAGACAATAACCGCAGTGTGCAATCGAACCTGGGCCGCATACAGGTTTCTTTTGTGGAATATGATAAACGCCATGGTAAATCTACAAAACCATTTATGGACTCCATACGGGCACAAATGAAGGGGATACCCGGCGCCAGTATTGAAGTGGCACAAGAAGATGCCGGGCCGCCAACAGACCCCCCGGTGAATATTGAAATTTCCGGCGACGAGTATGACGAGATCGCAAAAGTGGCAACCCATCTTTTGCATTACCTCGATGGCTTTCCAATTGATGGAATAGAAAACTTAAGGATGAATGTAGACCTGAGTAGCCCTGAAATAACTGTAAATGTTGACAGGGAAAAAGCAACCATGGAAGGGCTAAGTACCGCACAAATAGGAATGGCGCTTCGTACGGCTGTATTCGGTAAGGAAGTAAGCAAAATAAAACAAGGGGAAGATGAATTTAAAATTCAATTAAGATACCCTGAAAAAATAAGGAATAATATAGCCGATTTAATGAATACCCGCATTACGTTTATGGATATGAACACCATGGGTGTGAAATCAATTCCTTTGGGTGCCGTTGCTTCTATTGATTTTACAAATACATCAGGTGCCGTGGCCCGTAAAAATGTAAAGCGTACCATTCAGCTGCAATCTAATGTAACGGACCCATCCCTTACAAATAAAATAAACCAGCAACTGGCAACACATATCAAAGATTTTCGCCAAAAAAATACCTTGCCGCAGGATATTAATATTAAACAAACCGGCCAGGGAGAGCAGGAAGCCGAAACCACCCAATTCCTGGGTTTAGCGCTGGTGATTGCATTGGGTTTAATATTTATGATCCTGGTTTTACAATTCAATTCTTTGAGCAAACCCTTTATTGTGTTAACTGAAATTTTCTTCTCCGTAATAGGAGTCGTATTGGGCTATGCCATTACGGGTATGACAATTGCCAGTATCATGTTTGGTGTAGGTGTAGTGGGCCTGGCAGGTATTGTAATTAAAAACGGTATCTTATTGATAGAGTTTACAGATGAACTACGGGGCAGGGGTTTACGTACCCGGGAAGCAACCATACAAGCCGGTAAGATCAGGATTATGCCTGTAATGCTTACCGCTTTGGCAACCATGCTGGGGCTGCTACCTCTTGCGGTAGGTTTTAATATTGATTTCGTTTCCTTATTTCAGCATTTAAATCCCAAAATATTCTTTGGTGGGGATAGTGTAGTGTTTTGGGGGCCTCTTAGCTGGACCATCATTTTTGGTTTGATTTTCGCATTCTTTTTAACCCTGGTAATGGTTCCGAGTATGTACCTGATATCAGAAAGATTAAGAAGGCCAATGGAGAAATTTTATGGAACCAAGTTTATTGCCTTACTGGGATTTGCCGGCCCATTCTTTTTTATACTGGCAGGAATTATGTATGCTATCAGAGCGATACAGGGTAAGCCTGTGTGGAATGGTTTATTAAAGGAACCTAAGAAATAAAAATGAAGGAATGGATCCTGGTACATCCGGGATCCATTTAGTATTTCTTTACATGTAAGAGTTTTAAAAATAGAAAAACCGGTAATTGGTTACCGGTTTTTGTTTTTACACCTTAGTCCTAAATAAACTCAAGGTTTTTTCATAGATAATAAAAGACTTTAAAAAGGGCGATCAGGCCGCATAAGATTTTAATATTTCAGAAACCTTATCAAACTCTGCCGACTTATCGAAAAAATGATCAGAACCTAGTTTTTCACAAAGGATTTTATAATTTTCTTCAAACTTATTGGTTAATACGATCACTTTCATTTTGGGATGTTTTTTCTTAATGGCTTTTAATACATCCAACCCATTCATATCGGGTAATTGTATATCCATAAGTACTACATCAATAAAAGTATTGTCTAATGATTGTAGGGCTTCCATATAATTATTTGCCCATGTGATACCTTTTACAAACTGCAGCTCACCAATGATATCAAACATACGGGATGCAACAATAGAAGCACTATCTATAATTAAAACTTCCAGTTCTTTGTTTGATATTGATTTTGTAGCAACCATTTATCACACAAAAGTAGGCCATGTTGTAAAAGGGCTTTGTAGTGTTTCAAAAGATAGTAGAAAGTAAAACTTGTATTATTTATGTAGTTTTATTACTACATGATACCCACATAATAATTAATTTATAATAAATTATGCTCTATGGCATAGAGGGTAAGGTTAGCATTTGTTTTCATATTCATTTTAGCCATAATGCGGGCCCGGTAGGTGCTTACAGTAGTTACACTTAAAAACATAGACTCTGCAATTTCTGAAACTGATTTTCCGGATGCCAGTAATTTAAGTACTGCAAATTCCCTGTCTGATAACAATTCATGAGGTTGTTTATTTCCTGACTGGTCTAATACATTTGCCAGTTTTTCGGCGATAGAATCTGTAATATATTTTTTTCCTTGCAGCACCCTGTTTACTGCATTTACCAATTCATCAGGAGCCATGTCTTTACTAAGGTAGGCAGATGCGCCGGCTTTTAATACCCGGATGGCATATTGATCTTCGGGATGGATACTTAAAATGATTACCGGGATTTTTATATTCATTTGCCGAATATGCTGTAAGGCTTCTAACCCGTTTCGGCCGGGCATGCTTAAGTCGCTGATGATAACATCCCAGTTTTCATTCTGTATCACTTTTTTTATGAGTTCTTCAGCATCAGAAACTTCTTCAAAATAGGCATCCGGGAACCCTTCAAGCAAAATTTGCTTTAGCCCACGCCTTACAATGGAGTGATCGTCTGCAATTAGGATCCTGATCATGTTATTAATTTATGGAAGGCTGTATATGATTTAAAGGTACAATTATTCTCACGAATGTCCCCTGCCCCGGCTCACTGGTAATTTCGTATGAGCCTCCCAGTAATGTAACCCTTTCCTTCATACCCAATAAGCCCAGCGTCTTTTTATTTTCTATTTCATTAAGTAAAAAACCCATGCCATTATCCTGAATTCTCAACTCCAGGTAAGCCTCATTAATTTCTAAAAATGCATTTACTTCAGTGGCACCAGAATGCCGTAATACATTCGTTAGGCTTTCCTGGAATATTCTAAATACAGCCGTAGCAATATGTGCTTCTACCTGTTGCGATATGGATGCAGATGTAAAATGAGTTTTTATTTCTGATCTTTTTTCAAATTCTTCACTTTGCCATTCCATAGCTGCTACCAATCCTAAATCATCTAAAATACTGGGCCGTAGCTGGGTAGCAATACGCCTTACGGTAATAATCGTACCATCAATAAGTTGAATGGTGTCTTGCATCTTCTCTGTTACAGCTTTATCATCTGTATATATTTTTTTACTTATCCAGGAGATGTCCATCTTTAAGCCGGTTAATTGCTGGCCTAATTCATCATGTATTTCCCGGGCCATGTGGGTACGCTCTGCTTCCCGAATATTTTCTAAATGGATGGCCAATTGGCGCAATTCTTCATGCGATTTTTTTAAGTTTTCCTCTGCTTTTAATTTATCGGTAACATCGTTTGCCAATACTAAAATAGCTTCTTTACCTTCGTAATAAATGGTATGTTCCAGGATATTTACTTTCACCAGGCTGCCGTCTTTTTTACGATGCTGCCAAATGCTGATGATATCATTTGAGCTACCTTCTTCATTACCGGCGAGTACGAGCCCGGCTTGCAGGTCTTGCTCCTGCATGTGTAAAAATGCCTCTTTGCTATATCCATAAAAATTAATGGCTGCCTGGTTCACATCAATAAAAGATTTGTCTTTTTTATTAAGCATCCACATCGGTAATGGATTTTGATTAAACAACAGCCGGTATTTGTTTTCCGAAATTTTTAGCGCTTCGGCTGCCAGTTTACGGGAAGTAATATCCCTTACAATTCCCTGGAACCGGCCATCTACCAGCAATTTGGCACTTATTTCTACATCTTTTACCTGTCCATCTTTTGTCTTAATTTTTCTTTCTTTTATAATAACATTCCCTTTTTTTAATTCATCCACATTCATGGCCTCCGGGCTATTTACATCTACTTTTTCTAAAATATCGAACATGTTCATGCCAATTAATTCTTCTTTAGGATAACCGGATAGTTTGGTAGCGCTGCTATTCATATCCAGGAATATCATGTCACTGTTACAAATAAAGATGCCATCCGATGCTTGCTCAATGAGCGTGCGGAAATTTTCTTCACTTTGCTTTAATTTTTGTTGCGACAGTACCCGTTCAGAAATATCAATACCTACTCCCAATAAACATTCCTCTCCCTCATAATTGGTAACACTTGCATTAAAGTAATAGGGAATGGTTGTTCCCGATTTTATAATCAACCCTGTTTCCAGGCTGGCTTCTCCTTCTCTGAATGCTTCTTCTATTTTATATTGCGCATAATTTTTATCTGTTAAAAAGTCAAGCACAGATTTTAATTCCATTTCTTCATTGGTATAGCCGGTAACGGTAATCATATTTTGATTCCACCTGAGCAATTTGCCTTTTTTATTGAATAAATAAAACAAACCGGGCAAGCTGTTAATAATAGAATCAGACAATTCCTTTTCCATGGTTAGTTGCCTGGCCGATTTGCGGAGTTCGGTAATATCCTGCATAGCGCCTAACATACGATACCCTTTATTTTCTAAATCATAAAGTACATACGCCTGGTCATATACCGTAAGATAGTCACCTTTTTCATTTCGCATTCTGAACTCTTCCGAAAGGATGCGGTCCTGCCTGTGTATTGCCTGTTTAAAGTTTTCAATTACTTTATCCCTGTCTTCAGGATGTAGCCGGTCAATAAAATTACTGAACCGAAGGCCATCGCTATTATTCACACCCAGTAATTTGCAATAGCTTTCATTTCCCCAAATTTGGTCGGTAGCAAGATCCCAATCCCATACGGCATCATTGGTTGCCTTAGATACAAGCATAAACCTTTCGTTTGAAACTTTTAGGGCTTGCTCGGAAGCTTGCAGTAATTCGAGGTTTTTTTTTCTTTCTGTGATATCAATAAAAGTACCAATAATTGCAGGCTTTCCTTTGTAAATGGTATAGGTACAGTTTGCTTCTATATCAATATAAGCCCCTGATTTGGTTTTAATTTTTGTATCAAAGTTTAATGTTTCTTTTTCTTTTTCTTTTATGGTATGAATATGTTTTAATATAGACTCTTGGTTTTGTGGATACAATATGTTTTGTGTAAAAGTTTCAAGTGGCTCGTTTGGTTCATATCCAAAGATTTCTGCAAAGCGTGGATTGCTGTAAACAAATTCATCATTTTGTAAAATATATACCCCTATTACGGTTTGTTCTACCAGGTTCCTAAATTTAGCTTCTGCTTCCAATAACTCGGCCTCCACTTTTTTTCTTTGTGTTACATCAAGTACCAGCGACATGATGCCGATTACTTTACCAGCTTCATCTTTCAATACAGAATTATACCATTCACAAATAATTACATGGCCATCTTTAGTATTGTTTCTATTGGTCACTACATTATTGATGATGCTTTTATACATCAAACTGTGTATTACTTCATCTACTTTTAAAATATCTTCTTTATAAACAAGGCGGTCAAAGGAGATATTGTTTTCAACAATTTCCTGCGACGTCCAGCCAAATATTTTTTCTGCCTGCTGGTTCCATTGTAAAATATTCAGGTTGCTGTCAAATTCAATCACCCCCATGGGTGTATTGTTGATGTGAAAACTTAATTTTTCATGAATCTGTTCTAGCGCAAGATCTGCTTTGCGTTTTTCAGTGATGTCATGATAATACACGGAGATACCATCTTCTGTTGGATAGATCAGGTCTTCGAACCATCTGCCTGTTTTGGAAAAATATAATTGTAACCGCTGGGGGAGCTGTGTTTCCTTGGCCGTTTGTAAAGCATCATAAAAAGGCTCTAATACTACATCTGGAAATTGCTCCCAAATATTTTTGCCAAGCATTTCGGCGGCTGGCTTACCATGCATCTCTTCGGCCTTTTTATTGATATAAGTATAATTCCAATTATTATCTAAGGCAATAAAGGCATCCGTTATCCGCTCAAATACGCTGGTAAGTTCTGCGGCTTTTGCATTTACCTGCTGTTCCAGGTTCTGATTTAAATTTTGTAATTCGTTTTGTAAATACTTTCTTTCAGTAATATTTCTAATTACCTGAACGGTGCCTAACATTTCACCATCTTCATTTTTAATACCTGATGTACTAACTTCTACAAATAATTTTTCGCCATTCTTTGCGTAATGAATCATTTCCCCCTTCCAACTCCCGGTAGTAAGAATTTGCTCTTCTATTTTTTCAATTTGCTGGGGGTATTCACTTTTTAATACTTCATTTATTTTTCTCCCGGCTACTTCATCCTCTTTATACCCATATAATTTCTCTGCCTGGCTATTCCAGTTGGTAATAAATCGTTTATTATCAAGCGTAATAATAGGATCCGAAATGTTTTGCACTACGGAAGCATTAAAACGTAAAGACTGTTCATTTTCTTCCCAAATATGAAACTCTTTGTTGATGGTTTTAAGGCTGTAATATAAAATGCCAAAAAACAAAACTACCAGGATAAAGAATTCACCGGTAATACGGCGGGCATACTGCTTAAGTTTGGTATTTGTTTGTTCGAGCGAACTTCTTTTGAATTTTTTAATATTATCTATAAATACTCCGATGTTTTTAAACTGTTCATCACCACGCCCTACTCTCATGTGGATAAGGGCAGAGTCTGCCCCATAAAGTTTCCTTATTTCAACATTTTGTTTTGAATGGGTAATTTGGGCATTTAATTTTTGTAATAATTCTGTTTTAAGATGAATGGTTTCATCGTCGTATAAATAAATTTGAGCCAGGAAAGTGGTGTCCCTCCTTATACGGTTTAGGTTATCGTAAAAAGGTTGTAAAAATTTTTCATCACCAGAGATAGAAAAACCCGTTTGAGCTGCATGCATCCCATTGAGATCAATGATGGTACTTTCCAGCCTGAGCAACAGGTCTAATGATGCTTTCACATCACCACTGGCCGTTTCTGCTTTACGCATATTGATAAACGTAAGCAACAGGAACACACTCATGATGAAAAAAGAGATAATAAAAGTAAGCCGTATGCGTGCATCGGTAAGTTTACTTTCCATGAAAAAATTTTAGTATTGCAAATTTACTATAAGTCTGTACAACTGGCATTTTATTGCTGTACTAAGGTAATTGAAATATCAGCCTAAGGCAACATCCTTTATTTTTCTCCGATTCAATAAATACCTGGCCCCGGTGTAACTGTGCCCGGCTGCGAATATTTTTTAATCCCAGGCCTTGTTTTTTTTCATGGGGGTCAAAGCCCTGGCCATCATCGGTGATTTTTAATTCAAAAATTTTATGATGCACCCATACCTGGATGAGTACATTATTTGCTCCGGCATGGCGGATGATATTATTTAATTGTTCCTGTACAATGCGGTAAATGGTAAGTTTAAAATTTTCAGCTACACAAGTTTCTTTAAAATTTTTCCACTTTATTTGAATATCAAATTTATTCAAGACCCTGATACTGGCGGCTAAATCTTCAACTGCCATTTTTAAGCCGCTATGGCCAAGTGATGCAGGTACCAGTCTTTTTGATAAACTCCTTATATCTTCTACTGCTGTGCCGATAAGCTTTACAGCATCTTGCAATATCATTCCACTTTGGTCGTTGTGCGACTGGGCATGTTCAATATAAAGCTTTGCCGTAACCAATAATTGATTGATGTTGTCATGCAGTTCTTTTCCGATAGCGCTTCTTTCTAATTCCTGTGCTTCAATCACTGCTTTTGTTATTTCATTTTGATTTGTTTGCCTTTCTGCATCTTGCCATACCATACTTTCGGATGCTTGCTGTACCTGTTTAAATCTTTCTTTACTAAGTTCCAGTTCGCCTGTTATCATTCGGTTGTTTATAACAATTGGGATAAGAGCATCCAGTACCTGTGAATTTATTTTTTTAATAATTATTGCAGGCATTGAGATTGGGATTTTTATTCGCTGGGTGTCCAGAAAATCACTGGTTGTAAAAAGGATGCATGGAGTGTGCCAGAATTTTTTACAATACATTTCAAAAAATGCCTGCCTGGGTTTAGCTGCCTGGTAAAGAATAAGATTATTTTTATGCTTATTTAAGTTTTGAGAAAGTTGTGGAAGTGTATGTACAAATAATAGTTCATGGATGGGTAGGTCACATTTACTCAAAGCATCTTGTAATGCGGTTACTTGTGAGCCGGGTGCTGTAAATAGTATGATATGAAAAGGCGATACCGGGAACATACTGCGGAAATATCACACAATTTAATTTTTTTTCAGCAGCATTCCTTACGTAAAACTCCTCTTTTATACAGCATTGTTAATTTGTAAATTTGCAGTATCCTGTTAAAATAGATTACAATACTTTATGAAAAATTTTTTAATCGTTGATGATCATGTAGTAGTGCGATCGGGAATTAAACTTTTACTTTCTGATTTTTATGCCGATGCAAGAATTGATGAAGCTGAAAATGAAAACTATGCACTGGAGCTAATAAAAGAAACTGGTTACGACCTGGTTTTGCTCGATGTACAAATGCCCGGGGGAGATGCATTGGGGTTTATGGATCATTTAAAAAGAAAATTTCCGGGTCTTAAAGTGCTGGTCTTTACCATGAGCCCGGAAATTTTATATGCCAAACGTTTCTTACAGGCGGGCGCCCGTGGATTCTTAAGTAAAGATGCACCACTACAGGAATTAAAAAATGCAGTGAGCAGGATACTTAATAATGGGAGGTATATGAGCAGTACCGTAGCAGAAGCGATGACCAACACCGTGGGTAAGCATAAGGATGATAATCTTTTCAATACACTTACCAGTAGAGAGTTTGAGATCGTAAATTTGTTACTCAACGGACATACCGTAAGCAAAATAGCCAACATCTTAAGCTTGCAGGTATCTACTGTAGGTACCCATAAATCAAAGATTTTTGAAAAATTGCAAATCAAAAATTTGTTAGAATTAAAAGACCTTGCAATGCTCTATCACTTTTAATTCATTCAAAATATTTCGCTCCATTTTTTTATTGTAGCAATGCAACTTCTTTTTCCTTCAATTTAGGCTTTATTGAATATGGTGAATACATGGTATTTGTTTGTTCTGCCATTTGCCTTGCCCTTTTTTTCTCCCTAAGTTCCGGGTGAGCAAGAGGCTCTGAAATTTTTATGTGGATCATTAACAATAAAATGGGTAACGTACCCATCATTAGCCACAGGTATTCGGGATCATGTGTGAGAGCCAGGCGGATAATAAATAAGTTGGCAGCAATTAATAATATGATAAAACTAGTCAGTAAAGCTGACCTATTTTGGTATTTAAGCATGATAAAAAAATTATAAATGAAAAATAGGGTGAATCAATTCCCCGGAATGATAATACCTTATTACCAGGCCGGGGCTATCCCAATGAAGACTTTTTGTGCAGGAAAAAAGAAGCGAGGTTGCTTGTGAAGTACAATACAATCTATAAGGCCTGTGAGGCCTTGTTGCAGATGTATATTCAATATCGTAATATGCTTTTTCAAGTTGAATGAATATACTAAAACTTATTCATTAAAAAAAATGAAACCTATACTTTGTTACATAATAAGTGTATAATAGAAAGAACCTATTTGAAATGATTTTTTTTGTAACCTTTTTAGCAATTACCTACTCCAATAATAAATTAAAATACAAAACAATGAAAAAGTTAAAAAATCAGGGCTTCATACAGTTTGTACTTTTACTGAGTGCCCTGTTGTTTTATGGATTGGAATCAAAAGCACAAAAATCAACAACACTTACTGATCCCGAAATAGCTTCAGTAGCCGTAACGGCCAATCAAATTGATATTGATTATGCCAATATTGCATTGCTGAGATCAAAAAATGCGGAAGTGCTCAATTTTGCACATACCATGGCAAATGACCATAAAGCTATTATTGACCAGGCTGTAGCATTGGTAACAAAACTTGGGGTTACACCCAAAACGAATGCCGTTACTAAAAGTTTGTTGGACGGTGAAAAAACTACAATCAAAAAATTAAAAGCTAAAAAAGGCGTTGCGTTTGATAAGGCGTATATTAGCAATGAAGTGGCATACCATAAAGCCGTAATAGGTGCTGTAGAAACCTTATTAATTCCACAGGCCAAAAATGCAGAATTAAAGGCTTTGTTAGTAAAAGTGATGCCCGCTTTAAAAGAACACCTGGCACATGCTGAAATGCTTAATAAATCTATTAATAAATGAAACGCTTTATCATTATAACCATTGTATGCATCCTGGGTTTGCTGGCCTGCACATCAAAAAATGATAAAAGCAACCAGGATACCGTTACTCAGGAAGCGGTACCTGCAGCAGAAACCAAAAGGGTAGAAATACAAAATATGCAATTCAATCCCCAACAGGTAACCGTGGCCCCGGGTGATACGGTTTTATTTATAAACAAAGACATCGTTACCCATAACGTAACAGAAGAAAATAAAGCCTGGGCTTCTAAGGATCTGCCAACAAACCAGGAATTTAAAATAAAGGTTGATACCTCATTTAATTATTACTGTAGCCTGCATCCTGTAATGAAAGGAAAAGTTTTGGTAGCAAAATAAAAGGCTTTCATTCTTGTGTTTTAATAGGTTTAAGCGAAACGCTCCCTTTACAGGGAGCGTATTTTTTGTGGCCTCGCCAGGAATCGAACCTGGATCTGGAGCTTCGGAAACTCATATACTATCCATTGTACGACGAGGCCAATTAAAAAATTTGAATATCTTCTTTACCGGCGGCGAAGAAAATATAAAAAAAGGGATTTACAAAAACAATTTACAGTAACCCATGTGCATTGGTTGCAAATATTTTTATAGCAATCGCCAGCAAAATTACACCAAAGAATTTTCTCACTACTATTAAACCATTTGGCCCAAGCGCTTTTTCAATCCATTTTAACGAATGGAGTACCAGGAACACCACTACCAGGTTTATGAGTATGCTTATGAAAATATTTACATCGTAATAATTCGCTTTTAAAGACATGATGGTGGTAAGGGTGCCAGATCCTGCTATCAATGGAAAAGCAATGGGTACTACGCTGCCACTTTTAGGATTGTTATCTCCTTTAAAAAATTCTAAGCCCAATACCATCTCCAGCCCCAGGATAAAAATTACGATACTACCGGCTACTGCAAAGGACTTCACATCTAACCCCAGTAAATTTAAAAACTGTTGGCCTAAAAAAAGGAATAAAATCATTAAAGCGCCGCTCGCTAAAGTAGCCTGGAGGCTTCGGATTTGCCCACCCATCTTACTTTTAAGTGTAACCAATACAGGAACTGAGCCTAAAATATCAATTACCGCAAATAAGGTAAAACTTATGGTAAGAATCTGCTGAAAGGAAACCTTGCTAAAATCAAACATGCGAATAAATTATATGCAAATATAATACCCTGTACTTCCTAAATGTTAGCATTAGATGGGTATTTACCTGGTAAATGCAATTTTAGAAGGGCTTACACCCGGCGATGTACTGAAGGAGAATTTCTTTTTTCCGGTTTTATCAAAACAAAAAACTTCACCGGCACTCACATAATTTTTGGCATCGGAAATATATACATCTTCCGATTGTGGATCTATAGTAATGTTATAAGGCGATACCACTACGGTTCCATCAGTAATAAAGTTTGATGACATTGCCGAAAAATCTGTAAGGCTTAATTTGCGGGGATAGGGTGATCCATAATAACTACCCAATGCATAGATATATCCATTAAAATATTTTATAACCGAAGTGGCGGTATCTGCTATTTTGGTAATGCTGAGTGTAGCAGTATTTAGTTTTACCAATTTTGGCCCATGTGTTGTATAATCTCCCTGGCAACTAATATATATGTTACCCGCTTCATCTGAGGTGATACCCACCGGGTTCTTGCCTACAACCATTCGCTGTGTTTCATTAAAACTCACCGGGTCAATTATTGAAACTGTAGAATCATATCCTGCGGTGAACGGACCGGAATTGGTTACATATAATTTATTGTTGGCAGCAACAATTCCTTCGGCATTTATACCTACAGGAATGCTATGTGTAATAGCCAAAGAAAGGGTATCAATGGCACTTACCGTACCATCGGATGATGTTACAAATATATAATTGCTGTATGCCGCTGCATTGCGTGGATATTTAGGAAGGCCTGCTGATGTACGGAATGAAATACTATCAATGAATTTTCCATTAACTGGATTTACAACCATTACATAACTGCTTACATTCATTACGATATATAACTTACCACCATATAATAAAAGATCGTTACCGGTATCGCCAAGCCCCAGCGGAAATGAAGGATTTTGCTGTACAAAGTAATTGCCGGTAAACTGGCTATTGTTGATGTTATACAATCCTAATTTGCTGTTGTTTTGTCCAAAACTTCCTTCACTTAAAACATACAAGCCTTTAGCGGGTTCGTTTTGAGGAGGAGTGGGTGTCTCATTTTTAGAACAAGAGGTAAATGCCAATGCAAATAAAACGGAGAATAACAGGAAATTTTTTTTCATTTTTTAAAAGTTATAAGTGTATTGTAATGCCCAACCTGTAATTAAAGCGGGGCATCGGGTAAAATCGAATGACTTCGTATTGTTGATTGAATATATTGTTTAGTGATACAAATGGTTTGCAATAAATATTTTTTGATGCCTGGAATGGATGCGCTGCATAAACCTCAAAACTTGCCCATTCTTTTACCAGGTTATCTGCAATAGGATCACCCAGGCGATAACGGTAAGAAGAAAAAAGGCCGCTGACAGATAATTCTAATTGATGCACTGTTACCTGCCACATCATGCTGCCAGAATGTACCGGCGTATAAGGCAGTTGAGTTTTATACAAGCTACTGCCGTTATCAGAAACATCTAATGATTTTTGATAACTATAGTTAACCCGTAACTGAGCATTCCATGCATGAATTTTTTTGGTTTTAAATAAAAGTGAGGCGTCTAATCCATTTGCCTGAACCTTACCAATATTGAGCATGGTCCATTGAAAAAGATTTTGGCGTGGCACTGCCAGTATTTTTTCACGCACAAGGTTATGATACACATCAATCGTGATACTTGCCCATTGCACAAATCCGGGAAATATTTTTTTACCGGCAATACCTAAATTCCATTGCTGGGACTGCTCGGGCTTTAATGAGGTATTACCTACCAGGGTATAATATAAATCATCAAAAGAGGGTGGCCTTATCATGCTTTTATAAGACAGGCGAAGGCTTAACTCTTTATCTTGTAGTGGCTGCCAGGCCAGGGATAGGGCGGGGTTTAGCCGTTTAATTCCAACAGCGGCGTTACCTGTTTTTACTTTTTCCTGCTGATGATAATATAGGAAACCTGCCTGCGCCTGAATTTTTTTTCCATTGGCTTGCAGTGCGGCATGGCTAATCCAGTTATACCTTACCGGTGAGGCAAAGGGAGTAAATACTTTATCTTTTCGTTGCAGTGAATTGATAAAATAATCACTGCTAAGGCCGAGTGTAAATAAAGAAAAAAGCTTTTTATCTGCTGCCGCAGATACATACATTTCCTGTTGCCGGTATTTATTTTCCAGTCCGTTGGTACTATAAATAAAGTCGGGGTCACGGTAAACTTTATAATCGTAATTATATTTTGCACTTAGCAGCACCCGGGTATTGTGCTTAATATTTTTTTGCCAGCGAGCCTGTAAAAAATTATTGTTATTGCTGAGGCGTTGACTGCTATTATTTGCATAAATAATTACCCCACCAGGCAAGCCTTGTGCTGACTGGTAATGGTATGCTTTTATTTGTAAGGTATTGCTGTCGTTGAAAGCATATTGCATATCATATTCCAGCCTGATTGTTTGCATGTCATCATTTTGCCGCTTTTGTGTAGCTGCTGCATTTTCGTAAACCGTAAATGGGTAATTGCCGTTGCTATACTGGTACGAGCCATTCACCCTATGTGTGAATTTATTGCCTGTTTTAAAACTTACTTGTGCGGCAGGATTTATTAAACCAAAGGAACCTCCTTGTAGAGAAATGGTCGTTTGTGTTTTTGAAATTGCATCAGTAGCATCCCAGCTTTGCAAAGCCAGTACTGCGCCATAAGCATAAGAACGTGCCGGCAATAAAAGATTGTTTACCTGCCCGCTGTAAAGTTGAATTTGATTCAATTGTTGGGTAGCAATTTTCCCCAGGTCCACCTGTCCTGCCTGTGCATCGCAGATAGGGAGGCCATCGTATAGTACACCGGTATAGCCGGCGCCCAGGCTGCGTACGGATACTGTTTTAAGGCCGCCCAATCCTCCATAATCTTTTACCAATACACCCGAAAAATATTTTACCGCATCGGCTACATTATTATTGCCGATCTTTTCTATTTCATTTTTTTGCAAAACTTGTACCGGCACCTGTGCTGTAATATTATTAATAGGTTTTTTGCTATGCAGGCTTACATTGGGCAGGGTATCTGTTTGTTGAGCAAAACAAATAGGAATGCTTACTGCATATATAAAAATGAAAAGAATAATATAGCGGTATTGTTTTTTCAAAAAAAACAGTAAATATTTTACAAACAGGTAAAAGAGAAGGAGCAGCGTATAAGCCTTAACTTCTTTAGCCTTTCACCCGAAAGCTTGTGAATAAATAGATATGAAGCTGGCAGGTCTTCTGGCTTACCGCCTTTGCGTTCCTTCCCATTTTGATTGTTCAAAACAGTGGTTGTAGTTACGCTAAAGTTGCCTGTGGCAGCGGTTTTACAGCTACGGGGATAGCGCCGGGATTACACCGGACTTCCCTTTTAATTCCGCTAATGCGGAAACCAAATTCATTGCAAAGGTAGGGGAGAATGGATGGCACAAAAAAATAAAAGATTAAACCAATAATAAAACCTGCAGCAGGAGGACTTAAAAAGATGCCAATGGCAATGCCGAAGAACGAAATGAGGCGCCCACTCTCCGAAGTGTTAGCGCAGCGCACTTCGGTTGCAAGAAAAGCGCCAGGCTCTGCCTGGACTTCAATGAACAAAATACCCATCAGACTCTAAACGATGTTCCGCAATGAATATGCTGCCTTTTATAGCGCTACGGTAGCAGGAGCAATTATTGCCACTTCACTTTTGTCACAAATTACAGAAGTTGATAGATACTATATATCCACTTCAACTTTTTTGATGCTTGTAAACTTAGTTAAGGCTTTTAGTGTTGTTTTAATAATTTCAATTCCCGATGAACCTGTATCAATAACAACAGTTAATACTCTATCTTCTGATTCAAACTTTACATTGTGAACTACTCCTTTATTTCTAAATTTCTTTTCCGAGATTTCATTATACTCCTTTATATTTTCTATAATTTTAGCTTTAATTAAATCAAATTCAATTTTATCTTTTAGGTAAATTCTAAGAATTGTATCTGTACCAAAACCAAATACTTTTAATTGAAACGGTATTTTGCCTATTTTAAAAGGACGATCTTTTTTCTCGGTTGCCACTTGCTTCCAATATTCATTTGGTTTTAAGCCTTCTATCCAGCATTCCAGGTCTTCTTCATCAAAATCCTCATCTGTTGGCTTAATTATTTTGCCAGTTTTAGATTTCCAGCAAAAATTAATATCATCATAATAGTCAGGCATAATCCATAAAACGGGGTTTAACTTCGATATAAATCCATGTTCATAGAGTTTTGGCGAATCATCTCGATTTGGTACGGTAATTCCTACTTTTGAACTTGGCTTTATTCCTGTTTCACGAACAAATATTTCTTCAAATTGGTTGGTAAAGAAGTTACAAAATTTTTGACTAAAAAAAACACCTTCTTGTTGAAAAAAATTTATAGACCAGTAATTGTCACAATAATAAAATCTATTTTTCATATAAAAACTTAAATTAGGTTCATCTTTAAAATCTGCCGCGGGGGTCAATTTTAAAGGCTGAGCTGCTATTGAATCTAATACTGCCTCATTATTTTTATATTTATATAAGTACACGATACAATAATTAGTATATATCCCCTTCGTTAATAATTTCGCATAACATATTATAAATGGTAATACTGCCAATTTTTTCTTTTCGCAAAAAAGAAAGTGGCCAAAGCACTTCCGGAGGCCCAGTTGTTCGATCTTTCCAAACAGTAATAAAATGTGCATTTGTAATATAAATATCAATCCAAAATTCATTGTTTGGATAATTTATTTGGAGTGAAGCACCTCGATTCAAACTTCCAGCACTACTGACAATAAATGCAGTATCAAAGCCATTAGGTAAATGAGCAATTAATGTATCAATAGGTTTATTTAGATAATTCGCAATTGGAAAATTTCTCAATTGTGTGTCTAATGATACTTGGGCACCAGCCTTTTTTATCAAAAAAATAAATAGAAGACTAAATAATATTTTATTCATCATTTTATGGATTTAATTTAATGTAATTATTCTTATGGGGGGAAGTAGCTTTATAAAAGCCAATGCCCGAAACAGATGCAGAACCTAAATACTGAATCCAGGTTTGCTCAGAACAAGTTTGACCATTGGGATATTGTGAGGTTAAAGTATTAAATTTTGCATTAAATAGTTTCTTATGTTGCCCCATCTTGCTAATATTAAAATTAGATTTTTTTTGTACATCTTCCAATACAAAAGCATAACGGGCATTTCCCACCTCTACTATTGCCGTGTACCCTACAAAATTTGCGTGGGAGTTAAATTCTATTAAGTCATCAGGCGAAAAAGATGACCTGTAAAAATTCACGGTATCTTCAGCATGTATGTGTACGTAAGCCAATAATTCCTCTCCTGCTTCAAGTGTATAATTAACTCTCGTTTTATCTCCACCCGGAAAACCATGCATAAAATTTTTTGGATATATTGATCCATTTTTTTTAACAATAATAAAACTCTGTTCTCTAAATTGATTGTTCATTCCCCATTGGTAAAGCGAATCCATTTCCTTATCGCAAGCTCTGGAAATATTTGTGGGTATGGAATCTGTAGGTGGGCCAACCGGCGGCGGCTCTATCGGTATCGGCACCCAGCCCGGCCCACCTGTTGGGGGTGGGCAATTGCCGGGATCCACCACATTGCTTTGTGCTGTGTAAGGCTCTGTGGGGTTATCGGGTGTGTTGTTGCAAGGGTCAGCAGGTGGTATGCCACTGCCAGAACCCCCTCCGCCACTGCCGGGCGGCGGCGGAGCGTTACCACCCGGCGATGTACCCGTTCCGGTTTCACCCCCACCATCACCTACTGTGAAAGTCCAGCAAACTTCTGTCATTACATCTATGGGCGTACAATATGTACCACAATGGTCGCAGCCATCTTCATCATTACAACCGGGATAGTTGGGTGTTGTACATTGCCAGCCGCTTGTAATAATAGTTGAGCAGATTTCTACATCTGTAAAATTTTGGGAAGATACTCCCAATGTTGTAGTGCTAAATTTTATTTTATTTATTGTTA
>Ga0138256_10001508_pt1 | contig 25122 bp, 17 predicted proteins | sample KNB2016incub_MG_FD_105486 | JGI IMG/M metagenome (GOLD analysis project Ga0138256, IMG submission 105486) | Active sludge microbial communities from wastewater in Klosterneuburg, Austria - KNB2014incub_MG | ecosystem: Engineered > WWTP > Activated sludge > Unclassified | place: Austria...
TCACAACTTATGTTTGCCTCACATTTCAATTATTTATTTGAGGGCTTAAACAGTGCAAAAAATTCTACTTCTAGTAATAGTGGTGTTCAGTGTTCTATGTTTTAATACTATTTATGCTCAATCTACTGGAACAATTTCCGGAAAAGTTGTTGATGCAACTACTGGCGAAACTATTATTGGTGCCAATATTATTGTTGAAGGCAAAACCTTAGGCGCAGCAAGCGATCTTGATGGTAACTACATTATAAAAAATATTCCCAAAGGCAAATTCAACTTAATAGTAACTTTCATTTCTTATACTAAAACAACAATAAAAGATGTTGAAGTTGAACCCGGCAAAACACTAACCTTAAATATTTCTCTAAAATCAGAAGCTATAGAAATTGGTGGAGAGGTTTTAGTTATTGGTGAAGTGTCAAATCAATATGAAGCTGCATTGTTAAATCAAAGAAAAAAATCAATTCAGATTAGTGATGGTCTAAGTGCCGAACAAATTAAAAGATCTACAGATGGAACTACTGCAGAAACATTGAGACGAGTTCCAGGACTTACACTAATGGATAATAAATATATATTTATTAGAGGTGTAAGTGAAAGATACAATGGAGCACTTTTAAATAATTCACCTTTAGCTAGTTCTGAACCAGATAAAAAAGATTTTGCATTTGATCTTATACCATCCAACCTAATTGAAAACACTGTAGTTATAAAATCATTTACTCCGGATGAGCCAGGCGATTTTGCTGGTGGTCTTGTTAAAATAAATACAGTCGAATTTCCTACAAATACAATTTTCTCTTTCAGTTATTCAACCTCATATGTCGACAACGTTACAGCAAAAAATATCAAAACATACAAAGGCAGTTCAACAGACTACCTTGGCTTTGATGATGGCTTAAGAGACTTGCCTAATGGTTTTCCTGATCCAGTAACATATGCCAATTATAGAAGTACCGATTCAGCAGTAATATACTGGTCAACCAAAGTTAATGATAAATGGAAACCATTAGATAAAAAAGCATTTCTTGATCAATCATTTGCAGTAACCTATGGTGACAGATTTAATTTATTTGAAAATGATTTTGGAATCATTAGTTCTTTAACTTATAAAGCAAGTACAAATTCACAGGAATTAATTTCTAAAGATCTTGCAAACATCACAGACACATCATACTTCTATGATTATGTGGGAAATGGTTATAATCGAAATTTTTATTGGGGAGGCATCTTAAACTTAGCTTATAAAATTGGTGATTTTCATAAGATAGGGTTCAAAAACTCTTATACAGTCAATACTGATGACAATGTTACCAGGCTGGAAGGTTATTACGAATATTGGGGTGAGAACAGAATAACTACAGCATACAGATTTGTTTCAAGGAAATTGTATGCGGGTCAATTATTCGGGTCAAGTTATTTTCCTGTTTTAAGTGGAATTCATCTAGACTGGCGTATGTCGTATTCAAGTTCATTTAGAGATGAACCTGATTATAGAAGATATGTATATCATGATAAGACACCTGATGATGATGAGGTCAAATTCAATGCCTTTATACCTACTTTGCCTGATCCATTCTCTTCAGGACGATATTACTCTTACCTGGATGAATATAAACGTGGAGTAGGATTTGATATATCACATTCTATTGATTTTCTTAAAACTAAATACGGAGTTTTTCATTCTACCAGTAATAGATACTTCAATTCAAGAAATCTTGGTGTTGTTGATGCATATGGTAATGGTGTTGAAAATTATTTTGCTGATTATGCTATTGATTCTGTGTTTTCAAGTAAGAATTTCGAATTAAGATATCTTGCTTATAAAGAATTTTTTAACTGGTCCGACATTTATTCTACCTCTGATAACTTATTCAGTTATTATTTAATGACTGAAATTCCATTCAGTGTTTTTAATCAGAATTTTGAAGTGATTACTGGATTAAGAGTTGAGAATAATCTTTTACGGATTAATACTTATGAAGATTCAAGAAGTGTCCAGGTAAAAATACCTCTTAATATCTCAAGTTTTAAGCACGATTTACTTCCTGCCTTTTCATTGATCTATAGAATGAATGATGCATCCAATCTACGTTTATCATATAGTAAAACAGTAAATAGACCACAGTTCAGAGAAATCGCTCCTTTTAATTATTTCACATTTGAAGATCAAACACTTACAAAGGGAAATCCGAAACTTAAACAAGCTTCAATTGCTAATTATGATTTAAGATTCGAAACTTTCCCGGGAATCGGGGAGATCATTTCATTAAGCATTTTCCTAAAGGAATTTAGAAATCCGATTGAAAAAGTATTTGTAGTATCAACAGGTAATAAAGACAGAACCTTTAGCAATGCTAATTTTGCACGAAATACTGGACTTGAACTGGAATACAGAACTTCTCTCGGAATACTTTGGAAAGATTTAGATAATTTTAATTTTACTGCAAACTACTCGCGAATTTGGTCCGAAATAACTGAAACTAATGTTGGTACAGACCGCAAGACACGACCTATGCAAGGTCAGAGCCCATATGTAATTAATGTGTCATTAGCTTATCAAAATAATTCACTCGGACTTTCTGCAAACGTAGCCTATAACAGATTTGGAAAAAGAATTATTGAAACAGCAACTTTAGCAGGTGATGATATCTATGAATTTCCCAGAGATTTACTTGATGTTGTGATATCTAAAAACTTAGGCGATCATTTAGAATTTAAGTTATCACTTAAAGATATGCTTGCACAACCTATTGAGTTTTTTGAAGAAGAAATATTAGTAAGAAAATATACAACAAACGCCAAGCTGTCACTTGGCGTTAGTTATAAACTTTAATTCACTTAAACAATAACCAGGCATCAAAGAAAGGAGATATTTAAGGAACTAAAAAAACGTTTATAAAATGTTCGCAGGTAACTTAACAATTTTTTAACAGAAATCAATGGAGTTTAATAATGAAAAAACTTTGGAGTATGATGATTATGTTGGCAGCATTTGCTTTACCGGCTTTTGCACAGCTAACTCCTTCTGATAGTACAATTACAAATAATGGTGGTGCCGGTATTACCGGTAGTGTTGTCCTTAATAAGAGTAAAGTATATTTATTGCAGGGTTTTGTTTATGTCCGTAACGGTGGAACTTTGACTATCCCTGCTGGTACACTTATTATGGGAGAAAAGTCAAGTCAGGGTTCATTAATAATTGAACGTGGCGGAAAAATATATGCGAATGGTACAGCTCAAGAACCGATTGTTTTTACAAGTCAGCAACCATCTGGTATAAGAACAAGAGGCGATTGGGGTGGTATCGTAATTTGTGGTACAGCAGCTAACAATAGAGCTGGTGGTAATTTTGTTGTTGAAGGTAATATTGGAAGTATTGCTGGTTACGGTGATGCTCTTTTCCCAACTCAGAATGATAATGACAACAGTGGTGTTTTAAGATATGTACGAATTGAATTTCCAGGTATCGCATACACATTAAACAATGAAATCAATGGATTAACTTTAGGTGCAGTTGGTAAGGGAACTACAATCGAACATGTACAAGTTAGTTATTCTGGTGATGATGGTTTTGAATTTTTTGGTGGTACAGTTGATGCCAAATATTTGATCTCATATAAAACTTTAGATGATGATTTTGATACAGATTTTGGTTATTCAGGAAAAATCCAATTTGGTGTTGTATATAGAGATCCACAATTAGCAGATTTTAGTAAGAGCGAAGCTTTCGAATCTGATAATGATGGTACAGGTACAACTGCGGCTCCAAGAACAAATCCAATTTTTTCAAACTTCACAGTTATTGGTCCTAAAAGAGATGCTGCCGATGTAAGTGGTACAGATTTCCATTCAGATTTCTTTTATGGTATTCATCATAGAAGAGCTTCAAGACACAGTTTATTTAATAGTGTAATTATGGGATTTGATGAAGGTGGAATTTTCTTAGATGGTTCTGCTGTTCAAGGTGATACTGCAAACTTTAATTATAGAAATAATCTTTTTACCGGGATGAGTAAACTTGTTGAACCGGTTACTTATAATGCATGGTTTTCAAGCTTTAATAATACACTTTCAGCAGATTTAAATGGTGGATTGTTAAAAGCACCTTTCAATCAAACTAGTCCTGTAATGGTTCCTCAAGCTGGTTCACCTTTATTAGGTTCAGCTTCGTTTAGCGGCGCTCCAATCAACGATCCATTCTTTACATCTGTTACATACCGTGGTGCATTTAGTGGTAGCGGTGCACAAAGATGGGATTTAGGTTGGGCAAATTACGATCCACAAGGAATTACTTATAATAACGATAATTTAGTTTGGTCATCATTAATTAATTTAACAAGCGCATCAAATAGCTCTGTATCTGTAGTTATCGGTCGTGGTGCTGGTGCAACTGATGGTATTGATGCTTCATTTGGTGAGGCTAATCTTCCTCCTGTTCCACCTACTGGTGTTGATTTAAGATTAGAACTTCCTGGTGGTACTCAGTTTAGTGCAATTGATGTTAGAAGTTCTTCAACAACATCGAGTTTAATTACTTATACTCTTGATATGCAAGCAGCAGATGTGCTTAATTGGGATCCAAATCAATTAGGTGCTGGTAAATTTACTCTTAAAGATGGTCTTGGTGGAGCTATCTTCGCTAATCTAGATATGAAATCTGCTTCTTCACAGTCAGTAGCTGGTTTAGCATCAGTACAAATAGAAGTTGACACACGATACAACCAATCAATACTTGTTGGAAATCAATGGAATCTAGTTTCTTTCCCTGGTGTTCATCCAAATAGCATGAGTGTTGATACTTTATATAGAGGTAGAGATCTATTAACACCTGTTTATAGATTCTCAGGTAGCTATTCTCCAACTTCTACAATGGTTCCTGGTGAAGGTTACTGGATGTTTCATAACGGAGTTAGAACATATAACTGGAATGGTACAGTACAAACAGGTATTCTTTATCCAAAATTAAATTATACTCCTAGAACTGGTTTTAATGCACCAAGTGGTTGGTCTATAATTGGCGGTTACGAATACAATGCTGATATTAATTTTATAAGAACAATGCCAGAAAACAGAAGAACTGGTTTGATCTTTAAATATGTTCCTGGTGTTGGTTATTCTTCAGTTGGTGTTTTAGAACCAGGCCTTGGTCACTGGGTTGAATTAACCGGTGCCGCTACAATTTATATTCCTGGTTCATTTGCCGGTACATTAGGTAAAAATCCAATAGATGAATTAATAAAATCTGATTGGGGAAAAATTCTTATCACAGATGCTCAAGGTCAACATTATACACTTTATGCTGCAAGTGGTTCAACTGAATTAAGAACCTTTAATTTACCTCCACTTCCTCCAGCAGGATTATTTGATGTAAGATTTGGTTCACAGAGATTTGTTGAAAATTTATCAAATGCTCAAACAATCAATTTAACTGGAGTAGTTTATCCTGTAACAGTTTCTATTGAAGGTATGAACGTTAAATTGGAAGATGCTATCGATGGTTCAAAAGTAAGTACAGTTGTTAAAGATGGTAGTTCTTTTGTATTAGAAAATAGCAGTGTAAATATTCTTAAAGTGTCTTCAGAAAACATTGTTCCAAATGAATATTCTTTAGAACAAAACTATCCAAATCCATTTAACCCAACAACAACAATTAAATTTTCTATTCCAGAAGCAAGCAATGTTAAATTAACAATTTACAATGCTATTGGTCAGAAAGTAGCAGAAGTTGTTAATAGTACAATGGAAGCTGGTTCATATTCATTTAATTGGGATGCAACAAATGTAGCATCTGGATTGTATTTCTATGAATTAAACACTAACAATTTCTCTTCAGTAAAGAAGATGATGTTGTTGAAGTAATTTCTTATTAATGATTATCTGCTTCTGAAAAAGAAGCAGATAATTAATTTTTATTTCGAGGGCTTTTTTACAAAATGATCTGCTACCAATTAAGACACTAATTCCAAGCTGTCACTTGGCGCTAGTTATTTGTAAAACAATTTAAAATTCAAAAGTAAGGATGGTACTTGATGAATTAAAAAAGTTCTCAAAAAGTTTATGGTTCGAGGGACTTGTTCTGTTCAAAACAAACAAAACAAATATTAAACTATTTATAATAAAGGAAATAGAATTTTTATGATAACAAAAAGAATAAATATACTTTTATTCGTCATTGGGATGTTATTCTTAAGTATGAATAACGTATTTGCCCAGGCTCAGATCGATATACCAATTACAGTAAGCAATAATGCACCAACACCTTCATCAACAAACGCGTTTATTGGTTTAGATGTAACTGCAACTGATGGATTAGACTTTGCATTAGGTGAAGCAAATTTACCACCATTACCTCCAGCAGGTGTTTGGGATATAAGATTCGATTTAGGTGGAAGTCTTTCATCATTCCGTGATTATAGGAACGCTCCTGCTTACCCATATACCGGAACAAAAACACATTCATTAAAATGGCAGCAACAAAGCGGTGCAACAACAGTTACAATCGCTTATGATATGCCCGCAAATTCAACACTTAGGATTCAAGATTTATTTGGCGGAGTGTTAATTAATGTTGGCCCATTCAGTGGTGCTGGTTCATATACAGTTACAAATGCTGCAATTACAAATGTTAATCTAATAGTAGATTATACAGCAATTAGTCCAGTAGTTGCTGGTCCGATATTCAGTATCGCACCAGTATCTCCACTTACAATTGTTCCAACAGCAGTTGGTTCATCAAACACAGCTAACGTAACCGTAAGCAACACAGGAACAGCAGCATTAGATATAACAAACGTTACATCTTCAAATGCTCAATTTTCAATTTCACCAACCACAGCAAACATTGCAGTTGGTGGTAACCAGGTATTTGTAGTTACATTTTCTCCAAGTTCATTAGGTAGTCACTCAAGCAACTTATCATTTGTTCATAATGCTGCTGGTTCACCCTCAGCTTATGTTGTAAATGGCGTTGGTGCAGATGCAGGTCCTACATTTGCAGTTAATCCTTCATCACTAAGTTTTGGATCAGTTATTCCTGGTAATTCAGTAAACCAAAACGTTACAGTTAGCAATAATGGTTTAACAAATGCTTTAGTTATTTCAAGTGTAACAGTTCCTACTGGATACTCTGTTAGTCCACTTACAGCAAATATACCTGGTGGTGGATCTCAAGTATTTGTTGTAACATTTACACCAACAGCAGGTGGACCTTATAATGGTGATTTAACATTTACTCATAATGCAGTTGGCTCACCTTCAGTTGTAGCTTTAACTGGTAGTGGTGCATCTTTATCAGGTTTGATCTTTAAGAATGCTCAGCAGACAAGAAGAGAAGCTGATTCATACACAGATACTTTAACATTAAGAAACTTAAATCTTGCCGGTCAATCAATACAGGCTTTACAATTTAAGTTACTTGTTAATGCTCCATCAAGTGAAGACACTGTAATAAGATTTAATAATATTACAAAAGGTAGTGATGTATCCGGTGCAAACTGGTTGTTAGAGTATAATATCGAAAGAGGCGCTTCTACAATTGGTGCTTCAGTTGATACAGTTTATGGATTGCTTTACAATATCAATGCAACAGGTGGTTTGGTAAATGCAAATTATTCTGATTTATTAAGAGTCAATTACCAGGTTGTTGATCTTCCAGCATCAAAAGATTCTGCAATGTCAATCATAAGAATATTAAACGCTTCAGCAAGTAATGCAGCAGGTTCGCTAATAGATATTACCCCACTACCAAACAGTTTAAGAATCGATGTTTGGAACAGAGTATCTGGTAATTCATTAGGTGATGTTACTGGTGATGGTGTTATTGATATACTTGATCTTATCAATGTAGTTGATCATATCGTGAGCAGAGATTCTCTCGATAAAACAATAACTCCTGGTTTAGCTACAAGTGAATTCTTCAGAGCTAATATTGCACCTTGGGGAAGTCCGGATGCAGTCGTAAACGTACAGGATCTTGTTGTGATCCAGAATATTATTCTTACCGGTCAATATCCAAATGGCGATCCAATTTACAAACCAGTATTTGTTGCTGGTGGTGAAAAGAATGCTTTGCATAAATCAAATTCAGTTGCAACAGTTAAATTCTATATAACCGAAGAAGGAATTGCTGTTAGATTAGCTTCAGAAGTTGGCATAAGAGGAGCTCAGTTAGAATTTGGTAGCGTAGAAGATAATACTTCTAATATGATTATTGATTCTAAATTGGGTGGCGGATTCTATACACAAATTAATGAACTATTAAGAGTTCTTTTATATGATCAAGCTGGTAATGCAGTTGTTGAATCTGGTGAAAACTTTGTTGCAAACATTCCGTTTGCTTTAGCAGATCCACAGGATATATCAATAGATAAAATAATTCTTGTTGATGTAATGAATCAAAAAGTTGGAATAATCAATGTAGAAATTTATTATAACAATGCTCCAGAAATTCCAGTTGATTACTCATTATCACAAAACTTCCCAAATCCATTTAACCCAAGTACAAGTGTACAGTTCTCTGTTCCTGCAGCAGGATTGGTAACTGTAAAAGTTTTTGATATGCTTGGACAGGAAGTAGCTTCATTGTTCTCAGGTAATGCAGAACGTGGAACTTACAATTTAGTTTGGAATGGTAGAGACAATAGCGGCAACATAATCAGTAGCGGTAGCTATATATATAGAATGACTGCAAATGATGGTGCTTTTACAATGTCTAAAAAAATGATGTTCTTGAAATAATCTATTCAACCTGTCATCTCTCTCTTATCAAAGAGGGAGATGACTTATTATTTAATATAAAGGTGTCAAATGAAATACATCTATCTTTTAATATTTTTGATTGCAATTTCTTTTAATGTTTTTTCGCAATCAGATTCAATCCCAAGAGTTAAAGTCCCGATTATTGTTAGCAATGATGTAGGGAGTTCAACTGTTTTAGAAGTTGGGTTAGACTCACTTGCTTCAGATGATTTTGATTATCAGTTTGGTGAAGCAAACTTACCACCGTTGCCTCCACCAACTGCGTGGGATACAAGATTACTTTTACCTGAAGGCGGTTTTAGCGGAGTTAAAAGTTCTTTTAAAGATTATAGAAATGCTCCTTCGTTTCCGTATACTGGAAGTAAAGAATACAGAATACAATACCAGGTTGGTACCGGAATAACAGTAACCATTAGTTGGGATTTTCCTATACAGGTCAATGGTCAATTACAGGATATAATAACAGGAACCTTGATCAATGTACCAATGCTTGATTCCGGGAGTTATACAGTTGCTCAACCAAATATTTTTAACAAACTAAAGTTTACTGTTAACTATGTCGGAGTTATCCCTGTTGAGTTAACTTCATTTTCTGCAATGGTAAACGGTAGCAGTGTTAATCTTAACTGGCAAACAGCAACTGAACTTAATAACAGTGGATTTGAAATTGAAAGACGACAAACGCAAGACGAAAGAAGTGAAGATTGGAAATCCATTGGATTTATAGCTGGTAATGGAACAACAACAGAATCTCAGATATATACTTTTAACGATCAGAATATATCTTTAGGGAATTATCAATATAGATTAAAACAAATAGACTTTGATGGTTCGTTTTCCTATTCAAATATTTTGGAAGTTAATTTAACAGCCCCATTAGATTTTGAACTAAATCAAAACTATCCAAATCCGTTTAACCCATCAACTGCAATTTCTTTTTCATTACCACATGCGTCATTTGTAAAGCTTTCTGTCTATAATCAACTTGGAGAGAAAGTTGATGAAATTATAAATGAAAATCTAAATGAAGGTGTATATAATTATACGTGGAATGCATCTAAGTTTGCTTCAGGTGTTTACTTCTATGAATTAACAACCAATAGTTTTCAATCAGTTAAAAAAATGATGTTAATGAAATAATTTTAAGAAAGAAGAGAATGAAATTAATATTATCCCTATTGCTAATTTTTAGTTCGATTTATTCACTTAGTTTTGGACAAAATCAACAACCTGTAATTGAATCATATTTGATATTAACGGATGGGGTAACAGTTGATACATTATATTTTGGAATAGATCCTGCTGCTTCGGATACCTTGGATTATGATCTTGGTGAAGCAAACTTACCTCCATTACCACCACAAGGTGCTTTTGACGTACGTTTTGTTTTACCATTAAATAATTTTAGTGGAGAAAAAAGTTCCTGGAAAGATTATCGGAATGGTAATTCTCCTTACACCGGTCAAGTTGAACATAGAGTTAAGTTTCAAAGAGGGAGCGGTGATTCAATGACAGTGATTTATTCACTTCCTCAAGAAGTAAATTGTACTTTACAAGATTTATTTGGTGGAGTAATTTTTACTACCCAATTTATTGGAAGCGGACAATTTACAATCCCTAATCCAGATGCTTTACAACAAGCAAAATTATTGGTTAATTATACTAATGCAACTGATGTTGAAGAAGATAATTTGGTTGCAGATAATTTTAGTTTATCGCAAAATTATCCAAATCCATTTAACCCAACTACAATGATTCAATTTTCTATTGCAAAGAATGAATTTGTTAGTCTAAAAGTTTATGATGTTCTTGGTAGGGAAGTAACAACACTAATTAATGAAGAAGTATCTGCTGGCAATTACAATGTTAGTTTTAACGCGAGTGGTTTAACAAGTGGAATTTATTTCTATACTTTATCTGCAGGAAAAATATCTCAAACAAAAAGTATGATTTTGTTGAAATAATTTAAATCAAATCTACATTAATTAACTTTTTGGTTGGATGTGAAAGTTTCCTTTGATAAAGATGAGATGATTGTTGATTTAACTCAACCTCATCTCAAAAAAAATACTGTGGGGGACAACGAAATTGTTTTATCTAAAACCAATTATCTTGTCCCCATTTTAAAAGGAGTTCCTAAGAGTTATTCCTATTACAACAGGAATAAAGTTAATGCCCATTATCTTAATTGTACTTGCAAAGAATATCGGGATAACATTAAGCTTTATCCAATAAGAGATATAAGAAGAATCTGTAAGCACATTTTTTTCATCATTACAAAAGATCATAATTCTAAGATTGATGAATTAACATCGCTTTTGTTGGCTCATCGTTTTTGGGATAAGATTACAGAAGTTTACGAAATAACTTTTAATAGTGAACAAGTTTACGTAAGCTTTGAAAAAGATTTAAAGTTTATTCGTGTTTATAGAAAAAATTCTGAATGGAAATTCTATACATACATAACTAATAACAACTCCTGGTCAAATAATTTACCACCCTATAAATCATCAATTCAAAACGATATGCTCACTCAATTCTTTTCCACAACATTTCTAAATACTATAAACTCAAAAAAAGTTTCTTAAAAAAGCCGCCTGAAGAGAGAATTCCAGGCGGCAGTCGAAGGAGAGAGGAGAGAATATAGGCTGTGCCTATCCCATACTCAAATCTAAAGATTGAATGTTAACCTATGTTTAAAATAAAATGATTAAAATATTAGAAGTGTATTAAGAGAATGTTAAGAAAACTAAGATTTATATTATTAGCTGTATTACTTCATTTCACTGTTTGCCTGGATTAAACTTAATCTAAAAGCTAAAACATTTTTATAGGTTTGCAATTCAAGATATTCGGTTTGTTTTGTTACTTTTTCAAATCTTGAAGTTGAATTTGAGTAATCCGATTCCCTTAGCATAGAATTAAGTTTACTAATTTCATTCTGAATCATTTTGGATTTCAAATCTAAATCTTTAACAACTGAAAGATTTTCAATAAACTTAATAAAATCTTGAGTTTGCATTTTTATTTCCTGTAAGCTTTTAATAGTTGGCATTATTAAAATGGTATGCAGAAAGTAATTTTCCAAATTAAGTTTTATTTGATTTTAGGCAAGTATTGTGCGAGAAAAAGAAAAGATTCGAAAATCTCAATTTTTGTAATATTCCAATATTACTTTATAAAAATCATTCTCTTACTTTCTATATAATTTCCAATCTGTAAACGATAGAAATAAACTCCACTGGACAAATCAGAATTGCTATTAAAAGTTAAAGAATATTTGCCTTCATTTTGGTATTCATTAATAAATGTGTCAATTTCTTCCCCAATAGAATTAAAGATTTTTAGACTAACTATCCCAGGCTCTTCAATTATATAAAAAATATTTGTTGTTGGATTAAATGGATTCGGGAAGTTTTGAAATAATTTGTTTCGATCTTGCTCAATTGGTTTTTCAAATAAGTTTATTGATAGGTTATTTCTCACCGAAATTCTTGCATCTTCAACAGGAAAACTTGTTGCTCCAACAACATCTATTAACTCTAAACCTATAGAGCTAATATTTTTATTTGAGCTGCCAATATTATACTGAATTGTTGCAAGATGGTACTTTCCATTTGAGGTTAATTCATTGAAATCGTTACCAAGAATTAATGCTGAAATCTCAATAATCTCTTCACCATTTTCATCATATTTTTTATTGGAATGATAATCAAACATAAAATTTGATTCAGGAATATCAATCCCATTTGTTAACGAAAAGTTTGAGAGAATATTTAACTTGTTGCGTATAATAATCTTAAACTGAATTGCTTTTAAAGGTTTACCCTCATAATTATAAAGAAAAATGTTTTCTGTATTTTCTGTTGAATTGAAGTAGTTTTCTACTGTAGTATTTTCAAAAGAAAGGTTACCACCTTGTTGAGCATTACTGTAACTAAATGCTACAAGGTTAAAGAGCGCCCAAATAATAAATCTTTTCATTTCCCAATCCCAGTTATTAAAATTATTTATTAAGCAGCTTCGCTTAACAACTAATTATCGAAAAGTCACAGAAAAAGATGAGTGAAATTCCAAAGATTTAATGTTATTAATTTTAGGTTAACATTTCGTTAAAGGATAGTAAGTAATTATAGCAGGAAGTATTTTAAGTGAAGAATTAATTATCTTATTTATAAATGAAAATTGATTTTGTAACTATTGTCCTTTCGGTTGGTATTTTTCAGGGAATTTTTCTGACAATATTTTTGCTGTTTTCAAATGAAGTGGCAGGCAAATCAAACAAAATTCTGGCTGGTTTCATTTTTTCATTTACATTATTAACACTTAACGATTTATTAGTTGAAACAAAAGCTCTCCTAGATTTTCCAAATCTATTCCTTTTACTTGACCCTCTTATATTTGTTTTAGGTCCGCTTGCTTACTTCTACATTCGGGATTTAGTTACGGAGCAAAAAGCTTTGAGATTAAAGGATCTTTTTCATTTTTTGCCAGCAGCATTTCTTTGGATAATTCTTATCCCGATCTACTTACAGAGTACAACATCTAAAGAAAATCTAATTCTCGAATCATATTCAACTCTTGGTGAGGATACAGACTTTATTCTAATATTTGCTGCAATCCATCTATTGGTTTATTTCATCATATCAATAGCCGGTATAACCAAGTATCAGCAAGAAATAAAGGAGAATTTTTCTTTTGAAGAGAAAATAAATCTTAAGTGGCTTAAGTATTTTTTAATCATAACATCAGTACTTTGGATATTTTTCACAATCCAGGTTTTGTTTCAATTTAACCAACTAAAATCAATAAATGATCTGCTTTTTACGATCTCAATGTATCTTGTTGGATATTATGGACTGCTAAGATCACCAATCAAAATCGATGTAAAGGATAAAACTCCAACTATAAAAGAACGACCTTCTAAATTTGATTCCAGAAAAAAATATGCAAGTTCACCTTTAACAGAGGAAGACTCAAACAGGATTTTAATAAAACTGAAACATGAAATGGTTGAGAAAAAATACTATCTTAAAAATGACTTAAAGTTATCAGAGCTCTCAGAATATATTAAAATTCCATCTTATCAGATTTCTCAAGTTATTAATGAAAAACTGAATAAGAATTTTTTCGATTTTATAAATGATTATCGGGTAGAAGAATTCAAACATAGACTAGCTGATGATAAATTTAATAACTATACAATATTAGCAATTGGATTGGATTCTGGTTTTAATTCTAAAGCTTCGTTTAATTCGGTATTCAAAAAATCCACTGGAATTACTCCATCAGTTTATAGAGACAAATTATTAACTGAAGAAAGTATATAATTCAATTAGTATTGAAGTCTAACTTTATAAACAAAGGCGATTTAGATATAAAATTGAAATAGTTTTGGAACAAAAAATAGGAGTTCCAGAATGAAAAAGTATTTTATTTATTTGCTCGTTATAATTAGTATTGTTACCGCTTGTAAAGACAATTCAGTTGAACCAATTGATGAACCCGATACACTACCGGAAATTTTAGCTTTTTACAGGAAGGAAGCCAAAATGCCAGGTATTATTGGAGCGATAATTAACAATGAAAATGTTGAAGTCTATTCTGAAGGATTAAGAAAAATTGATAATACGATCATTATTTCTGATTCTGATAAATTCCATATTGGCTCAAATTTAAAAGCTATATCAGCAATGATGATCGCAAAACTTGTTGAAGAAGGGCAACTTAACTGGCAGACGAAAATTATAGATGTATTTCCTGAATTTAGTGGACAGATTCCTTCAGAATTTGAAAGTATTACAATTCATAAATTACTAACACATCGAGCAGGCATTACTGCATTTGAAAACTATGAAGATGTTTTATCAATACCGAATTTTAACGGCGATATTAAACAACAGAGAAGTGAGTTTTGTCTTTGGGTACTGAATAATTCGGATAAAACAAAGATAGATTCTTACCAGTACTCGAATGGCGGATATGTAATCGCAGCCGCAATGGTTGAAAGATTATCTGGAATGTTGTGGGAAGATTTAATGATATTAAAAATATTTTCTCAAATGAATATTCAACCTGTTTACAGCTGGCCTGCAAAAAATAATTCATCACAACCCTGGGGACATATTTTTGAGAATAATATTTTTATCCCATTTGATCCAAATGGAAGTGTTCAGTGGCCTGAAATATTTAATCCATCTGGGAATCTTTCACTATCAATTGCAGATTACATAAAAATTATTAAACTGCATTTAGAAGGTCTAAATGGAAATGCTTCAATCATAAGCCTGGCATCTTATCAATTTTTACATCAACCTGTCGGAGATTACTCATGCGGTTGGTTGGAAGGTACGACACAAACTGGAATAAAATTTAGTTATCATGATGGAAGTGATGGAACTTTTTATGCGATATCTCTAATGCATCCCTACTTAAAAAGGGCTTCGATAGTTTTTTCTAATTGTGATTCAGAAAACACAAGATTAAATTGTACAACAGCTGCAATTAAGATTTTGGAGAAAATTAGATAATATTAGTTTTTAAATATTATTGAATAGTAGAATAAACTTGACAAAAGTTTAGAAAGTTTCTAAATTGTGATTAGAAAATAAACAACGTTCATAAATCGGATTCTATGGGCACCAAGGAGAGAAAAGAGAGACAAAAATCCGAAATGAAGGAAGCAGTATTAGCTGCTGCTCTTCAACTGTTTTCGGATGAAGGTTATGATAATGTAACTATGCGAAAGATTGCATCTAAAATTGAGTATAGCGTCGGAACTTTGTATTTGTATTTCAAAAATAAGGACGAAATATTTTTTGAATTACATACAATAGGATTTAACGAGTTTTATAAACGACAGCAATTAGTTCAAAGTGTTGAAGATCCATTAAAAAGGTTGAGTGAGCACGGATTAGCCTATATACAGTTTGCAATAGATAATCCTTTGTATTACGATTTAATGTTTATTTCAAGGATTCCAGCAAAAACTCTTAAGAAAAAAGACGATTGGGAATCTGGTCATAGAACTTATGATATGCTGAAACTTAACATTCAGCAGGCTATGGATGCAGGACACCTAAAAAATTTAAATGTTGATGTTGCTGCATTTTCATTGTGGTCTTTTGTGCACGGTATTGCATCTCTTTATGTTAGAGAGAGATTAATGATGATGCCAACAGATTTTATTAAACCACTTATTTATGGTGCACTACAGTTTTTAGAAAGAGCGTACTAAAAAAATTTATTCTTTAACTAAACAACGTTCATTATATATCGAACGTTCATATATGGAGGTAGCTATGCGATTAAAGTTCATTTATGCAGTAGTTCTAGGTTTATTATTCAATTTTTCGGTGTCTGCAAACAACTCGAATAAGGGAATTATAAAAGGAGAAATTGTTGATAGAGATACAAAACAAAAAATAATTGGGGAGGTTGTAGAAGTTCTAAATACCAAATTTCTTACAGTATCAGATATTGATGGCAATTTTTTAATTGAGGGTCTGGATCCAAAAACATACAATTTAAAAGTTTCAGCTCCATATTATGTAACAACATACATAACTGATATTGCAGTTTCAAGTTCTCAAAGTGCCAAGATAATTGTTGAACTGAAACTAGCTTCTTATGAAACAGATGAAGTTGTTGTTTCCTCAGACAAATATTTTGAAAAACCAGGTGATCAATTCACGAGTGTAAATTCTTTATCTGCAGAAGAAATTAGAAGGGCACCTGGAGCAGTTGAAGATTTAAATAGAATGGTTCAGACTTTACCTGGAGTTACAACTGCAACTGATAGCAGAAATGATTTGATTGTACGTGGCGGAAGTCCTGTAGAAAATTTTATTATGATTGATGGAGTTGAAGTTCCGAATATAAATCACTTCGGAACACAAGGCGCAACCGGCGGACCAATAGGAATGATTAACGTAGATTTCTTAAATGATGTAACATTCAGTGCTGGTGGCTTTCCTGCAAAGTACGGAGATAGACTTTCATCAATAATGGATGTTCAATATCGTAACGGCGATAAAAATAATTTTAACGGCAAACTTGATATTGGTATTGCTGGTGGAGGAATTATCCTTGAAGGTCCGATACAAGAAGGAAAAAGCTCTTATTTGTTTTCTGCAAGAAAAAGTTATCTTGATCTTATTCTCTCTGCTACAGGCTTAACTTCTATTCCGAATTATACCAACTTTAATCTTAAAGCCACATATGATATATCGGAGTCGCATAAACTTTCACTTATCAGTTTAGCCGGAATAGACAAGATTCACTTTGCCGGAGTCGATGATGAAGATGACCCTTTTCTTGAAAAAACAGATTACGCAGCCTGGCAATTTGTAACAGGAGTTGTGGATAGATGGCTAATATCAAATCAAACATATTTACAAACTTCATTATCAACAAATCAGTATCATAAAGATATATCAGTTGATTCACTTGGTAAGCCCACATTTAAAAATAAATCTATGGATATTGAATATGTTTTAAGATCAGATTTTTCTCATAGATTTTCTCCAACTGATTTACTTGAAGCCGGGATTACAGGAAAATATATAACCAACGATAATGAAATCTTTCGTGCAAAAAGATTAGATTTTTTTGGCAGTACTTTACCTGAATTAAACTATTCATCAATAGCTAATGCAAATAAACTTGGTGCTTTCGTTCAATACTCCAAAAATCTTTTTGCAAGATGGGATGTAACAGCGGGACTGCGTTACGATTATTTTAGTTATTTAAATAACAAAAGTGTTATCGCTCCAAGAATTTCTACCGGATATTATATCCTTGATAACTTACGAATAAATGCTGCTTACGGAATTTATTATCAGGCTCCGCCATTGTTATGGCTTGTTGCTTATGATCAAAACAAAGATTTGAAGCAGATGAAAACAAATCAGTTTGTAACCGGACTTGAATATTATCCTGCCCAAGATTTAAAGATCACTTTAGAATATTTTGATAAAGTCTATTCTGATTACCCCAATAGTACAATCAATACAAAAGAAACTTATGCAAATGCAGGAGCCGAGTATCAAACAATCGGATTAGAGCCTTTACTTTCTGCAAGTGATGGTTATGCAAGAGGAATTGAATTTTTTATTCAGAAAAAACTTTCTAATAGATTGTACGGAATGTTAAACTATTCTTATTCAAAAATTAACTTTACTTCGTTGGATGGAATTGAAAGACCAAGCAGTTTTGATTACCAGAATGTTTTCACTTTAATAGCTGGTTACAAAATTACTGACGAATTAGAAATCTCTGCAAAGTACAGGTATATGGGTGGCAGACCTTATACACCTATAGATGCAGATGCTTCTGCGCAAATAAACCAGACGGTTTATGATTATAATCAGTATAATGGAGTTAGACATAAAGATTATCAAAGAGTTGATGTTAGAATTGATTATAGGATTGAAGTATTTGGTTGGAATTTAATAACATATATTGATTTTCAAAATATTATGAACGTTGAAAACATTGACCAGGTTATATGGAATCAGAAAGAACGCAAAGTTGATTATGTTTATCAATGGAAATTCTTGCCCGCAGGTGGAATTAAAATTGAGTTCTAATATTTAGTTCAATAAGTAAATAATAAAACGCCCTCAGCACTGTCATGTTGAGGGCAAGCTCCACTTAGTGGTAAACAGAAGGTTGGGCGAAGAACCTTAAACTGTTATTAGCTATAATTCTAATTTACTTCATTAATTAAATACTTAACGTTATATATTTGTGAAGTATAAGTTATGCTAGTGTTAAAATTAATTTAAATAATAATTAATTCTTCGAAATGCATCCCAAATTCTGTTTTGAATTGATAAATGTAAAGTTTACAAAAATTATAAAAGCTGAATTTCTACTAGCAGCTTGGCTTTTGGCGCAACATAAGTTATTAAGGAATGTTGTCTTCTTCTTTTTTTTAAAAATAATAAAGTAGTAGACTCTTTTCAGATGTTAGTATTGATGTAATAGCCATGTTAAAACAAAATCCTAGTTAGCGGCAGTATTAATTAGTTTACCTGGCATATTTTTCGTCAATCTTTAATGAAAGCAACCTTACCAGAAAATATAAAAATGCACCCAAAATCCCCGCTGGCATATCATTCACATCTGAAGTTGTACTGGCTGATTGAGTTAATTCAAAAGCCGCAATAATGGAACTTGAAATTAAAGCTGCTAAAAGTGCATTTGTTTTTTTGTTATTTTAAAGGATGATATTCTATAAGAAATTCTAGATTTTAGGAGTGTTAAATTGATAAGCCCATCTATTATGTATGCAATAATATATCCATTTACAAAGTCGCCAAAATTGTAATAATAGCAATTTTGTAATGATAAACTAATGGGCAAAATCTTATGTGAAGTCCTTGAACTTAACCTGAATGATTCTTGCCATAAGACTAAAAAGAAAACAAAAGATTCAATGAACCAAGGTCTAGCTATATATGACTTTGTGCTTTTATTTTTAATTTCTTTATACACTATTGTTGTAAATTAGAATTCTCAAAATATTGCCACTAACCTTGTTCGATAAACTACATGGCCCGCTTTATTATTTACGCTCTTTACTATTTCGCTTTCATTTTATTACCCTTTGGATCATGTGTTACTTCTGCAAGTCCAAGTGCTTCCATTAAAGGTGGTATATACATTCCAAATCTTCCACGAAGTCCTTTCTTCATTCCGTACCAACCACCAACTGGATTCCTTTCAGAACGTCCCCAAGCTTCTACCGTTCCCTCTTTTGGGGGTTTTTGTTCATCCGCGCTTCCAAGTTCCATCCAGACCCCATGCTTTTTCAACATTTTGTGTAAATCGTCAATACAGTCAATATTATAAAATAAGACAGTTTTACCAACAGTACAAATCAACACTTCCTTACTATCTTTTTGTTCAACATGCATTGTATATTCACTTGTTAATGGTGGTGTTTTTAATATCATTGGCTTTTCTTTTGTCCCAATTTTATAAGGCATATATATAACTTTATTTTATTCTTGAAATTGTTTTTGCTTGGTTTTTTATGTTCAACTTTAATTTAGTAAAATAAACATTTATAAGCTGTTATATTTTTGTAATGCATAAGTTAATTTACTGTTAAATATTGACAGTGAATTTTGTCATAACAATAAAACAGTTCCATTAGAAACAGATTGAACCGCGTAAGTTTAACCAAACTCTAATAATATTCTGATCTGGTAAAAAATTAATATTTCGTTAATAATCTCTTAACACAATGTTTAAATACATTACCTACTTTTATTTTTAAAAAAAATGGAAATGAAAAATTATGAAGCGCTTAAGTATTTCGACCAATCGGAAATGGAAAACTTTTTCGAAAATAGTAAGCCAAAAGTTGAGCCAAAAACAAAAAATAATATTTCGAGTAAAATTGTTTTTACTTTTGTTATTCTGGCAATGGGTTTAAGCTCATTTGGTTTGCTTAACTTTATCAATAAGAACTATGTTAGTGATCTTTCAAATATTGATGAGAATTTATCAGATGAAGAAAAGAATTTTAGCTCTCTTGTTTTACAGGACCTAATGAAGAATTTATAATTATTGGAAAATTTAATTTCTATTTTTTCAATCCGGGATTGATTACTCTTGTTACTTTATTAGAAGCATCTTCTTCGAAATGCTTCCCAAATCTGTTTTAAGTTGATATATGTACAAACCGCTTGAAAGATTATTTGTATTAAACTCAACCTTATAACTTCCAGCAAATTTATACTCATTAACAAGTGTTGCAACTTCATTTCCAAGAAGATCAAATACTTTTATTGTTTGCCAACTGCCGGCTGGAGACTGCCAACTGATTGTTGTTGTTGGATTAAACGGGTTTGGGTAGTTTTGCATAAGTTCTATTTTATCTGGTATGATTTTTATATCCGGATTTACACTTACTAATTCGGTGGCTTTGTAAATATGAGAGATAAGATTCTCCTGCCATTCTAATCCCCACAAAATATCCTTTGCTCCATCACCATTCATATCATAAAAACTTACTACCATATTTGATGGCCCTTGCTTTAGATACCAGAGACAATAAGAATCATTACCATCAGATTTAAAAATATAAAGATATCCGCCACTTAGAATTGCTAATTCCAATTCTCCATCACCATTTATATCATCAACTATATATGTAGGCTCATCGAGCGATCCTCCCGAAAGAAGGTGAAGTGCTACTTTCGGTGTATATTGATTGTCACCATTAGTTTCAAACATAGTAATCCAGTTACCATCACCCATTGTTGCTCCAATAAAAAACTCTCTTTTTCGATCCATATCAACATCACCAGAAGCCTGGTAGTACATATTAACTAATGGTAAACTATCATAAACAGTTACAGCATAGCTGTCATTGCCTATGTTTTCGATTATTCTGATTTGTCCCCAGATTGAACTTAAGATGTATTCCATCTTACCGTCCCCATCATAATCTCCCACATCAATTCCATCATAGAAGTCATCATCTGGAGCAAAGAACCATTTTTTCTCAAAATTATTTAATAATGGATTATATTCAGAAACATAAAAATTGTAAACCTGAGTTAAACTTGTATCAGACCCTCTGTGAACGAAATCAAGCAGTGAATCTCCATCCATATTTGCAATTTTTTCGCGAGATAAATATGCGCCTAATGCATCATATTTTAGAAAAGTAAATTTTGGATTTGTGGGTAATGTATTTGTATCTGTTTGTTCAAAGAAATAACTATTCTGTCCTCTAAGGAAAACTATTTCCTCAAGTCCATTACTATCAACATCAGTAATAAAGGTGCTGCCACCAGGATGAGGGTTAAAAATATATCTTTGTGCAGAAGATCCATCTGGATATACCTCATAAACTCTATTCTCTGTATCACCAACATATCCAAAAAAACCGTATACTTCTGGGAATCCATTATTATCAAAATCTCCAACTTTAGTAGGTATTCCGCCAAACCAATTTGTTACACGAGTATAAGTCCAGTAATCATACCAACCACTCCATTTGTTTGTATCAATAAGTGCTGGGTCAAAGTCAATAACTGGTATACCTTTACTTTGTGCCCAGTTACATATTGCTTCTGTGTTTGTTTCTTTAATTGTCTTAATGGTTTTCCATCCAGTAATTGTATCACTTAGTTCAATTATGGTTTCATCAATAAACTTATGCTGCAGACCTAAACGAGATAGTTCATTAAGTTTTTCTTTTATGTTTATTGTTTGGGCTTGCAGGCTCATTAACATCATAAAGAGTATAAAAATTATTACACATAACTTTTTCATAGAAGTTCCTTGGATATTTGACAATAGGATAAAAAGTTTAAGAGATAATCAATAAGCAGATTATCACTCAGGTCGATTGACCTTTTTAGAAAGGATTTGGGAATTGAAAGAAGAACAAAAACAAAAAGCAAAAACAAATTATTCATAAATAACTCCCCGAAATAACTGCTCAAAAAATATAATGGGAATTAAGAATTAACTAATTATGAAATTGTTAAGCTAATGTTAAAATTTTTAAGGCAAATTAATAACCCCACTTGATGTTGCCTGTATCCAGTATGCATACCCAGGTTCTAATATTGTTGCTGTTTGATAACCAACGTTTGGAATGTATTTGAAAAATGAACCAGTAAGTATTCCTGTTGGAGTTGTTGTAATTGTATTTGTCTCAATAGATATATTATAAATACCAACTAAATTCCATCCTTCAATAATATTTATTGGATCATTTGTTACGGGAAGAATTCCGCTTGCCGGCCATTCATCTCCAGTGTTATAAATTATTTCACCTGCATTATCTAACCAATACCCGATTCCTGGAACTAAAGTTGTAACCGATTGATAGCCATTATTAAATTGGTAAACACCTGATGTTGGAGTTCTATCAATCCACCAGGAATCTATGTTTTGATTTGTAGGAAGTAAACCGGGAATTGATACAAGATTCCATCCATTAGAAATTGCGGCTGTGAATTGAAATGTTTGCTGAACTGGTGTAAAAGTTCCGAGACCATCAAACGTATCTGTTGAATAACCAATCCATTCGGTCGCAGGATTAAAAACATCATTTGGATTTATATCACCCTGTGTAGTTGTTTCTAATCTTCTTAAAGTATTATCAGCTGTTGAAATTAAACCCGAACCCCATTCAGTTCCTGGATTAAAACCAACCTGTCCGATAACATCAACTATTGTTGAACCTTTCTTTAACACTATCGCATCATTACCATTATAAAATGCTGATGAACTTGTTTGATTTGCTACATTTAGAATCGTGCTGTTTGCTAAAGAAGATGCAACTACAAAAACGCTTCCCGGATTGATTGTTCCGCTAAGATTAATTGTTGTTGCAGCAGTTGTGGCGCCATTAAAATAAAATTCTAACTTGTAAGCATTTGATGTTAGGTTTATTGCACCGGAAGTTCCGTTAAATATTTCAATCGCTTTATTGTTCGATGTCCCTTCGACATATTCACTAATGAAAAGTTCGGTTAAAGTTCCGCCGCCGCTGCCAGAAGAAGTTTGAGCATTAAATGTTGGTGGTATGCCATCAATCTTATAATTGATTGAGCTTCCTGCTCCATTATATGAAAACATTTTGAAATAATAATTTGTTGTTGGATTAAGACTGCTGAATGAATAACTATCTGCACCTGAATAAGATATATTAACTGTTGCAGAACCATCAGCTAAGTTTGTATCATCGCTGTAAACTATTCCATCAACGGGACTACTAAAAATTCCTGTGCCGTTTGCAAGCAATAAATAACCTGATGGTTGTTGAGTGCCAGGTAAAGCATCAACCCACGTGCATTGAATTGAAGACGAAGTAATAGTACCTGGTGAAAAATTTGTTGCATAATTTGTTGGTTCAAGTATTACAGAACCATTAAACAAAACTGAAGCTATTGGTAAAGTTTCGTTGATCTTGTAATTAATAAGTGAACCGCTTCCACTAGATGAAAAAATTGTTCCGTAATAAGTTGTGTTGTTTGCTACACCTGTTAGTTCGTAACTATTTATATCAGCATAAGAAATATTAATAACTACTTTGCCATCCGAAATGTTAGTATCATCTGAATAAATCTCTCCATCAATCGGAATGAAATAATTGTTGCGATCATATATTACAAGTAAATAGTCAGATGGAATTTGAGTTCCTGCAAGTGCATCATTCCAGTTGAAAATAATTGAGCTTGATGTTGAGCCTGCTGAAAAATTTGTTACATAATTTGTTGGCTCAACTGCATAAACAGGATTATACTTTGTAAGATCATCAAAATTTATATAATTAACATACTCAGGATGATCCACAAATGGATTTCTGTTTTGCTGAATTGATTGAATATAATTATTTCTATCAACTTCCCATTTATCTGGTGGATCTTGTTTGTGCCATTGTATCAATGTTGCTAAATCCTGGTCAGCTTCACCTAAAGAGGGAAGTCTTGTGTTATTCAACCAGTTAAATGTCCAATCGTATCCGTTAATTCCATTATATCGAACAGGCATATATAAAATAGCTCTTGCCGCATCACCTTTATGTTCATCTCTTGGTTCATAAACCTGGTTGCCGTTTATATCTGTTCCAAATTTGCCTTCCAGAAAAGTGCTGATAACATTAACAACTTCTCCCAGCGGATGATTGCTCCTTACTCCGTTAGCATTATCCTGGTGAGTAGGGAAGAGATGATACTGATCTGAATACTCGTTTAGTGATGTTGATGGATGACCCGGTTGCCAGCTATGGCAATAAGTATGCTCGCGACTCATTGGTAGCCAGGAAAAAGTTCCTGAATAAATATGTTCATAATGACTATAAACACAAAAAACAGATCTTGTTCCATTACCATTATTTATAGATGCGAAGTTTGCAATGTTTGTTTCATCAAAGTTATCATAACTTACTTTTGTGTAAGGAACTCTAATCCTGTTTTCAAGATCAGTTACAAATGTTGATGCTGAAGGATTCAATGTATTATAATAAGTCCCAGCTTGAGCTAAAATTAAATCGCTTAAGGAGAATATGAGTATCAAAAAGATAATGGTAGTTTGTAAGATTCTGTTTTGCATAAAAGTATTACTGATAAATATTTTCAAAAAAAATCCCCCGCTAAAATGTAGCAGGGGATTGTAGAATAAGATTGATGTTACTTCATCAAGATCATCTTCTTTGTTTGTGTAAAAGAGCCAGCCTGTATTTTATATAAATACATTCCGCTTGCTAAACCGGTTGAGTTGAAATTAAGTTCATATCTTCCGGCTTCTTGCTTTTGATTTACAAGTGTAGCAACTTCTTCACCAAGTGAGTTAAATATTTTTACTGTAACATCACTTGCTGCGGCTAAA